>Ga0335394_10010729_pt1 | contig 10325 bp, 7 predicted proteins | sample MAT03_FD_205741 | JGI IMG/M metagenome (GOLD analysis project Ga0335394, IMG submission 205741) | Freshwater microbial communities from Lake Fryxell liftoff mats and glacier meltwater in Antarctica - MAT-03 (spades assembly) (version 2) ...
TTATCGCGCCCAGCGCACGCAGCTTCGTGATCAGGAGGCCCCCGCCGCTTCCGAGTCCACCGAGGAGCAGGAGTCTCTGATCGTCGTGACCATGCGCGACGGGCTCAATGTTTTCTGGGACGGCTCTGAGCTCAAAAGCCGGATTCAGTTCGGCATGATCGGCCTCGATCTCTGCCTCGATGCCTCGCAAATCGAACGCGAGTTACGCCGGTCGATTGGGTCGGAGGTCACGGAGGATATTCTTAAAAATACGATCATCCTCAACGCGCGCACGCTCATCGAGCGCGACGCAGACTTCGCTAAGTTTGCCGCCCGCATTTTGCTTTCGTATATTTACGAAGAATCGTTGGATTGGAAGATCACACGCGACGGAATCGATGGACTCCGCGACGCGCACCGCAAAGCTTTCAAAGGGTATCTTCGCCATGGAGTTGCTATCGAACGCCTCTCGCCCAAGCTGCTCTCCTACAATCTCGACGTGCTGGCCGATGCGATTGATCCGACGGCGGACATGGACTTCGACTATCTCGGGATCCAAACGCTCTTTGATCGCTATCTCATCATCGACAAGACACGCAAGCCAGCCCGGCGTCTGGAGACTCCGCAATTCTTCTGGATGCGCGTCGCGATGGGCCTCTTTATCGACGAACCATCGAACCGCGAAGATTGGATCGTCCGCCTTTACAATCTCTACAAGAGCCGCCGGTTTTGCTCGAGCACGCCGACGCTCTTCAATTCCGGGACTTTGCACAGTCAGCTCTCGAGCTGCTACCTTTACAAAGTGGACGATTCGATCGAGTCGATCATGCAGCGCGGAATTGCTGACAACGCCTACCTTTCGAAATGGGCGGGCGGCCTCGGTGGTTCGTGGACATCCGTCCGCGGCACGGGCAGTTACATTAAGGGAACAAACGGCGAGAGCCAAGGCGTGATCCCCTTCCTCAAGCTCCACAACGATCAACTCGTTGCCGTCAACCAAGGCGGCAAACGCCGCGGCTCTGGCTGCGCGTATCTTGAATCCTGGCACAACGATATTGAGGATTTTCTCCAACTTCGTCGCAATACTGGTGACGACCGCCGCCGTGCTCACGATCTTAACACAGCCAACTGGGTTCCTGATCTCTTTATGAAGCGCATGGAGGCACGCCAAAACTGGACGCTGTTCCGCGCGAACGAGGTTCCGGATTTGCATGACGCTTACGGACGCAAATTTGAAGAGCGCTATGCTTATTACGAAGGCTTGGCACAGGAGGGGAAAATCGTCGGTAAGGAAGTCCCGGCCATCGAGATGTGGAAACAAATGCTCAAGATGCTTTTGGAGACCGGGCATCCATGGATCACTTTCAAAGACCCCTGCAACCTTCGCAGCCCGCAGGATCACGTTGGTGTCATCCACTCGTCAAACCTCTGCACCGAAATCACGCTGAACACGAGCGAAGATGAAACCGCGGTTTGCAATCTCGGTTCCATCGTTCTCGACACGCACATGGCGGCGGACGGTTCGCTCGATCACGAGATGCTGCGTGAGACAATTACGGTGGCTGTGCGGGCACTCGACAACGTCATCGATATTAACTTTTACCCGACCGAGTCGGCCAAACGTTCCAACCTGCGCCACCGTCCTATCGGACTCGGCGTCATGGGTGTGCAAAACGCACTCTTCAAGCGCGGTTTCGACTTCGCGAGCGATGCGGCTGTGGACTTTAACGATGAGTTCATGGAAGCCATTGCTTACTATGCTTACTCGGCCTCCAGCGATCTCTCAAAAGAGCGCGGGGCTTATAGTTCGTTCCGGGGCTCGAAGTGGGATCGCGGATTGCTTCCTCAGGATACCATCGACATTTTGGAGAAAGAACGCGGGAGCAAAATTGACGTCCCTCGCGGTGGAAAAATGGATTGGACGCCTGTCCGAGCCAAAATCCAGGCTCACGGGATGCGGAATTCCAATGTGTTGGCGATTGCGCCTACGGCAACCATTTCTAATATCATGGGAACGACTCCTTGCATTGAGCCGAACTACAAAAACCTTTATGTGAAGGAAAATCTTGGCGGCAAATTTACCATCCTGAGCACAGAACTCGTCCGCGATCTCCGCAAACTCGGGAGGTGGGACAACGCGATGCTCGATCAAATCAAATATTTTGACGGCGAACTCAAAAACATCGAAGGCATTCCCGAGGATTTGGTCCGTAAACATCTCACTGTTTTCAGTATCCCTTTCAACTTCGTCATCGACGCCGCTGCACGTCGGCAAAAGTGGATCGACCAATCGCAGTCGGTGAACCTTTTCATCAGCGAGCCCGACATCAAAGTTCTTAGCCACATGTATCGTCGCGCCTGGCACACCGGCCTCAAGACCACTTACTACCTCCGCACACTCGGAGCCTCCAGCATCGAGGGGCCAACAACGAATGTTAAAAAAGAGCTCCGCGGAGTCGTGGCCGGATCGAAAAAGGAATTCACGCCCGAAGAAGCCGCCGCCTGCTCCATCGAAGCCATGCGCAGCGGCGGCGATTGCGAGGTCTGCCAGTAACGTTTAAGCATCCGGTGCCTTAACATCTATACGGCAGCGGCGAAGTGATTGCTTTGATGTGAAAAAGGTAACGATCCACACGGACGGAGCCTGTATCGGAAATCCCGGGCCTGGTGGATGGGCTTCCATTTTAGAGTTTGGTGGCGTGGCAAAGGAGGTCGTCGGAGGTGAAGTTGCAACGACTAACAATCGAATGGAACTTCAGGCGGCAATTGAAGCCCTCATTCGCCTGAAAGAGCCGTGTGAAGTCGAGGTCTATACCGATTCCATCTACCTGCGCGATGGGATCACGAAGTGGATTCGAGCATGGAAGGCGAGGGGATGGAAAAGAGACGTAAAGAACAAAGACCTTTGGTTGCGTTTGGACGAAGTCGCATGCTCCCACGAGGTGAGCTGGAACTGGGTGAAGGGGCATTCCGGACATCCGAAGAATGAGCGATGCGACGTGCTGGCTACTGCGGAGGCGCAGCGCCTGAAGGACGGTTGCTCTCCGAAGCAACTTGAGGATGCGCTCAATCAATTCGTCAAGCAGCGATCCGAAGCGCCGGAGCAACCGCAACGAGATGATGCCAACGGTCAGCCGGATTTCGGGCTCCGCTAAAGACGAGCGGAAAACGAGTCGCCGGACGCGCGAAAGGAGGAGGAAAGAACGTGTTGTAGTTGGCTGCACCCCGTCGGATGAGCATAAGCCGCTACTCGCTCTGGATGCCTTCCGAGAGTTTGCTTGGAGCGCGTCGGAGCTTGAGGTCCACAGCCGCAACGACGAGTCGCGTCACTAAGATTCGGTCAAGAAGCTTGACCGGACCGTGCCACGCACTTTTTTCTAAAATCGGCCTTTTTTCGAATGGAGCGTAACTTTGCAGCCCAATCGTCGCACCTCAAATGAGAGCAAGGGATGTAGCAAATTAGAAATGACCTATCGAATATGCTTTTGCCTGACGGATACGCCGCTCCACACGGATTGTTAGGAAGACGGTTTCGCCGCATGCGTGGATGCGGCGAGGATATTTATCAGTCAGAGCGAAAAAATCGCATCCATGGAGCGGGAGGTGTTGTGGACAAGGACTTCCGGGCAGTGTTTGTAAAATGGAACCGGAGGGATCATCTCCGCAGCTACCCAGCCTTGATAATTGGCGGACTTGAGTTCCTCCATCACTCCCGGCCAGTTGACGTCGCCCGATAGCAGGTCGCAGAAACCGTCGACAGAGCCGACAGCCCGACGGTAATCCTTAAAGTGGACGCGCTTGATGCGCGTTCCAAGCGTTGCGATCCAGTGCTCCGGATAACCGGTGGCCAGCGTGTTGCCCACGTCGAAATACGATCCGACCCGCTCGCTACCGAAGCTGTCGATGAATGCCTTCATCTCCAGCGGACTCAGCAGGAACTTATTCCATACGTTCTCGATGCAGAGCGTGACCCCCATCTCTTCGGCTGCGGGCAATGCAGCTTTGATGAAGTCTGTCGCTCGCTCGTAAGCGAGAGGATAGGGGACGATTTCACAACTCGGAATGAAGTCCACGCCGACTGCGCCAGGCACGACGAGAATCGCATCGATGCCGAGTGCCGAGGCACATTCGATTTGTTTTTTGAGAATCGCGGCGGCCTTTTCACGAACGGCGGGATCAGCGCTGCAAGCATTCGCGCCCCAGTAAAGCCCGGTTGCCAGACCGCTCAATTGCAACTCGCACTTGTCAGCCAGTGAGCGCACAGCTTTGAGATCCGCCTCAGTGCTTTTGAGATTGACCGGTCCGTCGTCGCTTAGATCGATTTCAAACCCAGAGAAGCCTGCTTCTTTGGCCAAATGGAGCTTTTGTTCAAGATTCCAATCGCCGTAGAACGACCAGGTACTAATGGATTTTTTCATAATGATTCGGAGTTTAGCTGAGCTTGACCGTGCGGCCTGTGCTGGCTGATTGAATCTCTGCGAGTGTGGTAGCCAGCGATTCGGCTGCATGATCGCCGGTTGCAATCTTTGGCGCGCGCTTGCGTTCGAGGCAGGAAATGAAGGTTGCCAACTCGTTGTAATACCCGCCGAGCGAGGAAACGTTACCCGCTCCGGTTGAGGATTCGCCAGCATCGGTTTGCTGATAAGGCATTGGCTGTTTCGTTCCGTCGAGCATCGTCACGGACAGGGTCGGATTCGACCCGCTATCAAACTCAACGGCCCCGCGTTCAAAGACAGCTTGAAACGCCATTTGAAATCCCCATTTCGTCGGGTAGTTCCAACCGCCTTCGGCTGTCACGGCCACATTCTTAAAATGATACATGGTAAAGATGTGACTCCAGCCGGTCTTGTCTTTTGTGCCGATCGAGCTCACTGCCTCTGGCTTGCCGAGAAGGTGATGCACGAAATCTGTGTCGTGGACATGGAGGTCCAGCGCACTGCCTCCAGAGCGGGACGGGTTGTTGAGCCAATCGCCTACGCTATACGTTGGGCGGCCTGCTCGTCTTTGAAGAGAGAGACTGAGAAGTTTTCCCGCCTTCCGCGATTTGACGAAGGCTTCGAGTGCCTGATACTCCGGCCAGAATCGGATACACTGGCCGACTTGCAGAAAGACCCCGGCTTTTTTGGCTGCGGCCGCGATTTTCCGGCCGTCCGATCTCGTCAGCGCCAGCGGCTTTTCGCAAAAGACGTGTTTGCCTGCCGAGATCGCCCTGAGCGCGAATGAGGCGTGCAAATCCGTTGGCAAACAAATGTCCACAACATCCACTTCGCAGCCTGACAGCAGTTCGGAGAGTGATGCGAAGACCGGCACGTCGATCTTAAGTTTTGCAAGCTCTCGCTTTGTTTTGGGTTTTTGATTGTCAACGACAGCAACGAGCGCGGCATTGCGCAGTTGGGCATAGACCTGGGCATGCATGGTTCCCATGAATCCGAGTCCTACGATTGCGATTTTTTGCATAGTATTGTTACTGGTTGATGTCGATCTGCTTCCCGGATACGGCCGACTCGATCTCGGCAAGCACCACGCGCAGCGATACGACGGCTTGTTGTCCCGTGCTTACCGCCACAGGATTTCCAAATTCAATGCAGTCTACGAAATAGTCAAGCTCATGGTAATAACCACTGAGGGAGGCAATTTCGTCGCTGTACGCAGCGGACCAGACGGCCGATTTCGGGAGGTTGGCAGGAACAGTCGGCTTGTCATCAGCTGTGACCGTGAGCGTAGGGTTTGAGCGGGAATCGAAGTCCATCGCGGCCCGTTCGAACACAGCCGAAAATCGCATCTGCAAACCCCAATGTTGCGGGTAATTCCAAGCGCCGTCCGCCGTCACGATCGCATCGCCAAAATGGTATTGTGTGGCGATGCTGCTCCAGCCGGTGCCATCGCGAATACCGCGCGAGACCACGCTGTCTGGGACGCCGAGGAGATAAGTGAGGAAATCGGTGTCGTGGATATGGAGATCAAGCGCAGCGCCAAGGCAGCGCTCGGGCTGGTTGACCCAGTCGCCGACCGAATATCCCGGACGCGCGGTGCGGCGGCTCATTGAAAGGGAAAGCAAGCGCCCGTGTTCACGGGAATCCACGACCCGCTTCAACTCGACGTATTCCGGCCAGAACCGAATGCAGTGGCCGATCATCAGCTGCCGTCCCGCCTCCCGTGCGGCCTCAGTTATCTCGTTCGCGGAATCGAGTGTCAGGGCAATCGGCTTCTCGCAAAAAACGTGACGCCCATCCGCGAACGCCTCGAGGGCGATGTCTCGATGCAGATCCGTGGGCAGACAGATGTCAGCCACCGAAAAGTCACAGTCTGCGGCTGCGGACGCGTAATTTGGAAAAACCGGAATATTCCATCCGCGTTCGGCCAACGAAGCCGTCACTTCCTCGATTCGGGGATCGACAATACCGACGACTCGTGCGTTCGGCAGCATTCGATAGACGCTCGCGTGGGTGACGCCCATAAATCCAAAACCAATGATGACGATGTTAGTCATAAATTTAAACGAGGCGAGCGACAGTGTGCGTAGAACCCATGAAACATGAGAGATTTTAGGCAGCCCTGGCACTGCGTTGCTAGAGTGAAATATGACTCAGGCCGAGGCAAGCGCGACTGCATCCTCCGAACCGAACGCAAGGTTTCTCCCCGAACTGGTCGATCCGTTTTAGCCGCCGATCGCCGTCATGGGGCGTCCGGGTTGGTAGGCTTCGAGGAATTCGTGGTCTTCGGGTTTGTTGGCGATGGCGTCGCGCAAGGAAACCTCGGGATCGCCGCCGGTTCGGAGAGACGCGAGGAGGTCGATTTCGCCGTGTCGGCCAAGGCACGGGCGTAGTTTTCCGTCGGCGGTGAGGCGGATTTTATTGCAGGATTCGCAGAAGCCGGACGTGGTGAGAGCGCCGATGAAGCCGATGGTGGCGCCGGGTGGTTCGAGGGCGAAGTAACGTGCGGGGCCGTTGCCGGCGCGGTAGTCGGGGAGGGGGCGGAGGTTCGAGCCGAGTCGGGTCTTGAGTTCGGTGACGGAGAGGAAATTGCTGTCGTCCAAAACATCCGTGCGGGTAAGGGGCATGAGCTCGATGAAGCGGATCGGCATTTCGCGTTCTGCGGCGAAGGCGATGAGCGGGAGGTATTCCTGCTCGTTGAGACCGCGAAGGAGGACGCAGTTAATTTTGAGAATTTCGAAGCCTGCCGAGCGTGCGGCTTCGATGCCGTCCAGCGCGGTCGCGAGCTCGCCTCCGGTGATGCGTTTGTAAACGGAGGCATCGAGTGCATCGAGGCTGATATTGAGCGATCGAACGCCGGCTTTTTGGAGGTCGTGAGCCACTTGCGCAAGACGCGTGGCGTTTGTCGAGACGCCGAGACTCTTCACGCCTGGCAGTGCGCCGATGCGTGCACAGATCTCGACGACGTCGCGGCGGAGGAGGGGTTCGCCGCCCGTGATCCGAAATTTGCGAAACCCCATATGGGTTGCGGCTTCAACCGTGCGAACGATCTCGTCGGCGGTCATGTGATCGGGTTTGGAGGCCCAACCTTTGTAACCCTCGGGCATGCAGTAGAGGCATTTTTCGTTACAGCGATCCGTAATCGAAATCCTCAAATAATCGATGGTTCTGCCAAAGGGATCTTGTTGAGGGGAATTCATGCTTCAACGATGAGAACGAGCCAAATGAGGAACATCAGGAGATGGATCGCGCCTTGCAGAATGGTCGTTCGACCGCGGCTGAAAGTCATTACACAAAGTGAAAGAATGATAGCGAGCAGGACGGCATCGTCAAGATTGAGGCCGAGCACGACCTCGCGATGGGTGAGAACACCGACCATCAACACGGCGGGAATTGTGAGGGAGATCGTGGCAAGGGCGGAGCCGAGCAGAAGGTTAATGGAGCGCTGGAGCTGATTGCGGGCGGCTGCAAGGATTCCGCCGAGCCCCTCGGGTGCGAGGATCAAGCCCGCCACGACGAGTCCGGCGACACCGTGGGGCATTGCCATTTCGCGGATGCCGAACTCAAGAACTGTGGCGAGTTGCTCCGCGAGGAGCACCACTGGAACGAGACTGACAAGGAGCAGGGCAACATGGGGCCAGAGTTTTGCAGATTCCGATTTGTGATCCGCCTGTGGAAGAATCTCCTGAGCAAAAAACTCGCGATGGCGCATGGTTTGGATGGCGAGGAAGAGACCGTAAGCGGCGACACAGACGCCAGCGACCGCGCAGGCTTCGAGCGTCGAAAATGTGGCGCCACGTGTGGACGTAGTGAAGTTCGGCATGACGAGGCCGAGGACCGAAAGAGGCACGATGAGCGAGAGAAACGCGTTGGCCCCTTCGATGTTGAACTCCTGCAAGCGGTGGCGAAGTCCGCCGATCAAAAGCGCGCCGCCGACAAGGCCTCCGAGAACAATCATCACGACGGCAAACATGGTGTCGCGAGCGAGCGTGGGATTGTCGGGCCCGGTGACCATGATCGACGTGATCATCGTGACTTCCATGCCTGTGACGCTCAGCGTGAGCACGAGCGTGCCGTAAGGTTCGCCAAGCCGATGGGCGAGGAAATCGGCATGGCGCACAACGCTGAAGGCCGAGCCGAGAATGGCCATGACGAGCCACGCAAGAAACACGACGGCCATCCAAGGGCTTGCCAATCCATGAAGCCATGACGAGCCGACGCTGAGAAAAACAATGGTCGTCGCGATGCCGAAAACCAGCCCTCGGTTTGCAGAGAGGGTTGGAGGCAGGCGCAGTGCGCTCACTCTTTTTGCACCCATACCCAGGAACCCTCGGGTTTGGCGACCTCGATCCACTCGTTTTTGAAAGACCGGTTCTGCCAGAGTTCCGCCTGTTTGCGCTGCACGTCGGGGAGGGAGATTTTGTCGCGCTCGGAGGCGGATTTCATCAACGCCATTCGGTCATCGTTTTCTGCGGAGAGCGTTTTCCGGACATAGTCGCCGTATTCGCCGGGCGTGTTCTTTTCGATCAGCACGAGAAGGCCGTCGCGGCCCTCGCCGACGAGGAGGGAGTTTTTAAATTGCTGGATGTCCGCCATGCGATTGCGGCGCGCGGACTCGGGGTCGAGAGCGACGACGGACGGAGTGGTGGGTTTCTTTGAACCGGCTTGCGAGTGCTGATAGACATCGAGGCGCATGTCGATGTTGACCTTGATCGGTTCGCTCGTGGAGAGATTAACCGTCGGCGTGGTGCATCCGGCCAGCAGGCAGGACAGGAGAAGCATTATCGAATGCTTTTCCATCGGCCCTCCTTGGATTCGTCAGCGTGCAGCACGAGATCGAAGTTGCGCGATCCGAGCGGTCCTTGCAACCTCAACTCGACGACGCCCTGCTCGCGAACAAACCAGAGGTTGCCGCGGGCCGAGGTGTAATCAAAATCCCGCAACGTCTCCACCGCGATCCGCGTGCTGCTGGATTTCAGCGCGCTCCATGTGTCGGGGACGCGCGCAAGGAGATCGTCGAGTTTTGAGATTTTCATCTTTCCGCCGCCGCGAACCTTGAAGTCGCCTTTGATACGCTCGAAGTTTTTTCCAAAGGCGTCCATTTGCAGGCGGAAGTCGATGGGGCCGGTCATGCGGAAGTTTTGTGGAGAGATAATATCGGTCAATTTCCGCAGGCTGACTTTTTCTCCGGAGAGCCATCCGATCCATGGCGAGGCGGCGTCGAAGAAAAAACTAAAACCGCCGCCAACGTAGCCGCCATAGGCCTCCCCGCCGAACGCGCCGTTAATGCCTTTGGCGTCGAACGTGGCAGAGACCCAGGATTTCGAGGCTTCGTATTGCCGCCATACGATTCGATTGATGAAGATTTTTCCGACGAGGTTTTTTTCGCCCTTTTCCGGGGGATACGCAAACCGCAGTTCGCCATCGCGTGTCGAGAGCGCAAGTTGATAGCTCTCGAATTCGTAGTTCGCACCGGGAATTTCAAAGACGGTCTCAATTTGCAATGAGGCCAGATTATCGAGTTCCACATCGCTGGCTGTCGCACGGAAATTTAGAGGCAAACCGTAATTCGCGCGCCCCGAGCTCGCGATGACAAGGCTGCCGGCCTGCACGTTGAGTTTGCGGATCGTCCACCCGCCGGAGGGTTTCGTTCCGGAAGTGCCGAACCGCTTCGACATATCTTCCATATACCAAAAAAGATCCTCGCCGACATACACGGTCGGTCGGTCAATCTCTACGGCATCTAGCTTTCGGCGGAGTAATCCCCCGAGATGAAACCTCACGATCACACTGCGGAGGGTGAGGACTTTTGCAAAGGGATCATGCGGCGACATGATTTCGAGGTCGTTGACTTCGACAGACTGCGGAAGATCGCCAACGGCGTCGGCCATGTTTGCGATGGGGATGTCTTGA
>Ga0335394_10010735_pt1 | contig 10322 bp, 10 predicted proteins | sample MAT03_FD_205741 | JGI IMG/M metagenome (GOLD analysis project Ga0335394, IMG submission 205741) | Freshwater microbial communities from Lake Fryxell liftoff mats and glacier meltwater in Antarctica - MAT-03 (spades assembly) (version 2) ...
CAAAGTTTTCGTTTCACCAATTTTTAAGTTGCCAGCAGAAACAGCAGTATCTATAGAAATTGAATTTACTGATTTAGTTGAGGTAAAGGTCATAGTTTGGTAGTCCTTATGGCTTTTGATAAGTAAGCATTTCGATTATCCTAGATAGAGAAAATGTCGAAGTTAGGATTAAAGTTAGGTTTTTTTAGTCAAGAATAGAAATTTAGTTAGTCTCATGGACATAACCCAAGGTTTTAAGGATATTGCCCCTGATAGTTGTTTTACAGAAGCCGAGCAAGACTGGAATATAGACCTTTTGATCCGTGATCTTGAGTCAATTGGGATCAAGCTCAAGCAAAAAGTAGAACGGCGAAATTTAAGGGCGATTTTGCTGGGGTTGAGTGCCAAAGATGTTAGACAAAAGCTAGGAGAGGGAAATACAGGCAAAACTTTAGAAACGAGTTTTAGTAAAGTCAGGGGATATATCAGGAAGTTAATGGATATTGAGTCTCATAAAGACGTAGTTCCCTACTTAGCTAAATATCGTAAAGTTTCGACATTTGTCGGGCGCAAGGAAGACATTGATAAAATTGATAACTCGATCGCTCAGGGTTTCAGATGTATTCAAATATTAGCTCGTGGCGGCACAGGCAAGACCATGTTAGCGAGAAATTATCTCAAGCAAAAGTTTGAGGTGTGTATTGTCTTGGATATTGCTAAGGAAGAACGTAATATTGCTTCGGCAGCGAATTGGGTTGAGGAGAATTTAAAGATACTAAACGAAGAACCAAGTCGAGATTTTTCAATTTCCTTGGATCGCTTAAAACGAAAACTGCAACTTGAAAAAATTGGAATTTTAATTGATAACCTTGAACCTGCTTTAGATAAGAGTGGTCAATTTGTTAAAGAACATCGAGATTATTTTGAACTTTTACGAATTTTATGCGATCGCTCTCTGCAATCAACCACATTAATCACCAGCCGAGAACCTTTGAAAGAAAGTTTAGATATTAAAGATTTAAGATTAGAGGGCTTAAAGCTAAGTGTATGGCAGGAATTTTTTAACGAGCAAGGCGTAAATGCTGATATACCCACATTAAACGAAGTTCACACTGCCTACGATGGTAATGCTCTGGCGATGAATGTTCTCCATGCTCCGATTAAAAACTACTACGATGGCGATATCAAGGCATATTGGCAAGACTATAAAACCGTAGGTGGGCTTGTGGTGGATAAGGTGGTTGAGAACCTGATTTGCGAACAGTTTAATCGCTTACAAGCTAGTTATCCCGAAGCCTATAACCTGCTCTGTCGGATGGGATGTTTTCGCTATCAAGAAGTTCCGACTATTCCCAAAGAGGGTCTGGTTAGTTTGCTTTGGGATGTACCAGATGGCTATATTCAAATCATTTTTTATCTGAGAGATACTTCTTTAATTGCATTTGATAAAGGTGAATATTTTCTGCACCCAATTGTCAGAGCCGAAGCTATTTCTCGATTAAGAGCATCTGGAGAATGGGAAAAAGCGAATCAAGAAGCGGCGAAATTTTGGAAAGAAAGTGTAGAGATTATTGCCACCGTAAAAGATGCGGTTAAAGTATTTGAAGCCTATCATCACTATTTCAGTATTAATGATTTTGAAGCGGCTGGAGAAGTAGTGCTTATTAATAAACTCAGTATTCATGGCACCTCAGAAAGTCTAGGATATTCTTTTGTAGTGCTTGGATTAGTTGGTACTGTCATAAATTATATTTCTAAACTGATTCCATATATTAACGATTCTTACGCAAAAGGAAAAATTATAGATGTATTAGCTTATGGATATTTACTAAATGGAGATATCAGTAAATCTCGTAAATGTCACGAATCAGTCCGAAAGATATCAGCAGGACTGAAGTCCCAAACATTAACAGAATTGAACTTACAAAGATTAAAGGCGCAATCTTTATACGGTCTTAGTTCCTGTTATTTCTATTTAGGAGAAGTAAAGAAGGCATTGAAACTATTGGAAAAAGTTGATGCTATTGGGAAAGAAATAGAATTCTATGGGGAATTTTCTAATGCTAGTTGGCTTGTACCAGTTTTGAATGCACTTATCTATCCATCAGAAAACACCGCTTTATTACTTAATGAAGTTTTGAATATAGATATATCCAACACTGCCCACGGAGCTGTGAGTCCAGGATTTAGATTTAGAATGCTCGGATTAGCTTATAAAAATATTGGAGAAATGGATAAAGCTCTTAAACTTTTTCAAAATGCTCTTACCTGTGGTGAAAAAATAAAAAGCAGTGTACTTATTGGGGCAGCAAAAAGCGGTTTGGGAACAATTTGTAGAGATAGAAATGGTGATTTTGAAGGTGCAATATACTTGTTTTTAGAATCTATAGATGTTTTCAAGAGTATAGAAGTGTATTTTGAGCTTGCCCAAGTTTATTTGGAATTGGGACTAACTTATCGAGCAAAGGGAGAACTTGCAAATGCTGAGACCTATAAACTGAAATCTATAGAACTTTTCCAGCAGTTGAATGCTCCTATCCAAGTTGCCCGTGTAAATTATGCATTTGGAGGAAATATTTAATGAATATAAAATTAGTTGATGCGATCTGTCCCTAGAATTAGGTTAGGGCTGTCGATACAATTTGAGAAAATGTTCTACTATGAATTTATAGTTTTCAAAATGAAAATCCATGAGTCAAGTCCTCACACTAGAACTAAGCGAAACAGACTATACCGAACTCAAGTTTCAGGCAGAATTAGCAGGCTTGAGTATCACCGAATGGGCAATCATGTCTCTTAAAGAAATCAAACAGCAAAACAGCACAAAACTAACAACAAACGAAGCAGAAAAACAATCCGCTCGTGAACGCTTTCGTCGCCATGCTGGTGCAGTTAATCTAGGATATGCCACAGGCGCAGACAATGAAAGTATTGATGCCGATCTCTCAAAAGATTATGCAAACTAACTTGGAGCGATTTAGTGCTATTTCTTGATACATCAGGATTACTATGCTACATCCATGCCAGTGAGCCACAGCATCTAACTGCCGTAAAGGCTTTCGATATTGCAAATGCTTTTTTAATTCATAGTTATATCCTATCTGAATTTGTGGCACTAGCTCAAGTAAGAAATTTGCCACGGATTGAATCCCTTACGTTTATCGCAGATTTACTAAATCATTCAGATATTGAGACAATATGGGTCGATCAAGAATTACATCAACAAGCAGTTAATCTCTTAATGAATCGCATGGACAAAACCTATTCATTGTGTGATGCAGTCAGTTTTGTTTTAATGAAGCGCAGATCAACAGTAGAAGCACTAACCACAGATCGCCATTTTGAGCAGGAGGGTTTTATAAGATTGCTGACTTCTCAAAAATAGACTGGAAAGCGATCGCCCAAAGTTCCCATTAACCAAATGTACAACTATAGTCAATATATGTGGTCTGAAATCAATAAAAAGGCAAATGACTAAAGAAGAACGGGAAATAAAACATCAAAAAATATTTAATGGAATTGGTGAAGCGATCGCTAAAGCCTGAGATCGTCATCGCAGGTTAGGGGAATCCATTGCAGTATGGCAAGACGGTAAAGTCGTAATCCTAACAGCAGATCAGATCCATATCCCAAATGAAGAAAAGACCCAAAAAATATAAGGGCGATCGCTTTAGATACTTACGTTAATCATATTTCCCTAGCCATTCTAAAACTAAAGGATTTACCACATTAGGATTTTCATCGTGAGGGCAATGTCCTGTTTTCGGAATCGCAATCACCTTAATATCCTTTTGGCTTGCCATTTCTTGGAAAACCTTTGCGCCCTTAATTGGTGTCCATGGATCGGATTCACCCCACAAAACAAGCAAAGGACAATTAACCTTAGGCAATAGGTCTTCGGGCTTTGACCCAGCAGGAGCAGTCAAAATTGAGGCAAATACTGCTTGAGCACCAGCATCACAGGAAGGTAAATATAATAAATCTACAAGTTCGTCGGTAATTGCCGTGCGATCGCAATATACCTGAGTCAAAGTATTCCGAATCCGCTGCTTTTGTCGTACTTGATTAAAAATAAATTTACCTGTAATGGGAGAACCAACTAATTTTGTAAAACCCGACATAACTAGCCCCAAAATTGGATTAAGCTCATTGGGACGATGATTTAAGCCCCCTGCCACGTTTAATAAAATCGCACCTTTTACCATCTCTGGATGATTAGCAGCCATCATTAAGCTTAATAAAGCCCCAATGGAATTGCCAATAAATATTGCTGGAGTTTGAATCTGACTCAGCCAAAAGTCCTTAAGTATTTCTTGCCATAGCTCTAATGAATAGGCGATCGCAGGTTTATCAGAACCACCAAATCCCAACAAATCGATTGCAAATACTTGATAACCACCTTCTACCCAAGCAGGAATATTTTTACGCCAATGTCCAATAGATGCACCAAAACCGTGGATTAAGACCAATGGGGTTCCTACTCCAGATACACTATAGGAAATTTGATGCCCCCGCCACTGCCAATGCAACTTGGAACTTATAACTATTTCTTCAGAAATCATGGAGTTATATTAATTTTTATTTAGATTTATCCTTCTATTCTATATTTAGAATTCGTACAAACCTGTTACTTTCTTCTCGACTCAATAATTAGTCTAAATGCCAAAAGAGATGGCGAGATCATAATAAAAAATGAAATCTGGTTATACATTGCCCGTATTTGCGATCGCTGCGGCTAAGGCGGCAATTTTGAAGTTAAACAATCCTAGGGAAAATATTAATTTTGTCTCATTGGATTTATTGGAGTCGGGGCAAGTCGAAATAGCGATCGCCCAGTCTGCCCCCATAGATGAAAATACGGCATTAGGAATTACGATCAGCGATCCAGGGGACAATTTAGACCTAACCGCAGGTACCCCGATTTGGGCTTGGCTGAAGTTAGAAGCTGCGGAAAATTCTGAAATTATTCTTGAAGCGGGAGAGGGCTTAGGCAGAACTATTACAGGGGAACCCGCTATTTACAAATTGGCAAAAACCTTAGCTCAAGTTAATCTTTTACCCTTATTACCAGCAAATACCGCCGCACGGATTAAATTTATACTTCCCGATGGGCGATCGCTCGCAACCCGCACTTCCAACGCTGCCTTTGGTATTTTAGAAGGATTGGCTTTACTTGGCACTAGGGCAATATCCCAGCCATTATCCGTGGAAGATAAGTTAGAAGAATTTCGGGCGGATCTCAGGGCTAAGGCAATGCTTACCAAAGATTTAGTCTTTTATATCGGTGCAAATGGTTATCAAACAGCACAAAAAATGGGATTTTCTGGTTCCCAACTAGTCCAGACTGCCAATTGGATTGGGGTGATGTTAATTGAAGCCACTCTTTTAGGCGCAACATCCATAACTTTAGTCGGCTATCACGGCAAACTATTAAAATTAGCAGGCGGAATTTTTAATACTTCTAGTCACCTCGCCGATGGTCGGATTGATATTCTGACCCGTGCGGCTGTCCATGCTAACTTACCGATCGCCATTATTCAAGAAATTGAGCGATCGCCTACTGCTGAAGCTGTGCAAACCTTGTTAACAAGTAATGGCTACGATCAAGCAGTTTTTCAATACCTGACTGCCCAAATTAGCCAAAAAGCTAAAACCTATATTCGAAAATATACAGGGCAGGATGTTGAGATCAAAGTATTTCTATGCGATCGGCATAGTCAGTTAGTTTTAGGTAGCTAGATTGAAAAGCAGTAAAAATGAATCCACTTACTTATTTCCTTTGTGATCGGGGAAAAGTCAAACTTAATCACTTCCCAGCCAAAAATTAGATCTTGTGAGAGCATCCCCAACTAAGGGTCTCTGACTCTTGAGCTCGTTACATTTAGGTATATTTCTATAATGGAAAGAAAGTTGTGAATTTATTAAAATACAAACTGAAGTTACAAAAGTTAAAATTTATAAGTGCTTCCTCTTTCCGAAGCTCTCATTAATGGCTTGTCTTTAGATTTACTTTCGATTGTTTCCCAATTTGCATTCTCTAATACTACGTCCAGAACATCAGATAGATTACAACGTTGCTCATATGCTATACGCCTGAGAATATCGTGATGGGCTGGCAGAATATATACGGGTTTTCTTTGTGTTTGCGCCATTTATTATTGAGTATTGAACGTAATAGATTTAGTATACCTTAGCTAAATATATAATTCGACAACTAGCTAATTAGCTAATTTAGTAGTAACATGAATTTAATAATAAAAATCTTTCGTAAAGATATCTAAAATTAAATGACCAAATCAGTTATAGCTCTATTCTCAGGTTGCGGAGGTTTAGATTTGGGCTTTCGTCAAGCAGGGTTCAATGTCCCATGGGCTAATGAGTATGACAAAGATATTTGGCAAACCTACGAAAGTAATCACGTAGATACAGTTCTTGACAGGCGAGACATTCGTTTAATTCCTTCCAAAGAAATTCCAGATTGTCTTGGTATTATTGGTGGGCCACCTTGCCAAAGTTGGAGTGAAGCAGGCGCTCAAAGGGGAATTGATGATGCTCGCGGTCAGTTATTTCTAGAATATATCCGCATTCTTAGGGATAAACAGCCTAGATTCTTTCTAGCCGAAAATGTCTCGGGCATGATGCATAAGAAACATAAACAAGCTTTTGAGAATATCATTTCAGACCTTGAAGAAGCTGGATATATAGTCTCCTTCGCATTGCTAAACGCCAAACACTACAATGTTCCACAAGAAAGAAAGCGGGTTATTTTTGTTGGGTATCATGTTGACTTAAATAAACGATTTGACTTTAATTTAGTAAATAGGTCACTTCACATTCCTACTCTAAAAGATGCCATTTTAGATCTAAGAGATTCGCCAATCCCAGCTTTACCAACTGATAAAACTAATGGTGAAGGCTGTCTTTTCAGTAGCCATGAATATATGACTAGTGGGTTTTCTAGCATATATATGTCGCGCAATCGAGTGCATAACTGGCATGAGCCATCTTTTACTATTCAAGCGGGAGGTCGTCATGCGCCAATCCATCCTCAAGCTAACAGAATGATTAATATTGGTAAAGATGAATGGATATTCGATCCTGACTCTGTAAATCCTTACAGAAGATTATCAGTTAGAGAATGCGCGCGAGTTCAAACATTTCCCGACCACTTTAATTTTTATTACAAGAACTTGGCTCAAGGATACAAGATGATTGGCAATGCAGTTCCTGTAAATCTCGCCTACGCCCTAGCAAAAGCTATCAAATTACAATTATCCCAATCAAAGGAAAGTATTGAAATCAAAAACTTTAACCAACTAAGTCTCACTCTCTGAATAGAACTGCCATTTCTTTTTTGGATTCGGTCTTAGTGGAATGCGGATTTTATAATCAGCTTGTAAGGTATCTAGGATGTGGTTATGATTAAGTTTATTAGGGAAAACTGTAGTAAATTTTCCGAGTTTTATTAAATCCTTAATAGTTGTAATATCCTTGATTTTTCCCAAAGGTTGATCTGGTTCAAATTTTGTGTAAACATTTTTTCCTCTATTACTACCTTCAGTCATTGGGTTAACTGGTCGAAAAACAACTTTTATATTTTTACTAAGTTCCTCTATCTTGTTAAGATCAATTGGTTCAAGATTATTTATCATGTCTTGCAGTGATTTTGGATGGTTATTAGAAATATATAAACAATTTGCAACATTTTCACCAGCACCGACTCCACAAATAATCTTTTTTAGATCCTCGGTATTTTCAAAAATTTTAAGAAAGTCAATAAATGTATTACCCTCTCTTTTTCCGAAATTAACACTTACACCAACAAAAAGCTTTGCTTTAGTATTTTTAGCCCACTTGTTTGCCCATAGAGTTGTTTCTACCGTTAACTTATCGAAAACTAGTCGTCCAAATTCACGTATCAATCTTTCATGTCCATACCAATTTCCAAAATAGTCAGCATTATTAAGCTTTGCCGAGATTTTGAGTGGTGGTGAATCCTTAAATTCAATTAATATATCCGTTTTGTTATTTGGGCTTTTATTTCCAATTTTTGATGAGTTTGTAATTATATCTCCTGATTTTATACCCAGATTTTGCATCCATATAGGTATGACTTTAGGGAGGCTTTTGCCAATTTTTGCTATTGTTGCGATCGCATTCTCTAACTCATCAGAGGCTTTTGACATAATAAATTTTTGCTATTTTTTAATATTTCTGAATTTGAAGAACATTTACCAACCTTGCACAGGTTATATGAGATCAATGGCTTTCACATCATTTCTGATAGGATTATTTTTTACATTTTTGGTTTAAGTTAAGTTAAAACCATCGGGCGATTGCATTAAGTATTGAAAAAATTAATTTATGGCAAAATAAAACGCTAGAAAACAAATCACCAGTAGTAAATAGGAGAAATTAGTAATTATGGAAACAATACAAAAATTCTCAGTATTAGTAGCTGATGTTACGCAGAACAATTTGACTATATCAACAGTTCCAGTAGGGTTACACGCAATTAAAGCTTTAAACCTTATGGTATTAGCTTGTTTGAGACTAGCTTTCTGTAAGAACTTCAGACTTCTGCGTAACATGAGATACTTAGATTGATGTATAGAACTATCTTGTAATTCTTACTAGTACTTTAGGGATGATAAATGTTACAAATTTTAGTAATTGATGATGATCTTGTCATGCGAATGGTTCTTAAAAATACTATTCAAGAGCAGGGATATGAAGCGATCGTTGCTAAAAATGGTAACGAAGGAATAGAACTTGCGAAGAAACATCATCCTGCTTTAGTTATTTGTGATTGGTTAATGCCTGATGTGGATGGCTTAGATGTTTGCGCTCAAATTAAGCAGGAACCAAGCCTTTCTTCGACCTTCTTTATTTTATTAACATCGCGAAGTGCAGTAGAAGATAAGGTTAAAGCTTTGGATAGTGGAGCCGATGATTTTTTATCTAAACCAATCGAAAAAATCGAACTAATCGCTAGTGTGCGTGCGGGTTTACGGTTATACCAGCTTAATCAGGACTTGCAATTACAAAAGCAACTCCTAGAATCAGAACTGAATGAGGCAAGTGAATATGTGCGATCGCTTTTACCTATAGCCTTAAATGGGGATGTTAAAATTAGGACGCAATTTCTGCCCTCTAGTCAGTTAGGCGGCGATTGCTACGATTTTTACTGGCTCGACACCGATCATCTGGCAATTTATTTAATTGATACTTCTGGGCATGGTGTTGGTTCAGCGTTACTTTCGATTTCGATTTTGAACTTATTGCGATCGCAATCCTTTGGCAAAGATAAATTTTACGATCCTCGCGCCGTGATGACCGAACTTAACCAAGACTTTCAAATGAGTCAGCATGGGGGGCGGTACTTTACTATGTGGTATGGGGTCTATAAAAAATCGGAACGCAAACTCGTCTATGCCAATGCTGGACATCCTACACCGATCCTAACTAGGGATAAAGATCGGAATTTTGGAATTCAGAATCTCCTTAGTCTTAGTGTTCCCATTGGCTTTTTCCCTGAGGCTGAATATACAAGTGCCGAATTGCTAATAGAGCCTCATAGTAAACTCTACGTTTTTAGTGATGGTATTTTTGAGGTGATGCAGCCCGATGGTAGAATTTGGGGGCTTGATAATCTAATTAAATTACTGAATAATGAACTGCCCAATAATTGCAATATTAGTGCGGAATGGGTACTGCAACATATTCGCAAAGATACCCCCGATGCTGAATTTAGTGACGATGTGTCTCTACTCCAAATTAGATTTGATTAACTTCCTATAGCCAAATTAAAGGCAGTGCGATCGGGAAATATATCAAATACTTTATCCATTCTGGTTAATTCCATAATGATTCGAAGTTGATCGTTAAGGGCGCAAAGATAAAGCTTGGCATTTTTAGTGCGAACTCGCTGGAGAATCGCCGTCAATGCCCCCAGTCCCGAACTATCCATAAAGGTAATATGGGTCAGATCGATTAAAATTGCCTCAGCTCCTGCTTCAAGTAAGTTAGCAACCTCTTGGCGCAGTTGATTACCATTTATATTATCAATTAGCCCCGAAGGTTCTAGTACCTTTAATGTTGCATTCATGGTTTATTCCCTCTTATAATCCAGCATACATTTTATAGAATAACCAGCTTAAACAATCAGTATTTTAGCGTAGTTTTGATTTTTTTGAATTGAGTACCAAATCCTGAATATTTTCCCACCTCTAAATAATCTGTTGATGATTTATGGGTCTTAGTCTAATCAAGAGTTAGTCAATTATCCTTGAAGAAAGTAGGCAAATCATGGCAAGTATCGAAATCATTGTCCGAGACGTTCT
>Ga0335394_10010745_pt1 | contig 10316 bp, 7 predicted proteins | sample MAT03_FD_205741 | JGI IMG/M metagenome (GOLD analysis project Ga0335394, IMG submission 205741) | Freshwater microbial communities from Lake Fryxell liftoff mats and glacier meltwater in Antarctica - MAT-03 (spades assembly) (version 2) ...
ATCCTTAGGGAACTGCGTTGAAATAAGATACCGGCTCAAGCAGAAGGCTTATCATGGATTCCCGCCTGCGCGGGAATGACACCGGGATGATTTTTGTTTGCTGATCCCTTACATCAATACCACTACCCATTAGAGAAAGAACGATTGGAGGAGTTTAGGATTTAGTATTAGAGATCTTGAACGATCTAGTGAAATGGGGATAAGTGGTGCGTATTGCGGTTGAGCAGTTGCTGACGTCAGATATTCTTCGCCCTGCACGCTACCTGGGCAATGAGCTAGGAGCAGTTCATAAGCCCTGGCACACCGCCCAAATTCGGTGGGTGTTGACCTATCCAGAAATCTACGAAGTCGGAGCCTCAAATTTGGGGCATATCATTCTGTACAGTATTCTTAACGCTCAGCCTCGTCAGTTGTGCGATCGCGCCTATTTGCCTGCTCCCGATTTAGCCGCAAAACTGAAAGCTACACAAATACCCTTATTTGCCGTAGAGTCTCGGCAGCCGTTAACGGAATTTGACATCTTGGGTTTCAGTCTTAGCTATGAGCTGGGTGCAACTAACATCCTAGAAATGCTGCATTTAGCTGGGATTCCCTTCACATGGAAGGAACGCAATGCTCCCGGCGCATGGAATGTCGAACAGGGAAGCTATCCACTGATTTTTGCTGGCGGGCAAACGGCAACGTCCAACCCTGAACCCTATGCTGATTTCTTTGACTTTGTTGCCTTAGGCGATGGGGAAGAACTGCTGCCCGAAATTGGTCTGGTGTTAGAGGAAGGCAAGGCGGCTGGTCTAAGCCGAGAGGAGCTATTGCTGGATTTAGCCCAGGTTCCTGGTGTATACGTCCCCCAATTTTATACGCCCGGTACCGGAGGGGCAGTGCATCCCAACCGCAACACCGTACCCAATCGAGTGCTGCGACGTGTAGCTCCTCCTATGCCCCAGTACTCGATTGGGCTAGTTCCCTTTGTTGAAACCGTACACGATCGCCTGATCATCGAAATTCGCCGAGGCTGCACCAGGGGCTGCCGCTTTTGCCAGCCGGGGATGTTGACCCGTCCGGCACGCGATGTAGAGCCAGAGCAAGTGATTGATACGATTGAGCGTGGTATGCGAGAAACCGGGTATAACGAATTTTCTCTGCTCTCTCTCAGTTGTTCTGACTATTTAGCACTCCCCGCTGTGGGGCTAGAAATCAAAAATCGTCTCAAAGATGAAAACATTTCCCTTAGCTTGCCGAGCCAGCGTGTTGATCGGTTTGACGAAAACATTGCCAATATTATCGGGGGCACTCGCAAAGGCGGGCTTACCTTTGCGCCAGAAGCAGGTACTCAGCGCCTGCGGGACATTATTAACAAAGGGTTGACCAACGAAGAATTGCTGCGAGGAGTGCAAACTGCCTACGAGCAGGGTTGGGACAAGGTTAAGCTCTACTTTATGATCGGCCTGCCGGGGGAGACCGATGCCGATGTGTTGGGCATTGCCGAAACGATGCGATGGCTCCAGCAAGTGTGCCGTGCTAAGGGCAGAAAGCCGATCAATTTCAACGTCACTATTTCTAACTTTACGCCCAAACCACATACACCCTTTCAGTGGCACTCCGTTTCAACCACAGAGTTTGAGCGCAAACAAGCTCTACTGCGGCAAGAATTTCGCACAATCAGAGGACTAAAGACTAACTTCACTGATGTCCGTATCTCAGCAATGGAAGATTTTGTGGGGCGGGGCGATCGCCGCCTCTGCAAGGTAATTCATCGGGCTTGGGAGTTGGGTGCTCGTGAAGATTCTTGGTGGGAAAATCAGGAGCGTGCCTTTGGTGCTTGGACACAGGCGATCGCGGAATCTGGCCTCACCTGGAAATACCGTCAGGTTGAATCAGGCGAATGGAACTTGTTTGGTGGCGATGAAAATCTCCATCCTTCCGCTTTCCTCCCCCCTCCTTCCTACGCTGCTCCCCTGCCGTGGGACCATATTGATTCTGGAGTAGATAAAACTTGGCTTCAGGAGGATTTAAGACGAGCATTAGCAGTCGCAACAGTGCCAGATTGCTCCTTCGACGGCTGCTCCCAGTGTGGAGTGTGCGGAGCTGACTTTGGGCATAACGTAGTTGTACCTCCGCTGCCAATTCCAAAGTTTGAACATCACTTTGTGCCCAATACAGAGCGATCGCAGCGGCTACGGGTTTGGTTTGGCAAACTGTATGATATGGCCTTAATTAGTCACTTAGATCTGGTGCGACTGTTTGACCGAGCCATCCGACGCGCTGCTCTGCCAGTTGCCTACACAGGAGGCTTTCACCCCAGCCCCCGCATTGTTCCCGCTAGTGCACTGCCCTTGGGAGCCACTAGCTCTGGCGAAGTCGTCGATTTTGATTTAACCACAATCATGGAACCAGATGAATTCCTGATGCGGTTAGCGGCTCAACTACCCCAGAATGTTCCTCTTTATCGAGTAGAGGCGATCGCCCCCAATACCCCCGCTGCTACCCAACTGCTAGAGCGGGCTGAGTACTACCTCTCTATAGGGCTGGTTGCAGAGAGCGAACCTGATATAGAAGCTGTAGAGCTGGTGCAGCAGTCACAACACTGGATAGAAACGGTACTGGCAACCCCAGAAATAATCTATGAGCAAACTACAAAGTCCGGCAAACAACAATCCATTAACCTGCGCGATCGCCTGTTTGAGCTAGAGCCACTCAACACCAGCGCCATTCCTACGCCTTTTGTCCAGACTCCTACGCCAACCGCTAGCATTGCCCTGCGGTATGTCGGCAGTTGTCGTAACGACGGTACATTACTGCGACCAGAACATCTAATCTACATGCTGGAGCAAGTTTCTCAACATCAGCTTCAACTTATCCACAGCCACCGCAATCGGTTAGAGTTTAGCCTACAAGGCACTGGTTAGGAGAAAAATACTTTTGGTGGCACGCGCCGCGTGCTAAACCTCGTCTAACTTGAAACCCAGAGTTTCCCTCACCCTTTTCATATATGCCGAAGGCTTTAAGCCCTCTCCCTGGGGAGAGGGACTTTGAAAGCTTTTCCGGCTCCCCTCGCCCTTTGGGAGAGGGGCTGGGGGTGAGGGCTAAAACTACAGTTCTCAACGTGGACTTGGTTTATCAAACATGCCCTAAGTAAAGTGACTACGGCTATAGAATCTAAATTTTCACAAATTATACACTTTCTACAGTGTTGCGGCGTTTGCGCGCTATAATTCACTCAAAAGACGCTGATGCGAATTCAACGCTCCTGCGGTTGCTAGCAGATCAATCGGCAGCAGGAAGCGAGTGACGTTCGTCTCCGCAGGTTTTTGAGACTGCAATGGGTCAAATTGGTTACCTGGTCTCTGTGGATAGGTAATGTCTGAATTTGACCGCTGATTAGGAATTGCCAACTGGGTTGTATGTCTGGGGCGTGAGAACTGCGTTCCAAAACCCTAAGCATATAGCCGGATAGGCAATTCTATCCATCCTGTGAATCTATCCGCGATGTTCTGCAACCCATGAGCTGTAGAACATTGAAGTATTTTAGGTAGGAGATTTTTCTTCACCTTAGCATCATGCCAGAGTTTTGTATTTCAAATAACAGTTCACATCCCTGGGGCAGCGCCGCAGCTATCCGTGCTCCCTGGGCTGCCCCCTTTTGAGGAAATTGAATGCCGAAGCAAATTATTGTCGCTGAACAGCATCGGATTGCTGCTGTTTTTTCAGGAGATCAGATTCAAGAACTTATCGTTGCAACTGGTAGTCATCAAGTTGGTGACATTTACCTCGGAATTGTTGAAAACGTATTGCCTGGAATTGACGCGGCATTCGTCAACATTGGCGATAGTGAACGCAATGGTTTTATCCACGTAACAGATTTAGGTCCATTAAAGTTGAAGCGATCGGCAGCTTCGATTACTGAACTATTGGTGCCTCAGCAAAAGGTGCTGGTGCAGATTATGAAGGAGCCAACGGGCAACAAAGGGCCACGTCTAACTGGCAATGTTAGCTTACCCGGTCGTTACCTCGTGCTCATGCCCTCGGGTCGCGGTGTAAACCTGTCCCGCCGGATTCGCAGTGAAAACGAACGCAATCGGCTCAGAGCCTTGGCTATTTTGGTTAAGCCATCTGGCATGGGTCTCTTGGTTCGGACGGAAGCAGAAAATGTGCCCGAGGAAGCGATCATTGAAGACTTAGAAAATCTGCAAAAGCAGTGGGAAAATGTCCAGCAAGAAGCTCTAACGACCCGTCCTCCTAGCCTGTTGAATCGTGACGATGACTTTATCCAGAAGGTGTTGAGAGACGTTTACAGTGCAGATGTAAATCGCATCGTAGTTGACTCGCATACTGGGTCAAAGCGCGTCAAGCAGCACCTGATGAACTGGAGCGGTGGTAAAACTCCACCTGGAGTTTCAATTGATCACCACCGCGAACGCATTCCAATTCTGGAATACTTTCGGGTTAATGCATCTATTCGAGAAGCATTGAAACCTCGGGTAGATTTACCATCAGGTGGCTACATCATCATTGAACGGACAGAAGCGTTGACAGTAATTGACGTTAACTCTGGCTCGTTTACGCGATCGGCAACTGCCCGAGAAACAGTCCTGTGGACTAACTGTGAAGCCGCAACCGAAATTGCCCGCCAATTGCGTCTACGCAATATTGCAGGGGTGATTGTGGTTGACTTCATTGATATGGAATCTCATCGCGATAAGCTTCAAGTATTAGAGCAGTTTAACAAAGCCATTCGGGCAGATAAGGCTAGGCCTCAAATTGCTCAGCTAACTGAATTAGGGTTGGTAGAGTTAACTCGCAAACGTCAAGGACAAAATCTTTATGAGCTGTTTGGTCGCCCTTGTACGACCTGTGGTGGTTTAGGGCACTTGGTGCATTTACCGGGTGAAACAGATGCAGCAACTCAGCCGCTCGAAATCACTCGAGTTATTTCTAATCCCGAGGCGCGTGTAGCTCCTGTGCGTGAGCCAATTTGGGATAGCAGCAGCGATGATGACTCGGGTAGCATGCCTGCATCAGATTCCCAAGAGCTGGATCTGACCAACCATCCCAGCTACAACGAGCGCGGTCGAGCAGATAATCGACGTCGACGTCGCACTCGCGGTGGTCGACCCGGGGAGCCTATTGTGAGAGGCAATGGCTCTCGATTGTTGGAGGCAGAAACTGAGGTCGATGACGTTACTTCAGTAGATGAACTAGAGGTTCCTGCTCCGATCGTAATGCCCGCGGCGCGAGAACCTCGTCCCGATAAAGTAGAGCGCAGCGGACGAACAGCCACTCGACGCGATAAACTCGCGGCGGAGCCACCTCAGGTCATTGCTATAGAGATGACATCAGAAGAACAGGAGGTCTACGCTGTCATGGGCGTTTCACCATTGGTGCTAACTCAGGAAACGGTCAAAGATCCAAAATCTACTATTATTTCGGTAACGTTACCTGGACAACGAGCCGCTGTTAATGGTTCGATGCCAGGAGAGGGTACACATACCCTGGGAGAGGGTACACATACCCTGGGAGAGGGTACACACAAACCTGATACCACTTCGAAGTCTGACCTAGAGGTTGAACCGGATGATATACCTGCGATCGCCCTTCCTGTGGTGGCACCCATTCCAGTTGAAATTATTTTTCGATCTGAGGTGAAGCACGATGAAAGCCTAGATGTTAGGTCTAGCAGCGTTGTTTCTAACAGCGAAAGGGCTTCTGTAAACGCTGAGGAAGGTGACGCAGCCAATCGCCGTCGGCGTCGTCGTCGTTCATCAATCAACTCTAATGGAAGAGACTCTGAAAGCTAGTATTTGAGGGAGGCATTGCATACTCCGCTTGTGTAATGTCATGTCCTGGAAGTTGTCACTCTTGAATACAGCACGTCTCAAGTGTGTGAGGTCAAGTGTATGAGGTACAGACTTTCGATGGAAAGTCTGGTTTTATCCAAGCGCAAAGCGGTGCATTGTACTGGGGTGCTTAATCTGCTAGACCCGGTGAAGGAATTTCAATTGAGTTTGCTGCCAAATTCACTCCAGGTAGAAGGCATTGTAGCGGGAGTGGATGAAGTGGGGCGAGGAGCTTTATTTGGCCCAGTTGTTGCAGCAGCAGTTATTCTGCCAGACTTAGCCTTTTCTGAGTTGGCGGCAGTGGGTGTTACTGACAGTAAGCAACTTTCGGCCTTGCGGCGAGAGCAACTTGCCTATGAGATTCGGGCGATCGCTACTGACTGTCGATTAGGTCTAGCTACAGTACAAGAGATCGACCGCCTGAATATTCTGCAAGCCTCACTGTTAGCCATGCGACGGGCGATCGCTCAACTAAACCCTCAGCCCGATATGTGTTTAATTGACGGCAACCAACGCATCCCTCACTTGCTTCTACCTCAACAGACTCTAGTCAAAGGCGATCAACAATCGTTGGCGATCGCATCCGCTAGCATCATTGCTAAAGTTTGGAGAGATCGGCTAATTGTCCGGTTATCGCAGAGATATCCAGGCTACGACTTGGCTACCAATAAAGGATACGGCACTGCCAAACATCGTTTAGGACTTCAACAGTTGGGCGTAACTCGCCAACATCGACTGAGTTTTAGCCCATGTCGCCAAGAAAATAGTCCTCTAATTTAGCTGTTTCGGACTTCGACAGGAAACAGTTATCTTAGAGGACTATTTTAGTTTTAGTAGAGCATAGGTAGTCCTAAACAGGTAAGGATTTTCAGATGGGCGGGCGAAGCCCGCCCATCTGAAAATCCTTACCTCAATACCACTACCGAGCACAAACAGCTCTGAGATGGCCGTCTTTTTGAGCTGTAGCGTTACTCGGTGACAAAGGAAAGCAATTGCGCTTCAGCCGCTTCACTACCTTGCGCTGTCGCCCAGTTACAGTAATCAGAGACAAGCTGGTGCATTAATCGTTGCTTAATTGTCAGCAAGACACTACGTAGCAGTCCATTTCCAGCAGCCTCTAATAAGGGCTTGGGAGTTAACCAAAATGCTGGCGGTAAACCAACCTCTACTCGCAAATCAGCTTGGCCTACCAGACACGTACCTCTTTCCGTTTTGGTCGGCACCAGTTTGCCCAGCAAATCGAGGTCAAAGCGTTCGTTGATATATTCAACCCCACGAATTTCACAGGCAAGCGATCGCAGATAAATAGTGCCATCCGACTCTGTCCATATCTGCATATCGACCGTAGGTTGAATACTGAGAGTCAAAAAATTCAAAGGGCGCATTTTCAATCGAAATGTATCCCTGCTAAGTTCGTCTACTCGGCTACGGTCAACTAGGGCACCGATCAGTCGCTGTGGTTGCCGCAAATAATGCTCAATTGGAATGGGCTGTTTTGGTACAAGCAATTCAACCGATTGAGACGCCGTAAATTGAATTTGCATCACAGTAAAGACGAATACGAATGAAATCAGAAAATTGACGCTAGAGATAGACTGTGGTGACTAGTCGGAAATCTACAAACCCCTCATACTGATTTGAGAAGGTTGCAACTGTCTCGTCCCGCCTAAACTACCTCATCTAAAGTTTAACTAAATTTTACAATCTCTTGTGGAAATCCACCTTGACATTGCCTTTAGTGCCTAATCTTACCTCGCCTACATGATAGGACTTAACTGAATGTTGCAATTGTTTAGATAGAACTTATCTGTCCAAAGCGGCAGATTTAGTAACCTTTTACTGCACAAACCCTCACCCCAATTAATGAGACGATGAGCTAGTCATTTTACGATTACTTATCCGCGCCCAATCATCCACTCTACCTAATCTTTGTAGAACAACCCTATGGCAGCATATATCGCCTATTTGGGACCCTCAGGAAGCTACACAGAAGATGCGGCGATCGCCTGTGCCGCATGGTTAACCGAGTCTACGAGAAAAGAAATATCTCTAGTTCCGTTTTCTAGTATCTCTCAAGCTCTCAAGGCAACTCAGAATGGACAGACCCAGTTTTCTGTCGTCCCTGTAGAAAATTCTATTGAGGGCAGTGTTACTACGACCTTAGATACACTGTGGCACCTAGAATCTTTGCAGGTACAGCGGGCACTAGTGTTGCCCATCTCCCACGCTTTAATTTCTTGCGCTCCTACATCAGAGGCAATTCAGAGAGTATATTCTCACCCTCAGGCGCTAGCTCAATGCCAAGGCTGGTTAGAACGAGTGATGCCCCATGCCAAACTGATTCCTACCAGCTCCAACACAGAAGCATTACAGCGTTTACGAGACGAAGTGGTAGCAGGGGCGATCGCCTCTCAGCGAGCTGCCGATCTATATCAACTCCCCGTCCTTGCACATCCCATCAATGACTATCCCGACAACTGCACGCGCTTTTGGATTTTGAGTTTGCAGCCCTCTCCAGGCGGTCGATATACTTCGCTGGGTTTCAGCGTACCTGCAAATCTACCGGGCGCACTGGTTAAGCCACTCCAAGTCTTTGCTGAACGCGGCATTAATCTTAGCCGAATCGAATCGCGACCGACTAAACGTTCGTTAGGAGATTACTTATTTTTTGTAGATATCGAAGCAGACGCTAGCAGCCTAGCAGTGCAGGATGCTCTTAGCGCTCTAGCAACCTATACAGAAACGCTAAAAATATTTGGCAGCTACCCCATCATGCCGATTAACTAGCACCACCTGAATCTAAAGCATCTTTCAGTGCCGTTCGCGCTGCTAAATGATTACGGGTGGACGTTAAAATTTCTGCCTCTCGATCCAGTCTAGCGGCAGTGTCTTGCACTTCTAGTAGCGATTGCTGTTCAGCCGCAACGCCGTATAAATTGCTTGCAACCCAATAAGACAATTCAACGGGTAGATCTGGTATGTCATCGGGAATATCAATGTCTTGACTAGTAAGCTTTGCTGACAAACGGACAACATCGCGCAGCAGTTGATCAACTTGATCGGTCAACGGCCTCAAATCCCGCTCTGTAGGCTGGTCTTCAATCCACTCTACTAGCCCCACACAGTAAGGCTTCTCCCGTACATAATCTAATACGCGAAACCGTTGCTGACCTAGGGTCATAATCTTCATCCGATCGTCGGGCATACGGTGAAATTGCGTAATCTCCGCACAACAGCCGACTGAAGCTACGCTGCCATCGATCGGATCAACCATCAACACCCCGAAACGGCGATCGCTTTGGAGAATGGTATTCATCATAATCCGATAGCGAAACTCAAAAATGTGAAGAGGCAGCCTTCTTCCGGGAAAGAGAACCAGGTCGGGCAGCGGAAACAAAGGAAGTTCTCGAACAGCAACGGATGATGATGAAGCCATTAAACCTAAAATCGAATAGGAGTGAAGAGAACGAACATAACGGTCAAAACGGATATGGTAACGAATAACCGCTGACCACATGATAAATCCACGTCTATTGGGTGAATTCACCTTTATTTTATCGCATTCCTTCTCTCTACTACAGGGGGATCAGGGATTGGAGGGTAGATTTAGTACAAGAGCCAATCCCCAGATACGCCAAAAGAGACGGTCGTTGACCATCTCTTTCATGTGAGAATTGACAGTAGACTAGAGCTTCACTTCAATGTCTACTCCAGCAGGTAGATCGAGCTTCATCAATGCATCAATCGTTTTGGAGGACGGTTGATAAATATCAATGATTCGCCGATGAGTACGGGTTTCAAAGTGTTCACGAGAGTCTTTATCTACGTGAGGCGATCGCAACACACAATAGATCCGACGCTTGGTAGGGAGTGGAATTGGGCCAATTGCTGTAGCGTTCGTGCGATTAGCGGTGTCTACAATTTTTTCGCAGGATGTGTCGAGGAGACGACGATCAAATGCTTTGAGACGAATGCGGATCTTCTGCTGCTGAATAGTTGCCATTGGAGTATATAAATTTCAAGGTTCAGAGAAAAAAATTATCGGTGAGGTTCCAGCAGGTAGCAGCTAAGCTAACTGCTGGAATCTTCAACTGGGTAAACTGAAGTGCTACTTTAGGATCTTAGACACAACACCCGCCCCAATAGTCCGACCGCCTTCACGGATAGCAAAGCGCATCCCTTGTTCAATGGCGATCGCGTTGATTAGCTCAACGTTCACCTTGATGCGATCGCCGGGCATCACCATTTCTACATCGGTGCCATCATCCGCAGTAAAGGTTTGAATGGTACCGGTTACGTCGGTTGTCCGAACATAGAACTGAGGTCTGTACCCAGCGAAGAAGGGCGTTTTCCTGCCGCCTTCTTTTTCGGTTAGGACATACACTTCACCTTCAAACAGGGTGTGGGGCTTAATCGAGCCGGGCTTGGCAATCACCATACCCCGTTCAATGTCCTCCTTTTTTAAACCCCGGAGCAACAAAC
>Ga0335394_10010747_pt1 | contig 10313 bp, 13 predicted proteins | sample MAT03_FD_205741 | JGI IMG/M metagenome (GOLD analysis project Ga0335394, IMG submission 205741) | Freshwater microbial communities from Lake Fryxell liftoff mats and glacier meltwater in Antarctica - MAT-03 (spades assembly) (version 2) ...
CGCGCAGCAATTGTCATCAGATCAACGGAGTCTCGCGTTTCTCTGTGGTGCGCCGCAGGTGTGTCCGGATCGCCTGCTGAAGTTGCACGGCGACGGCTGGAAGGGTGCAAGAACGGAAGAATTTCTGCTGGTGATTTCCCAACGCAGCCAATCGGACACTGACAAAGCCGAAAGCGACGGTGACGATTCCGAAGAACCATCCCGTCGCCTGTTTGTGAAACCTGAAGATCGCTATAACCTCAATGATGTGAGCGGAACTTACGCGACTGCGGCAGATGAGCTTGCTCGTGTGATGAATTGACAGCCAACACATTACGGGCTGACAGGGTTCGCGTTGTTGTCCAGGGTCGTTCCGAGCACAACTGCACCGGCACCACCAATGAGCAGCAATGCACCGAAATTGGATCCGATGAAACCACCCACCTGGTTGCCCGGCCCCGTTCCCATCTGGCCGCGAATCGTTTCTGCATCGACCACAATCGCGATATTTTCAACTGCTGCCGGTGGAGCGGTGTCAGTGCCCCACAGTCGCACCGTCTGTTGTGTTGCTCCGACTTTGATGACATGAGCCCCGTTGCGAAGTCCCTTCACGGTGAATTCGCCCTGTTCATTGCTCATCGAAGTCGCCACGACTTTGTCTTCATGGAAAACGTTCACCGGCACACCGGCCATTGGCTGTGCTGCTGTATTCAGAACGGTGCCCTTGAGAAATCCGCCGACATGCAGCGAGACGTCAGTTGAACGAATCTCAACAGGTTCACCCGCCATCAGCGGAGTACCCACTGAGAGCAGGCCTGCCAGCAGCAGACATGTGCCGTTCCGTAGTGATTTGAAAATCCAGTTCTGTCGCAAGTTAAGGCTCATGGTTTTGGTTACTCCGTATGGCATGTTCGAATCCTGATTCCCTTGTCTGAATCGGCAGGTGTTGTCGATGTCTGAAGCGGAAGTGTCCAGCGTAGCCGCACGTTGGCGGATTCAGTAAATTCGATTTTGCATTGTAGGCCATCCTTGGCTTGAACCAATTGGACAGACTTTGACACTTTGGGTGTTTTCCCCAGGTTGTAAGGCGAGCGGCAGATTTCTGGTTGCCGTCGAAAACCGGGGCTAGCGCCGTGTGGCTAGTAAAATCAGCCGCCACGCGCTAGCGTCCGGTCGTTCGGCCTGGTAGTTGCTAATCTGCCGCTCGCCTAACACGGTGGCCGACCATCATGCGAATGCCTGCATTCATGCGGCCTGCAAGTCATTTCGTCCGGACCGGGTCTCGAGAGTCTCAATTCGACGGAATTCGTCCGGTAGATTCTCAAGGGAACGCCGTCTGCTATGATCAATGTCGAGGCGATGGGAGTCGCGCTCGACTCAGAGAGTCAAATCACGGGAATATTACAGAATCGGCCGGAATGGGCCGGGGAAGACTCATGGCGGAAGAGAATCAGAAGGACGTTTCTGCAGAGGCTGTTGACCTGCTGCATACGGCGTATGGTCAACTGAAGGAACAGATTGGCAAAGTGATTGTGGGTCAGGATGAAGTGCTTGAGCAATTGCTCATTGCCCTCTTCAGTCAGGGACACGTCCTGCTGGAAGGTGTTCCGGGTCTGGCCAAGACATTGATGGTCAGCACGCTGGCACGCAGTTTGTCGATGAACTTTTCACGCATCCAGTTTACGCCGGATCTGATGCCGGCGGACATCACGGGCACGGACATCCTGCAGGAGAACCGTACCACCGGACAGCGCGAGTTTCGTTTCATTCAGGGACCGCTGTTTCACAACGTCGTGCTGGCGGATGAAATCAACCGCACGCCGCCGAAGACTCAGGCTGCGTTGCTGGAAGCCATGCAGGAACGACAAGTGACCGTCGGTCAGACAATTCACAAGCTCAGTTCGCCGTTTTTCGTGCTGGCGACTCAGAACCCGATTGAACAGGAAGGCACGTACTCGCTTCCGGAAGCGCAGCAGGACCGCTTCATGTTCAAGGTGTATGTAAAGTATCCGAGCTTTGAAGAAGAGCGGCAGATTGCGCGCCAGACAACTTCGAATGCGAAACCCGAAGTCAAAGCTGTGTTGACCGGTGAACAGGTTCTGAAGATTCAAACGACTGTGCGCCAGGTGCCTGTGTCGGACCATGTCATCAACTATACGCTGGCGCTGGTGCGCCAGACGCGCGTGGGAGAACCGGGGACTCCGCAATGGATTAACGACTGGCTCGCGTGGGGTGCTGGTCCGCGAGCTGTTCAGAATCTGTTGTTGGGTGCCAAGACCCGCGCACTGCTGAGCGGTCGGACGACGGTTTCGACAGACGACATTCAGAAGCTGGCGGCACCGGTGCTGCGGCACCGCATCGTGCCGAACTTTACCGCTCAAAGCGAAGGCATCACGTCCGACAAAGTTGTCGAACGTCTCATCAAGGAAACACCTGCCCGGGAAAGCGAACTCACAAGTGACCCAGCACTTGGAAAGATTTTTGCGGCCTGAAGAGATCGCGAGAATCGCGAGATTGGAGCTGCGCGCACGTCGAGTCGTCGAAGGATTCGTCTCAGGTCTGCACCGCAGTCCCTACTTTGGACAGTCGCTGGAATTCCTGCAGCACCGTGAATACGTGGCCGGGGACGATCTCCGCCGTATTGACTGGAAGCTCTGGTCGCGCTCGGATCGCTACTATCTGAAACAGTACGAAGAAGACACAAACGTCCGCGTTGCGCTCGTCGTCGATGGCAGCGAATCAATGCAGTTTAAGACGGGAGCGATGTCGAAATTTGACTACGCGCGCACGGTTGCCGCTGCGGTCGCCATGCTGGTGCTGAAACAGCACGATTCTGCGGGTGTGAGTGTGTTCGATTCCACAGTTCGCAGTCAGATTCCCGCCAGCAGCCGCAACAATCATCTGCAGACGATCATGACGGGGCTGGAAGTGCAGACCGCAGGCGGGAAAACGGACATTTTCGGCGTGCTGCGCCGCGTCAATGAATCCCTGGTTCGCCGCAGTATCGTCGTGTTGATGTCCGACCTGTTCTGTCCGCGGGAAGAACTGTTCAAGGGACTCACCATGCTGCGACAGCGCGGCCACGAAGTCATCGCCATGCATATCATGGATGATGAAGAACTGGATTTTCGGTATTCGGGGACTCTGCGATTTGAAGGACTGGAAGCCAGTGGCAGCCTGACCTGTGATCCCGCTGCACTTCGGACCGGCTACATGCAGGCGCTCGAACGGTTTCTAGACACCATCCGCCGACGTTGTGCCGGAAGCGGTGTGGATTACAAACTCATCCGTACCAGCGATAACTTTGATGCCGCGCTGGCGCATATCCTGATGCAGCGGCTGAAACGCAGATAATCAATGACCAATGACCAATGACCAATGACCAATGACCAATGACCAATGACCAATGACCAATGACCAATGACCAATGACCAATGACCAATGACCAATGACCAATGACCAATGACCAAGAACTTGTTCCGAGGCTCCTGCCTCGGAACACACTGTTCTGGAGGCTCCTGCCTCCTGTGTCATTGATGGAGGCGGAGCCTCCGCGCAGTGCGTTCCAAGGCTGGGGCAGGAACGAGGCTGAGAATTCGTCATTTGTCATTCGCAAATGTCAAATGTCAAATCTCAAATTTCAAATCATTGATCCCGATTCTGATTCCTGTTTCCATATTGCTGTTTTACGGTTTCATTGGCCGTCTGAGCCGGAGCCGATCGGATCAGTGGCTGAAAGAACGGCCACATCGGACGGCCTGCGTGTTTATTGCAGAGGGGCGTCGCCCAAAGGGGTCGGGAGTCTTTTTCTGCGGGTTGCAGGTTGGTATGTTTCTTTGGAAGTGGATACCAATTAAGCTGAGTGGCAGAAAAAGACTCCCGACCCCCTTCAGCGGGAACGCTAAAGGAGTTGAGCGACGCGGAGCGGACGCTGATTGCTGAAATGATGGTTGCGGCTGACACTGCAACGGACTGGTCAGACTTCAGAAATTTGTGGCCGATGCGAGTGGCCGCATTGTACAAGAATCTGACGCGCGCCCGGATTCGCCACTCCGTTGCATATCGTGTTTGTCAGGATCTCGGCAGTCGATTCGCTGTGTCTCGAGGGTTGGCTCGTCGTCCGGATTATCGCGATGAACTTGCATCACTCATCGAACAGCGATTCCACACGCGACGCGCACTCTGCGAAGCAACAGGTCTGTCTGAAGATATGCTCAGCCATGTCCTGGCCGGTCGCAAACATCTGGCGATCAATACGCTTGAGGAATTGCTGCACCGGATCGGCTACTCACTTCACATTATGCCGGAATCGTCGAAGTGACATTGCAGGAGCAGACGAAAAAGGGGATGGCAAGAAAGTGGCTGCAGCTCATCGATTCAACAAAATGGGCTGCGCCCATTTTTTGTTTTTTTTTGTTCGCCCCTTTTTTGTTGTTCAGTTGCCTACAACGATAATTGTTCGCCTAAAGTGCAGTCTCGAGTCCAAACCGGTTTTATCCCGGCACACCCTGACCACTTTTTGCTCTTCAATTCTCGGCTACTGCACCTTTTTCCTGTCGCATCTGCAATCCAAAATGTCGTAAAATGACCCAGCAGGTTTCCAGGACTGAAGCGGGTTGTGTCTAAATGAAAGATACTTGCCAACCACTGCAGCATAATTTAGGGTCGTTAGAAATCGCTGTTTCAACAGAGGAGCGTACTCACAATGTCCAAATCAATCTTAATCATTTGCGGCTTCTTCGCGTTGGTTTTCGCGATGAAGTCGGCTTATCCATTCGATCGATCTGAAGAATCGAAGACGATTGCACAGTCACCTTCCAAAGACAAGGAAGCAGACAGAACGTCGGGCGATTCCAGTGCCTCGCCAGAACCCACTGCAAAGGAATCCTCACCGCCCTGGGAAAATTTCAAAAAGCCTTCGAACGGAAAACTCCGTAACATCCTGAACACAATGCAATACCGCGTGACGCAGCAACAAGGCACTGAACCAGCATTCAAAAACCGATACTGGAAAAACAACGCCGATGGTATCTATGTGGACATAGTTTCCGGTGAGCCTCTGTTTTCGTCCGCCGATAAGTTTGATTCCGGCACTGGGTGGCCTTCTTTTGTGCGGCCGATTGATGCTCAATTCATCGAACTGCGGGTAGAGAACGGATTCTTCACCAGCAGGATTGAAGTTCGATCAAAAGTGGCCGATTCTCACCTGGGACACGCGTTCGATGACGGCCCCGCCAATCGCGGTGGGAAGCGTTACTGCATGAACTCTGCTGCCTTGCGTTTCATCCCCAAAGCAAAGATGCAGGCAGAAGGCTACGGGAAATTTCTGGACGACACAGGCAAAGAATAAACTTAGAACCCCCTGACAAAAGTGGGACTGGCTCCCGTATCTTGCCGAAAATGCTCAGAAAAATGACGCAAGGAGGGTGCCTGTCCCACTTCTGTTCGAGCCTCAAAGCCTGTGTGCGAGCTATCAATTTTATCAGCTCACTGCAGATGAAAACGCGTGCCGCCATCAGCGGTACGAAGCATTGCGAAAGCGGGGCGGATTCTGACTATGTGCGGCGGCATCTAATCGCAATGAAACCTGGAATTTTCCATTGCCCAACAAAATTGAAATCCGCCCGTCGAACTGTTTAACAGGATTGACGACGATCGATGCAAACTTCGAGCTGTGGACGCCTCGCATTCACCCGCGGATCGCGAAACATTCAAACTGTGAATGCTTAACGCCGAGCCTGTGGAATACAATCACTGGTCACCGGAGACGTCGCATCCGGATCAGAATCCGTCCAATTCTGTTTCCTCCGCGTCGTCGCTTCGTAAATGGTGTCAATTCATGCACCTCCACCAATCGACAGAAGCGTGCTGGCAGCAAGCCAATCCATCTGCGTGTCCTGAAAGGTGGCAAAAGCTGCTATGTGTGAATCATGAATTTAGCAAGTTCACGCACCGATAGCGCGACCGCATTGAAAAAAGGGGACATTGTACTTATCGACTAATGTAGAATGTCCCTTTTTTACCCAGCCATTCGTGATCTCTGCATCGCGGACAATATTAGCCATTGTGATGGCATTCACTGGATTGTGGCGTGGGACAGTCACGATCCGCGTTCCGTCGGTCATCACAATGTGTTTGCCTTGTCGTGCGATCCGGAAGCCATGCTTTTCTAGTGCCCGAACTGCGTTGAGGTGGTTGACTCCCGCGAGTTTGGGCACGTTAGAACCTCGACTGCAACTTGTTTCTTACCGGCTGACTGCGCGAGCTCCTCCACAACGTCCAAATACTCGCGGATGGCCTCCTTAATGTTGGCAACCGCCTCTGCCTCGGTTGCACCCTGTGAGTGACAACCAGGCAGACCAGGAACGCATGCGGCAAACCCCTCGTCGGATTGATCGATGACAACGGTGTATTTCACACTAACTTCCTCCAGGGCGACGGCCATCAGCAACGACTGCCCCGTTTCTTGTGGCACGAGGGCAATATAACGCCGTCGAATCTGTCGTGGCAAGTTACAATGTCAATGCGCACGTCGTTGACAGCCCAATTTGCCGTTGAACCTGATTTGCGACGCTGAAATGTTTGCGTCGCCCAAAGGGGTCGGGAGTGTTTTTCTGCGTGTTGCAGGTTGGTATGTTTTTTTTGGAAGTGGTTATCAATTAAGCTGAGTGGCAGAAAAAGACTCGCGACCCCCTTCAGTGGGCAAAATCGCAGGGCTGCATCAACGGCTCACCGGACTTCGGCAAGCAATGGGCAGACGAATCATTCTGAAGACGCGAGGATGGGGCGCCATCAAATTTTATTATTGACGCGATATACGCATGTGACTACGTTGCCTACATGATTACCAATCTAAGCGAAGCCAAAGGTAACCTGAGTCAGTTGGTGCACCGTCCGACCGACGGAGAGGAAATTGTGATCACGGTGCGCGGCCAGCCCATGGCTCGGCTGATGAGTGTTGCTCCGAAGTCAGGTCATGTGGTCGATCGCCAGGAGTGGGCGGACGAGCTGTCGGCAGCTGCCAAGGGCGCTCGCGTTGGGCCGCGAAAAGCGACGACCCAGCAGGTTTGGGACGACCTGCGAGAGGATCGGATGTGACATATGGCCGACGCAATCTACTGGAACACTTCGGCACTGATCAAACTCTACGCGTCTGAGGCCGATTCCAGCGACTATTTGCGGCTCCTCGTCGGACAATCAGAAGACATCGCCGCCCGTCATGCTGCGCTCTCTGGACGGATTGCATTTGGGAACACTGCGGGCGGCAAAACTTCAGAGTGTGGTGACCGCCGACCTGAAAATGCGTGATGCGGCTCGAATTGCGGGCATTGGTGTGGTCGAGCCGTAGACGGAATCGAACGCAGCAGGATGCGTGGAGTGAACGGTTCACGGATGAACGCAGAATATCAGCGGCTGGAAGCCGAGGCGAGTGAAGTTCAGAATCAACTCGATGGGCTTGTGACATCCGGCGGGCAGATGGTGGCGGCGAAGCTGGCAAAGTCTCAGCCGCCGACGTTTCATTCTCAGTGGTCAACGGAGCCGCGAAGATATTTTCTCAATATTTTCCCGTGCCATTTGTTACAATGAACGGCAAAGGGGACGCAGCCAATAGTGTTCGTCACCTGAGCTTTTGCGATCTGAGTCAGCCAAGTCTGCTGGGCAAGCCATGGACTATGCATGCTGCGGGGAGTTCTTCTTGCGTGATGTTGTTTTCTTGACCGCCTTCGTCCTGGTGGTGGCTTTCTTTCCGGCTGCCTTCATCGCTCCAAGACGCTGGACAGCCGCCTGAAGCTGCTCGGCGACCCAACCGTTCAAGCTCTTGCCGGAGACGACTGCAGCCACATTCACCTGACGGTGCAACTCCGGGGGAATCCGCGTCAGGAATTGGCCGGAAAATGGCTTATCGGGAGTCTCGCCACGCTCCATACAAAAGGCCAGGTAATCATCGACTGAATCGTGGAACGCCTGCGTCAGTTCACTGACACTTTCGCCCTGGAACGTGATCACGTCACGGGTGTTGATCACTTCCCCGTGGAAGATCGCCGCTTCGTCATCAAACTCGACCTTGCCAATATATCCTTTGTATTCCATCATGGCGTAACTCCTGCTTCTGTCAGGAACCGCGGCATTGATTTTACGGCTCCCTTGTCGGTTTCTTTGCTGGGATGCGGACGGTGAAACACGGCCCGAACTTCGCCGAGGGCGATTCGCACGCGCGAACCGGCCCCCTTAGTGATCTCGGCACCCGCCGCCGTCAGCATGGATTCGATGTCCCGCCAGACGATATTCGACCGGACGGGGTCTTCGAAAACCGCTTTAAGCGTGCGTTTGTGCTTCGGTCCCATGCTCCCTATAGTATCATCTAATGATACTGTCGTCAAGATCCAGCATTGGTTTCACCATGCGTCATGTTGGGCCGTGTCATGCCAAAGAACATTGGTTCGTGAACTTCTGTCATGGTCACGGGGCCACTACACTGCGGAATGACCAATGACCAAGGCACAATGACCAATGAATCGCATACACCTGAATCCTGAATTCTGAATCCTGCCCGATGTCCACCCTTACCCAGTTCTTCCTCAACCCGGCCTATGTGCTGCCGGGGGCTGCGCTGGTGTTGGTGCCGATTCTGATTCATATTCTGAGTCGGCTGCGATACAAAAAAGTGCGATTTGCAGCAATGGAGTTCCTGCTGGAAAGCGAAGAACTCAATCGACGCCGCATTGTGCTGGAGCAGTTGCTGTTGTTGCTGCTGCGAATACTGGCAGTGCTGCTGATTGGATTGTTGATTGCCAGGCTGGTGCTTGATCCCAGTCGCCTGCTGATGCTGCGGGGAGCCAGCATGCATCATGTGGTGTTGCTGGACGATTCGCTTTCTATGCGAGATCGGGAAGGCGATGCGGCGGTATTTCAACAAGCCCTGCTGACGCTTGAGAACATGCTCGCCCAAGGGAGTCAACAACCCGGCGCGTCGCGCGTCACGATCCTGTCGATGACTGATCCGGGACGGCCAATCATCTCCGATCGAACGCTCGACGCCGCCTTCGTTCAGGAGATTCTGCCGCGCCTGCGCAACCTGACGTGTTCGTGGCGGGCGGCCTCACCCGTGGATGCCATTAATGCTGCAAAAGATATCCTTGCAGCTGACGGCAGCGCTGCTCCGCAGCTGCATGTTCTGACGGATCTGCGCGCCTCGGACTGGAACAGCCGTCCAGAAGTGGTCACAGCGCTGGCATCGCTGAAGACAATCAAGGCATCGGTGGATCTGATCAAGGTTGTCAAAGATACTCATCCGAACGTGGCGATTCAGCAGTTGAAGGCCGACACGCTGGCCGTCGCTCAGGGAGTGCCATGGCGGATGACGCTGACGCTGAAGAATCATGGTGCCGGAAAAGCAGCGGGCTTACGCGGTACGGTCTTGCTGGACGGCGCATCGCTGCCAGCCAGAATTCTGATTCCCGATATCGAACCTGGGGCAGAACTGCAGATTTCACATGACGTGACGTTTGACTCTGAGGGTCGCCATCAGGTGGAAGTGCGGCTGGAAGATGACGCGCTGCGGGAGGACAATCGTCGGTTCCTTGCGGTCGATGTGACGGAAAGCCGGCTGATCCTGATTGTCGATGATGAAGGACAGCAGGACGATGCTTCGTTTGTGGCGGCGGCATTGAGTGCCGATCCGTCGCTGACGGGGCTGGCCAGTGAGATTCGCACATCGCAGACATTGACTGCGACGAACCTCAGGAATTATGACTGCATCTATCTGCTGAACGTCCGCGATCTGCCGGCGGATACAACTGTGCTGCTGGCAGAGTACGTTCGCAGCGGCGGCGGAATCGTGTGGTTTCCGGGCGAGCAGGCGAATGTGCAGTGGTATTCCGAAACGCTGCGGGAACCGTCGCTGAATCTGTTTCCGGTACCAATCGGAACGGTTCACGAGATCGATCAGCGTGATCCGGCGACTGCCGACGTGAATCCGTTTGTTACGCCGGTGTTTCAAGAGCATCCGATTTTCATGGTTTACAATTCGCCCGACAGTCCATTTCCTGACACCGTCCAGATCGCGCGCTGGCTGCAGGTCACGGACGACTGGAATGCCGACGATGTGGAACGTGCTGATGGTGCGCGAACATTGATGCGTCTGAAGACCGGTCAGCCGGTGGCATTTGAGCACGCAGTCGGGAAGGGCAGGGTGCTGACATTTCTCACTGGTGCCGGACGTCGCTGGAGCAACTGGCCCGTCGCGCCTGCCGCGCCGGGATATGTGGTGATGCATCTGCTGATCCATCAGTACCTGCAGCGTCCGATCGAAAGCGTCGAATTACGCGAATTGT
>Ga0335394_10010749_pt1 | contig 10312 bp, 6 predicted proteins | sample MAT03_FD_205741 | JGI IMG/M metagenome (GOLD analysis project Ga0335394, IMG submission 205741) | Freshwater microbial communities from Lake Fryxell liftoff mats and glacier meltwater in Antarctica - MAT-03 (spades assembly) (version 2) ...
GCCGCCGAGATCTGCTGCGCTGCCGAGATCCGCTGCGCTGCCGAGATCGTCCGAACCGGCGCCGAGATCCGCTGGCTCGGTGCCCGCGTCGCGCGCGCCGCCGCCGAGATCGGCCGAGGGTGTGACCATGCGGGGCGCGTCGTCGCCGCACGCTACACCGCCGAGCGCGAGCCCGACGACCACAGAGAGAACGAGTGGCGAGCAGAGAATTGAAGCGCGCATAGAGCAGTCTCCAGTACAGATGTACAGCGAGTGAGAAGTTCGACTTCCTACGTGCATCGAGCTGGCGCCCGTGTCAAGACGGTCGAGTCGCCTGATTCGCTGCCGAGACGCGGCAGACGTGTCAGAGCGACGCGACCGCGATGACAGCACTCCCCGAGCCCGAGCTGGTCAAGATGTCCGTCCTCGCCACGCGCAGCGGCGTGCCGGCGGCGACCATCAAGCACTACGTGCGCGAGGGCCTGTTGCCGTCGCCCGCGATCCGCACCGGGCGCAACATGGCGTATTACGACGTCGCGCTCGTGCCGCGCATCCAGCGCATCAAGGAGCTGCAGCGCACGCGCTTTTTGCCGCTGAAGGTCATCAAGTCGGTGCTCGACGAGTCGGAGCTCGACTCCACCGACGAGACCGCCGCGTCGGCGATCGCGCGCGCGCTGTCCGATGCGGGCGCGCAGGGCGAGACGCGCCGTAGCAGCGAGCTGCTCGCGGGTGGCATGCCGCAAGAGCAGCTCAGCTGGCTACGGCAGATGGGCGTCATCCAGCCGCTCGCGGGCTTCGACGAGGACACCTACGGCGGCGACGATCTCGAGCTGCTGCGCGTGCTCGCGGCCGCACGCAAGTCAGGCATCACCTCGGAGATGTTGCCGATCACGATCGTCGGCGAGTACGCCGCCGCATTGCGCGAGCTCGTGCGCGTCGAGATGCGCTTGTTCCGCGAGGGCGTGCTGCCGCGCGCCGGCGATCAGCTGTCGACCGTGACGGAGGCGGCGACGACGCTGAGCGAGCGGCTGGTGGTGCTGTTGCGGCGCAAGATGTTGGTGCCGACGCTGCGCGATTTGGCGCGGGATACGGCGGCGGCGCCGACGGCGACGAAGGCGACGAAGGCGAAGGCGAAGGGGACTCCGCGCAAGGGCTGAGCGGCGACAGCGTCGGCGACAGCGACGGCGACAGCGTCGGCGACAGCGACGGCGACGGCGACGGCGACAGCGTCGGCGACAGCGACGGCGTCGGCGACAGCGTCGGCGACAGCGTCGGCGACAGCGACGGCGTCGGCGACAGCGTCGGCGACAACGACAGCGACAGCGCCGGCGACAGCCGTCGTCGCCCCCCACCCTCAGCGCATCGGCGCCGCCGCCCCCTGCAGCCGACCGCGCTGCTCGACTGGCGGCAGCGGTGGCGCGATGGCGCGGCCAGCAATGCGCAGCAGGAAGCGCGTGAAGCCGTAGTGATCGCGCAGATACGGCGCCTGCTCGAGCGCGCGTCCGGCGAGCGCGAGGGCCGCGCGAACGAGCTCTGTCGCGGTGGCTCGTAGATCCGGGCGCAGCGCGTTCCAATCGGCGGCGTGGTTGGTCTCGAGCAGCACCAGCGCGAGGTTCCACGCGTGCGCCGCGACCAACGCGCTCGCCTCGGGCGGCAGCGTCGTCTCGCGCGCCGCCGCGAGCGCGCGCGTCGCGGCTGCGGGATCGTACGGCGTGCCATCCGGATCGATGCGCAAGAAGTCGACGACGATCTGCGCGAGCTGCGCGTCCGCGGCGCTGAAGATCTGCGGCGGCAGCGCCGCGACGTCGGCGCGGAAGTCGTCGAGCGCCGCGCGGATCGGCTCGACCAGCGCGATGCCGAGGACGCCCGCTTCGGGCTCACCGCGCTCGCTCACGATCGCGATGAGCTTACCGTCGGCGTCGACCACCGGACCACCCGAGTTGCCCGGGTTCACCGAGATCGACAGCTGAATGCGGCCATCGTTGTTCATGCGGCTGACATCGCCCGACGCCGCCGCTGGAAAGCGCTCGCGCGGATCGAGCGGATAGCCCGACACCGACACACGCTGCGACGCAGTGAGCGTCGGCGGCGCGTCCGGCAGCGGCACGAAGTCCGCGACCGGCCCCGCGACCGCGAGGAACGCGAGGTCGTCGTCGGGATCGACGTAGACGACCCGCGCCGGCACCGCCGTCGACTGACCAGGGAACACGACGGCGATCGTGTCCGCGCTCTGCACCACGTGCCGCGCCGTGAGGATCAGCCCATCGCCGCGGATCACCACGCCGCTGCCATGACTCGCACGCGCGATCGCGATCAGCCGATTCTGGCGCGACGAGCGCCCCTCCGCGAGCCGCGTGCCGACGCCAGTCAGCGCGAACACACGCACCGTCGCGCGATCCACCGGACGCAGCTGAAAGCCCGCCGCAGACAGCGCCGTCGTCGCGCCCGCCGCGCTGCCCGGCGCGAGCACCGGCGGCGGTAGGGCCTCTGGATGCGCCGGTGGTGGCGTCGCTGGCGCGGGCGTAGTCGGGGAGGGCGCAGTCGGCGCCAACGGCGAGCGCTGGGCCGCCACAGGGCCAGTGACGAACAGCGCCATGAGCAGCGCGACGAGCGGCGTCGCAAGAAGCGCATAGGATCGCGGCGTCGCAAGGAGCGCATAGGATCGCGGCGTCGCAAGGAGTGTGCGGGTGTTGTGCAGCATTAGAGAATCCGGAAAGAGTCGAAGAAGCGCGCCGCATCCGGATCGCGCGTGGGAGTCGCGGTGGTCGGCAGGGTCGCGCGCACGTCGTAGAGGCGCGTCTCGGTGGTGAACAGCCGCACGACCAGCGTCGCCGTTCCGCTCGGCGCAGCGAGCACCACCTCGCGCCCAGCGTAGCCCTGCACCAGCAGCGCGCGCTCGCTCTGCACGCGATAGCCCTGCTGCACCAGCATGTCGCGCACACCATCGAGCTGACCGCGCGGCGGACGCTCGTCGTATTGCGTCAGCGTCACCCGATACGAGCGGCTCGCGTCGCCGACGGCGTACGTCAGCGCGTGCTTGGTGCCGCTGCTCGTCTGCACATCGAGCGCGTGCCGCGTCGGCCGCCCCGGCATGCGCACCGCGAAGTCCGCAGCGTGCGGCGATCGATAGAGCCACGCCTCCGCGCCCGGCTCGAGCTGCCCTTGCCCGATGCGATCCGGCCGGTCGCCCTCATCGAGCCGCATCGACTCGAAGAACCGCCGCGCATCACCGGCGATGCTCGCCTCGGCGCTCCGCGGAAACGTCACCGACGCCGAATACGTTGCCGTGCGCCCGACGTAGAACTGCACCACGCCGGTCGCCCCGTATTGCGTCATGTCGATCACCACCTCGACGCCGGGATAGCCCGCGACCTCGAGCGGACGCTGCGAGCGAATCGTCGCGCCGAGCCGCGTCGCTGCTGCGCGCATCGAGTCTGCGAGCAGCCGATCGACGTCCGCCAGCTCCTCCTCTTCGTGCGGCGTCGCCATCACCGTGAACTGCGCCGGCCCCGGCACCGAGAGCTCCGCCGTCAGCGTCGCGTCGTCATTCGCCGCGCTCCGCGTCAGCACGGGCGTACCCGGCATCTGAAACACGAAGCCGGTGTACGCGAGCCGCCACAGCGGCCAATTCCCCGTCGACGGCGTGTACACCATGCCGCCGCCCGCGACGCCCGACTGTCGCGGCGATGCCGCACACGCGAGCGACAGGAGCAGCACGACCGAAGCGAACGCGATCCGCACAACCCGCATGGTGTCTACGTCCTTGGTGGAGCCCATCGAACCCGTAGAATTATCACAGCGTTGCCGGTGGCCTCAAGCGGGACGTTCGCGGCGGACTTCGCCGTCATGCGGCTTGCCTCCGGACACCGGAGTTACGCACAAGCGGGCGATTACCGCCTCTACGGAGTCTGCTTCGACGGGTTTGACCAGGTGACAGTCGAAACCGGCGTCTTTGCTCATTCGCTTGTCGGCCTCGCTTCCCCAGCCCGTCAACGCGACGAGTACGATCTCGGCCATGAGGGGATCGGCCCGGAACCGCCGCGCCACCTCGTACCCGTCCATCCCGTCTGGCAGCCCGATGTCGAGAAAGACGATGTCCGGTGTGAACGTGCGAGCGGTCTCCAGGGCGTCCAGCCCGCTGTGGGCGGTCGCGGTCGTGTGCCCGGAAATCTGGAGGAGCATGGTCAACAACTCGGCCGCGTCCACGCTGTCGTCCACCACCAGCACGCGCCGGGCAGCCAGTGGTGCGGGAGCCGGTCCTCTCCGAGCCGAAGAAGTTGCGGCGCTCTGATCGGCAGCCGCGGCTAGCGGCAGTCGGACTGTGAACGTGCTGCCGTGGCCGACACCGGCGCTCTCGGCCGTGACCGTCCCGCCATGCATGTCGACCAGGTGTTTGACGAGCGACAACCCGATGCCCAGCCCACCTTGGGCTTTGTCCAGGGTATCCCGCACTTGCGTGAAGAGGTCCCATAGGGTGGGGAGGAGCTCCGGGGCGATGCCCATTCCGGTGTCCGACACCCGAATGACAGCCTGGCCTCCCTCGCTCGCGGCGCTCAGCCGGATGCGGGCGCCCGGCTCGCTGTACTTGGCCGCGTTCGTGAGCAGGTTGGTCACTACCTGCACCAATCGGGTGTTGTCCCCAGTGACCCACATCGGCTCGGCCGCGAGGTCCACTTCGAGCGTGTGAGACTTCTCGTCGATGCTCGGCCGACACGCCTCGACCGCCGCGTCAACCACCTCCCGGACGGTCACCCGCTCGACCCGGAGCGTGATCTTCCCGGTCCGCACCCGCGATACGTCGAGCAGGTCGTCTACCAGATTGACCATGTGCCCGAGTTGCCGGTCCATCATGCCAACGACCTTCTCTGCTTGGTCGGGCAAGCGAGCCATTTGGAGGATCGAGAGTCCCGTGCGGATCGGGGCAAGCGGGTTACGCAGCTCGTGCGCGAGCGTCGCCAAGAACTCGTCCTTTCGCTTGTCGGCCACCCGCAGTCCCTCGAGCGCCAGCTTGCGATCACTGATGTCGCGGACCGTGCCGAGCATCCGCGCGGCCGCTCCAGTGTTGTCGCGGATTACTTCGCCTTCGGACTCCAGCCACGCCTCGCGGCCGTCTCGATAGCGTATCCGAAACTCGTCCCGGTACGGCCCGGCGGCGAGCGCGGCAGTGATTGCGGCAGCGGCCCGGTCGCGATCGTCCGGGTGTAGACAGGAGCGCCACAGGTCTTGCGTGACAGGACCGTCGATGTCGGCGGACCGGCCGAAGAGCTGCCAGGCCTCGGCCGTCCAGCTCGCCCGGCCCAACACGATGTCCCAGTCCCACGTGCCCACCCGCGCGGCCCGCTGGGCTCGGGCCAACCGCTCCTCGCTCACCCGCACGGCGGCCTCTGCCGCCTGGGCGTCGGTCACGTCCTGCGTGACCCCAAGGACGAACTCGACCTCCCCGTCGGGGCCGATCTCGGGCACCATTCGGGAGCAGTAGTAACGGGTTCCCTCAGGGGCTTCGAGGGTGAAGTCGATGAGCTTCGGCTGCCCGTGGTCGAACACGTCCCGGATGGCGGCTTCCCAATGATCACAAAGGTGGGCGGGAAGCCCAAGCTCGCGGTGCGTTCTGCCTAAAAAATCTTCGCGATTGCGGCCGGTCGCCGGCTCGACGGCAGCGTTCACGAACACGTGCCGGAGCTCGCGGTCGAACCGGGCGAGGATATCCGGCGTGTTGTCGGCGAGCATCTGGAGCTCTCGCTCGCGGGCGACGAGCGTCGCCTCGTGTTGCTTGCGGTCGGTGATGTCGCGCGACACGGCGAGGAGCCGCACCACTTGCCCGTCTACGGGATCGCGAACGGCGCTGACGGTGACATCCCACCATCGGGGCTTTCCCTTCACGGTGGGGCAGAAAGCTTGAAACGAGTACGTTTCCCCCGCGCGTGCTGCCGCCACGGCCCGCTGGATCTCCGGTCCGAGGTCAGCAGGCCACAGCGTTGGCCACGGCTGTCCGCACATCGGCCCGAAATCGTCGATCTCCAGCGCGCAGAGGCCAGGCTCGTTGATGAGAAGCAGCTGCCCGTCCAAATCGAGTACCTTGATGCAGTCGGCGCTGGCATTCATCAAGCTGCGGTTGAACGCGTCGCTCGCCCGCAACTGCTGCTCTGCTTGCTTGCGAGTGGTGATGTCGATCGTCGCCAGCACACCCGTCATCGGGCGGCGGACGCCCGCGATCTCGCTGAAGGTCACTTGCTTCTTGACGTCAACCCAACGGATCGAGCCGTCCTGATGGACAATCCTGTGTTCCATGAAGAGGCACCCGTCCCCGCTCGGGTCGAGGCACTGGTCCACCAGCCGCAGAATCTCTTCCTTGTCGTCGGGGTGAAAGGCTGCGTGAATGACTGCGCGCGGCAGCGGCACGCCGGCGTCCAGCCCGAACAGCGCTGCGCCGATGGTGTCGAGGACAGCAGTGTGTGTGCGGTAGTCGATTCGGGTCACCGCCATCCCGGCCACCTCGGTCGCCAAACGAAGCTGCACTTCGCTGGCCTGCAGGGCCGACGTGCGGGCGTGGAGCTCGCGGCCCATGGCCCACCGCTGGGCCGCGTTCTCCACGGCCCGGGTCAGGCTCTCTTCGGTCATCCAATCCTTGCCGATGAAGTCCTGCGCCCCGGCCCACAGCACCGCCGGCCCAAGCTGCGAGACGGCGCTCCCGGTCAGCACCACGATGGGGCAGACGGTCAGTCCGTCCGGGCCGATGAGGGCCGGCAACATCTCGAGCGCGTCCGTGTCCGGCAGGTTGTAGTCGAGCACCACGCAGTCGGGCAGGCCGCCCGAGGCATCGAAGACGGCGCGCACCCCAGCGGCACCGGTCGCGGCCTCGACGAACTGGTAGCGTCGATCCGACCCTCTGCGCAGCAACCGGCGAATCTCAGCCACGTCGTCGGGGCTGTCTTCGATGACGACCACCCGCCACGCATCGACAGTTGCGAGGTTTGCGCCGCTCTTCATCAGTTGGTCCGTCCTTGGGGCAGAGCCACTTGGCCAATCCAATAGCGCACGATCTCGATGACCAGCTGCCGGTGGTCTGGGTAGCGAACGGGCTTGACATGGTAGGCGTTGGCCCCGACTGCGTAGCAGAAGCCCATGTCCTTCGGGTTCGCCGAGGTGCTCAATACGACTACGGGGATCTCCTTCAAAGCAAGGTCGCTCTTGACGGCCGCGAGCGCGGTGCGGCCGTCGGTCCCCGCCGTGTTGAGGTCCATGAGTACGATCGCCGGGCGGTCGGGGGCGAGCTCGCGCAGCAGAGTGAGCCCTGCCTCGCCGGTCGTCGCCCGCCGCACCTCGACCGCCACTTCAGATAGCGCAACGGCCTGGACCACAGTGTCGAAGTCCTCGTCCGAGTCCTCGATGACGACCAGGACGACAGAGTTTGCTGCGGTGTGTGTCACGTCAGATTTCCTCTCGGCCCGACAGCGTGAAGTAGAATGTCGTTCCGACGTCAGGGGTCGAGTCGAGCCAGATGCGGCCGTGGTGACGCTCGACCAGCTTCTGTACGATGGTCAGTCCGGCCCCGCTGCCCCCGCCGAATTCTTCCCGGGCGTGTAGGCGCTTGAACATCCTGAACACCTGCTCGAAGTACCGCGCGGCGATCCCGATGCCGTTGTCCCGCACGTAGTAGATCGTGAGGGCGGCTAAGCCGTCGGGGCATCCAGGCCGGTCGTGGTCCTCGCTCGGGGCGATGAACCCGACTTCAACCTGCTTATGCGGCTTGTCGTTGTATTTGAGGGCGTTCGACAGGAGGTTGGCCAAGATCTCCCGGCACCGCACCCGGTCGCACCAAGCGTGCGGAAGCGGCCGTGGAACGATGATCTCCGTCTTCCCCTCGGCCCGCCGGGCGTCCACCATCTCGAGTGCCTCGTCCATTACCTCGTTGAGGTCCGTGTCCTCGAGCTGGAGCGCGGCCCGGCCGACGCGGGAGAAGTGCAGGAGCGAGTCGAGGAGGCTGTCCATCCGGACGGTCAGCCGCATCATCCTCTCGAGCTTGTTTCGATTCTCCTCGCCCGCGACGGCCGCGTCTTCGAGCAGTTGGTGGGCGTACTTGTGGATGCCCCGGAGTGGCTCCTTCAAGTCGTGACTGGCCACGTAGGCGAAGGCGTCCAGCTCCTCGTTCGACCGGGTCAGATCGGCGTTGAGATCCGCCAGGCGCTCAGCCCGGCTGATGACGAGCTCCATCACCAACATCCGGAACCGAACGGCGGCGTCGAGCTCTACCGCCAGCCACGGCAGCGACCGTCCGCGGACCGACTCTTGGAACAGCTCGAAGCTCCGTCGCGGGGTGAGCCGCGGGCCGTTCGGGCCGGGGGCGGTCGGCTTGTCGTGCGGGTTGCCGCCCCAGTTGACGGTCTGGGTGGTCTCGGGGCGGAACCAGAGCATCAGGTTCCGGTTCGTGCGCGACAGGGGTGTGGCGAGCAGGCCACTGGCCACGTCGGCGAAAGTCGAGGCCATGGGGTAGTCGCGAGCGAGCGCGTCGGTGGCGTACAGCGGGCGGGTCGGGGAGGCGAGCTCCGGCCGGTCGTTGAGCCACTCGCCGAGGGCCTCCAGTTCGGCTTCGGACGGGGTGTTGCCGACCCGCCACCAGCGGTCGTGGTGATAGAGCGCCGCCCCGCCCGCCTCTATGCCGTCGAGCAGGGTCGGCTGGCCGTGGGTCATGGTGGCGAGGCCGCCCTCCTGCGCGGCCTGAGCGACGAGCTGCTGGTGCGCCCCGTCGAGCTTCAGGCGGTAGACGATGTGCTCCCGGTCCTCGGCCGCCTGGTGTTGCAGGGAGACCACCTGGGCCAGCAACTCGCACGCCGCCCGCACCTGGTACGGCACGAACTTCGGCCCGGCGTAGTGGTGGCCATTGATGAAACCCCAAAGTTCCCCGCCGCTGCGGATCGCCAGGGTAAGCGCGGCCGTCACCGTCATGTTTTGCAGATATTCCGTATACATCACCGATGCCCCACGCAGCGCGCAGTAGGTCATCGTGAGCGGCCGGCCGGTGTCCGGATTGGTCAGCGGGACGAGCTCCGCCAGCTCACCCGACACATCCGGCAGCGGACGGACCCAGACCTGCTTGAACACCTCGCGGGCCGGCTTCGGGATGTCCTCGGCCGGGTAATGCAGCCCGAGCCACGGGTCGAGGTCGGCCCGCTTACTCTCGGCGAACACCTCGCCGTGGCCGTCGGCGTGGAACTTGTAAACCATTACCCGGTCGAGGCCGGTGAGGGACCGGAACTCGTCGGCGGTCAGGTCGCAGAACTCGCGGAGAGTGCGCGCCGTCTGCAGCCGGGCGACCGTCTTCTTGACGAGCGCGTAGTAGTCCGGCTCCGCGGCCCCGGTGCGCCCGGTGGCCTCGAACTCGACGACCGCTACGCCGTCGATGGTGTGGGCGGTCACGTCGAGCGGCGGCATGTCTCCGCGCGCCGGCAAGGTGAATGCGTAGAGCGGGTTGCGATCTGTCGGCTCGCTCGCCAGGAACGCTTTCAGGCTCGCTTCGCCGTCCGGTCCAATGGCGGCGCGGACGGACTTGTTCAGGAGCGTGTCCGCCGGGTGGCCGAGCAGCCGGTCGGTGTTCTCGCTCGCCTGCAGGATCGTGAGGTCCGTCGGCCGCAGGACGAGCAGCGCCCCGTGCGCCAGTACGCACCCAGGTGTCTGCACCGGCTCGCTGTCGCAGTTGGAAATAGTCACGCCATGCCGCTTGATGCTGTAAGGCAGGTCAGACCAGGCGGGCGGGGCGGAGGCGGAATCGGTCATGCGGTATCCCTTGGTTCGCACCAGGCGCGGAGCGTGCGGAATGTTTGCACCGCGGAGGCGACCACTTCGTCTTGCGTGTCTCGTGTCGTGGCGAATGCGGCCAACGCCGTCCGGAACGTCTGCCACATGATACCTGTCCGTTCGCCATAACCATGGAAGAAACGGCCCCCGCTCTCGGGCGTCACGCCGATGGCTTGCCTGACGTGCCGACTGATGATCTGACCGCCGAGAGTCGCTCCCTCGGTGACGTAGAGGTACCCAAACGCCGCGGCGAGGCGGTCGACCGGCGGGATGTCGTGGCACACCGGGAGCGAGTCGAGTGAGGCGACTACGCCGAGCGCGCGCAGGTCGAACTCGAGGAGCTGAGTCTTGCGCCGTTCGTCGGGGTCGAGTCCGTGGCCTCCCCACCCTTGCACGGCCCGGACGGCCACTTCGAGGGGCTGGTAATAGCCGTAGAAGTGCTCGAGGGTTCGGCGATAGCTTTCGCGCGTCAGCGCACCGCACGTCAAGTCGAGTGCGGCCTCTATGGCATCGTGCTCGGGCCTGGTTTCCACTCGAAGGC
>Ga0335394_10010755_pt1 | contig 10310 bp, 10 predicted proteins | sample MAT03_FD_205741 | JGI IMG/M metagenome (GOLD analysis project Ga0335394, IMG submission 205741) | Freshwater microbial communities from Lake Fryxell liftoff mats and glacier meltwater in Antarctica - MAT-03 (spades assembly) (version 2) ...
TCAGCCGCAGCACTGCCGTGCCACGTTTTGGAGAAAATGCCTCGACGGCTGCCGATTCCAGAGGATGGAAAAATCCGTCCACAGATGCGATGTTAGGAGTCGCAAAAAAGAGGCATTTGTCAGGCTGCCCACCCGCTGGTGGAACGGCTACAAGCAGAGTGCATGAGGAGACGAGGGCAAACCCCATACTTGAAAATAGGCGGATCATAAGGTCGGTCGTAGTGGAAAACTCAGAACTTGGTAACGACCACGGGCCGTCTCTCCCGCTGCATACCAGGCGCGGCAGGCAGCACCTTAAAGGAAGCTTTTTTTGCAACCGGTGTACGGCCTTCGAGCAAGTCGTTTAAGACGCTCGCGGATAGTGACGCAATCTCCTCGGCGTCGATCTCCAGTCGTGTCACAGGGAACGGATGTGAAAACGTATCTCCCTTGTTGGAGTGCGTTACGATCTGAATTTCCTGGGGAACTTGGATGCCGAGTTCGTAAATCGCCTGTGCCGCATCGTGGTAAAGCATATCGTCGAGCACGAGAAGCCCATCAGGATGTCCGGATTTCGCGGCCCACAGATCGCGGAAACCTTGCCATCCGCTTCCGGGTAAACGGGCTTCGGAGTGATCAATGATCCATTCGCGCTCGGGCGTCAGGCCCCAGCTTTCCAGTTCGGCACAAAAATGTTTTACGGCGGGACTCTCCCCAGTGATCTCAGTGCCGGGAGGCGGTCCGGAGAAAAGAGCCGCAATGCGTCGAGCTCCCCGCTGAAATAGTTGCGCAACCCCTTCGCGAATCATCTCACCGTAGTCAACGGTCGGAAAATTCTGACTTTCATCGTGAACCGCCCAAACAGGGGTTCCTACCGTATCCGCGATCTTCCGGATTTTCTTTGGCAAGCTATCGCCCACGCAGGAAACCACAGCCGAAACGCGCTGCGCCTCCAAGGCTCGCATCAATTCCCCGGCTCCTTTCACTGCGTTTTCTTCCTCAAGCATGATGAAAAGCGCGGCATCCCAGCCCAAATTCTGAAGTTTGGACTGAAGAGCCGTGGAAAAATGAAGGTGGTAGTGCAGGGGAAGCGGTCTCACCACCAATTCCGGAATGACGAGGGCGACATAACGCTGTTTCTTCCAATTGAGCACCTGAACCCCCACGCCAGCCACTCGCTTAACCCAGCCCTCTCGCTCCAAGGCCAGAGTCGCGTTTCGCAGTGTCACCATGCTCACTTCAAATCGCTTCGCCAACTGTGACTCTGGTTCCAGCCAATCCCCTGCTTGCCGCACGGCGATGATCTCATTCCGCAGTTGCTTAAAAATCGTTTCGTGGAGAACTTTTCTCATTTCTCCTTTAAAACATGAACCGAGATGTTAGTCAACTACTAAATAAATACAGATTTCTGATGTGGAGTGTGCTATTCCCCTAGAAACACCTTCCTTTCCATGCCCAAAACCCCACTTTCTCAGCCGACAATTTACGAAGAAGCATTGCATCCGTTTGACGAGGCTGTTTTTCTAAATCCCCCCGCCGTATATCGTGGTGGCCCTTTTCGGGTTTGGAACTGCCGACCCAACTCCAGCCATCTTTTGCGCCAATTTGACACTCTCGCCTCCAAAGATGATCAGAGGATCGGCAGCATCGCTTTCGATCTCCACATGCTGAGACTCGATGGCCTGACCGGAGGACATCAGGCGCTGGATCTCACCGTGTTCGGCTCCCGCATCAATTCCTTCGGCGCCGAATGGACGGAGGGATACATCCTCCGTCCAACCGGTATCCTTGTTGCGCCCATGTTGCAGCGCATCGACACGCCTCCTGCCTAGTTGGCAACCCTCTAAAATATCCCTATGGAACCCACCTCCACTTCTCTCATTTCGCTCGCTGGCGAATGGGCCTGCGCACTTGAACGCCGCAACCAGGCAATTTCCGAAACCTGGCAGATGCGCGAACTGCCCGGACGAGCATCGCTGCCCGGCTCGTTACAAGCCCAGGGTATCGGAGATCCCGTTCATGCGGAAACAGCATGGACCGGCAGCATTGTCAGCTCGGCCTATTTTGATTCCGAGGACTATGCACCGTTCCGTTCTCCTAATGAGATCAAGGTTCCCTACTGGCTTCAGCCTGACTGCACCTATGTCGGCAAGGCCTGGTATCAGAAGGATATCGACATTCCGAACGAGTGGGCCGGAAAACGCTTCGTGCTCGAACTGGAACGCCCCCACTGGGAGACGCGTGTCTGGCTGGACGGAAAGGATCTCGGCTGCCAAAACAGCCTCTCCACGCCGCATTGCTATGTCTTTCCTCAGGATACCCCTTGCGGCAGTCACCGTCTCGCCATCCGAGTGGACAACAGCCACATCATTGATGTCGGAGTCAACGCCCACAGTGTCTCGGATCATGCGCAGGGAAATTGGAACGGCATCATCGGCAAAATCCAGCTCGTGGCAACCGAATGGACCTGGGTCGAACACATCCATCTTGAGTCTCATACCGATGGGGTCACGGTGCATGGCACACTTGGCGGACGCGAAGTTCACGGAACTGACATTAGGTTGGACGTTCGGGGACGCGATGACCGGCAGACCTTTGATCCTGTCGAACTCAAAAGTTCGCCCGAGGGGAGATTCGATTATTTCTTTCCCATGCCTGGGGCCGACACTTGGGACGAATTCTCTCCCGTGCTCTATGATCTGCTCTTGACGTTGAAAAATGGCGAAACGTCCCGTCATACTTTCGGACTTCGCCAGGTCTCCACGCAGGGAAACTGTCTTCTTCTGAACAATCATCCGGTCTTCCTTCGCGGGACTCTCGAGTGCTGCGTGTTTCCCAAGACAGGTTTTCCACCCACGGACCGCGCCTCATGGGAAAGGCTCCTGCAGACCGCGCGTGAATACGGACTTAACCACATCAGGTTCCATTCGTGGTGCCCCCCCAAGGCCGCGTTTGTGGCCGCCGACAAACTGGGGATCTATCTGCAAGTTGAGGCACCCATCTGGCCAAACCAGGGAGCCAGCATCGGAGATGGAAAAACCCTGGATACCTGGGTCTATGAGGAAACCTCGCGCATCCTCTCCGCCTACGGAAACCATCCCTCTTTCCTTCTCATGGCCATCGGCAACGAAGTCGATGGATGCAGCCGTCTGAGGTTTTTGGACGATTGGGTCTCCCATTTTCAATCCGCCGACAAACGGCGGCTATTCACCGGATCGAGCGGGAATCCCGTCTCGCAAGGCAGCAGTTTCCAGGTGGTCGCCGGACCCTGCATCCAGCACTGGGGCGACGGTCTCGGCTCTCGGATCAACGCCAGGCCGCCAGAAACTCAGGCGGACTACGCAGACTATGTCTCCGCACAGAAGGTTCCGGTCATCAGCCACGAAGTCGGGCAATGGTGCGCTTTTCCAAATTTTGCTGAGATCCCAAAATACACAGGCCACTTGAAGCCGAGAAATCTTGAAATCTTCCGGTACTTCCTATCCACAAACGGGATGGCGGGGCAGGCGAGGGAATTCCTTCATGCATCCGGCATGCTTCAGACCCTCTGCTACAAAGAGGAAATCGAAGCGTTGTTGCGCACGAAGAATGTGGCGGGGTTCCAGCTCCTCGGATTGACGGATTTTCCCGGCCAGGGCACCGCTCTGGTTGGCGTTCTCGATGCATTCTGGGAATCCAAAGGCTACGTCACTCCACAAGAATTCCGGCGGTTTTGCCAGCCAACCGTTCTGCTAGCCCGTATGGCTCAACGCATATTTACCAACGATGAAGCGTTCCATGCGGAGTGCGAGATCACCCACCACGGGCCGACTCCGATGACAAATATCACGGTCAACTGGTGGACTGAAGATCGCAACCTGCATAGGCACGCCTCCGGTTCTTGGAGTATCCCTCACGTTGAAAAAGGAAATGGCTTCCTCCTCGGCGTCATTTCAATTCCGCTGGAACAACTTCCCACCCCTTCCGTTCATCGGCTGTTTTTGCAGATCGCCGGAACCGATATCATCAATGATTGGTATTTCTGGGTTTATCCAACGTCACCAAGCTTGTCTCAAGGAGACATCCTCATCACAACCTCCCTCGACCACAAGTCGCTTGCGGTATTGGACAAAGGAGGGCGAGTTCTTCTCACCATCCCACCAGAGCAAGTGAGACCTGACCCGAAGCACGGACAGCTTGCCTTGGGGTTTTCCAGTATCTTTTGGAACACCGCCTGGACACTCAACCAGGCCCCTCACACTCTGGGGATACTCTGCAATCCTGATCATTCAGCATTCGCGCACTTTCCTACTGAAAGCCATACCAACTGGCAGTGGTGGTATCTGCTGAGTCAGGCTACCCCTATGATTCTCAACAAGCTCCCAGGTGAACTTCAACCGATCATTCAAGTCATTGATGACTGGTTCACCTGCCGCAAACTGGCGCTCGCTTTTGAAGCGAAGTGCGGAAATGGAAAACTCCTTGTCACCAGCATCCAACTGGATGGCAACTGCGTTGGATTGCAACTTAAATCCAGCTTTTTGCGCCACATGCAAAGTCCGGATTTTAATCCAGTAGTTTCTCTCAAGGCCTCTGACATTATATCTTTGGGGAAGAACACCGAAAATCTCTCCGAACATTGAATCGCGTCTTTTCATAATGAATAAACCAGTTCAATTCGGTCTCATCGGCGTCGGCGGAATCGGAGCCGTCCACCGCTCCGCCATCGGGAAGTTGGAAGAGCGAGGTGCTGCTCGGCTTGTTGCCGTCGCCGACCCTACTGTTGACCGGCTTTCCAAACAAAAGGCGGAATTGGTCAGTCGGGGGGGGAATTGGCATGTTGACTACCGGGATATGCTTCGGGAAGAACAGGAGCTGGACGCGGTCGCAATCGCAACGCCCTTGGCTTTCATTATGAAATGGCAATGGCATGCATCAAGCGTGGGATTTATGTGATTTTAGAAAAACTCCCGGTTCCGCTTCTAAGCCAATTCGAATCTTTGATCGCCGCCGATGTGGATCGTCGCGTCCGAGTTGGATTTCAGATGATTGGCTCCCAGTGCATTCGCAGCCTCAAAGAGATTCTTGCTGATCACCTTCTGGGTGAGTTGATGGAAATTCGCGCGGGTGCCTGCTGGCCCCGGTTGGATGATTATTATTCGCGCGCAGATTGGGCTGGACGAATGACGGTTGCGGGACGCGCTGTTTTCGACGGACCCGCTACAAATGCGCTCGCGCACTTGGTTCATAACGTGATGTTTCTCGGCGGGGACGGATTTTCGGACTTTGCGATGCCTGTAGAAGTCGAGGCGGAACTTTATCGGGCGCGCCCGATCAAGAGCTATGACACCGCGTGTCTTCGCGGACTCTTCTCCTCGTTGGCTGAGACCACACAAGGGAGTCTTTCACCTTGCGCTGTACTCCGTGACCAATGACTATTGGGATCTCTAGGCTCACTCGCGAGGCTTTCCCCTCTGGTAGTTGCTTCTCGATGATATTCTGGGCCACCGCACGATTGCTCACGCGATTTCCCCGGTGTGACTGGCCGCTGGGGAACACCTTCCCAATCATGTCGTTTTTAAGAGCTTCCTCCAGACCGGATTCCTTGCCTTTTGCCAAGTGGACGCCGTGCGCGTGGCGGGTCTCAGCGAGTTTCTCGGCATCAGTTGCTTTTCCCGACACTTGCTCTGTTGGAAGTGGCTGGTGGAGTGGCCCGACGGAAGCGCGATTCCGGGAAGGCGGCCTTGGCTGTGCTCCGTTTGCGGAATATGGACTCAGCAAAGTTTTTGCACTTTCCCAAAAAAAGAGTCAAGCGGCTGAACAACTGGCCGGGCGTCAGTTTCTCCGGGGAGCGGATGCGGTGTATTGCCAGTTGGCGCACGAACACGGCGCCCCGCTTATCACTCTCGACTTGGAGATACGGGATCGAACGCCCGGGTTACTCCAGGTGTCCCCACCTCGGGCCTGGATGGAATCGCTGGAATGACTCCTCAATTCCATCCTATCTGCCAGTTCCATTCCGTTGGTCGAGAAGCGCACCTATTTGCAACAAACGCGGGCTTTTCGTTTGGAGGGGAGAGGTTTAAAAGTGAGTGATGTCGTTCCTCGCCCTCGCTAATTTACACGCTCTGGATTTTGCCATTATCGGTGTGATTTTGGCAATTGTAGCGGGGTATGCGTTTTACGCGCAGCGGTTCACCCGGAGCGTGGCGGATTTTTTGTCGGCGAATCGGTGTGCCGGGCGGTATCTACTCACGGTGGCTGCGGGGGCTTCGGGCATGGGAGCGATCTCGATCGTGGCAATGTGGGAGCAGTTCTATCAGGCAGGCTTTACGGCGCAGTTTTGGGGGCAGATGCTGGCTCCACTGGGGCTGTTGATGGCACTGACGGGCTGGATCATTTATCGCTACCGGGAGTCGCGGGCGATGACCCTGGCGCAGTTAATGGAGGTGCGCTACAGCCGGAAGTTCCGCGTGTTCTCGGGCACACTGTGTTGGGTGAGCGGGGTGCTCAACTACGGAATTTTCCCGGCCGTCACGGCGCGGTTTTTTATCTATTTCCTCGGGTTGCCGGTGCATCTATGGAAGGTGCCGGGGCTGGGGCTGGAGCTGAATCTTACGCTGGGCATCGTGATGGCAGTGATGCTGGGCTGTGCCCTGCTCATCACGATTTCCGGCGGGCAAATCTCGGTGATGGTGACGGATTTCATCCAAGGTCAGATTAGCAATATCGTCTTCTTACTTTTGCTGGGCGTGATGCTCTGGCTGTTCCCGTGGAGTCTCATTGTCGAGACGCTGATGAAGGCACCGCCGGGTCAGTCAAAACTCAACCCATTCGATGCAGGCTCGTTGCCGGATTTCAACCCGATCTTCTTTTTCATCCTGATGTTTCTCTCGGTCTATAACTATATGGTGTGGCAGGGGAGCCAGGGTTACAACGCGTCGGCACTCAATCCGCACGAGGCAAAAATGGCGAGCATTCTTGCTCAGTTTCGTGGTGGCGTGACGGCGATGTTGATTCCACTCGCGGCCGTGTGTGCCTATGTGATGATGAATGCCCCGGTGCATGAGGCGGCGACGCTTGCGACGGAGGCGACGCTCGCGGGCATCGGCGATGCGCAGTTGGCCAAGCAAATGACGACGACGGTCGCCCTCTCGCATGTGCTGCCGATTGGCGTGATGGGCCTCCTGGCGGTGGTGATGTTTATGGCTTCGCTGGCGACGGACACGACTTATCTGCACTCGTGGGGGAGTATTTTTGTGCAGGACGTGCTTTCGCCGATTCGCCAGCTTCGCGGGAAGGAGGCGCCGCTTAAAACCGGTGTGCATTTGAAATGGCTGAGGTGGTCGATCTTCGGCGTGGCGGCCTTCGCCTGGGTCTTCAGCATGGTCTTTCCGCTGAAGGAATTTATTCTGATGTATTTCCAGGTAACGGGCGCGATTTTCACTGGCGGGGCAGGGGCCGTGCTCATCGGCGCTCTTTACTGGAAGCGTGGAACGACTTCGGGAGCATGGGCGGCCATGATTGTCGGCTCCGGGCTGGCCGTGGGTGGTGTGCTGCTCACGAATTTGATTTGGCCAAATCTGGTGCCAGCGTTGCAGGCGGGATATCCTGATACGGGGTGGATTCAGGCACTGCCGAAACAATTTTGGCTCAATGGGGTGCAAATGGCATTCTTCGCTTCGCTGTCCGCGGCGGCATCCTATGTTATCGTTTCGCTTTGCACTCCAGATCCCGAGATCGACATGGATCGCCTGCTTCATCGTGGCAAATATCAAGTCCGCAGCGTGGAAGGGCTCGATCACATTGCCACACCGCCAGTGGGCTGGAGGTCAATGCTTCCCGGGCCGGAATTCACGCTCGGCGACCGGTGGATCTATTGGTTGAAAGTCGTGTGGGTCATCTTTTTCTTTGTGACGTTTTTAGGGATTAGTCTTTGGCAGGTATTATACCGATGGCCGGATTCCTGGTGGGCGAATTGGTGGTTCTTCAACCTCATTTTTGCCGCTGTGACCGGTGTCATCGCGACGGTCTGGTTTCTTATCGGCGGTTTCCGCGACCTCCACGCGCTTTTCCGGCGCCTTTCCGCAACGCAGATTGATGAAAGCGATGATGGCACCGTGAAAAAGCAAGAACATCTTGGATGAAAGCGTGCCCTTTATTCCTCGCTGGTCTCGCAATCGCCACACTCGCAGGTTGCGCAACGTCTTCAACTCGATCCATGAAAATCCCGATCCCGCAATCGACCGATGCCACCGCCCGCCAAGGCGCGGTATTCCAACTCCGCCAACCCTGGCAACGCGAGCCCGATGCCGCTCTTCGTCCGAGCCTTGTGCGCTTGGCGTGGTCTCCGAAAGCCTTGCTCGTCGAAGCCGAGATCACCGACGACGAGGTCACCACGAAGGCAACGGCGGACAACCAGAAAATGTGGGAGCTAGGTGATGTTTTCGAAGCGTTCCTGCAGATCGAAGGCAACAGGGACTATGTCGAACTCCATGTCACGCCGAACAACAAGCGAATGCACCTGCACCTCCCCGGTGTCGGAGGCAAAGCCTCGGACGGTGCCGTGCCGGTCCCTTTCGAACAAATGCTCGTTCGCCACGTTGGCTTCCGCAGCACGGCCACGCGAACGCCCACCGGATGGCGCGTGACGATGTCCATCCCGGCCTCCGTGTTCCGCGTCCCCGTTTTTCATCCCGGCCTCGCCCTGCGCGTGAGTTTCTGCCGCTACGACGCAGCCGCGACGGGCGAGCCCGTTCTCTCGACCACCGCCGACCACCCAGTCATAGCCTTCCACCGTCCCCACGAGTGGACGCCAGCGAGGCTGGTCGAGTAAGGGAAGACGGCCAGACCTTCGATGAGTTACCTATGCCGGAACTCAACCCGGAAGCCATTGACTTCCGAGCAGCTTCCGAGTCTTTCGCTCCCAAGAGGGCGATGACGATAAAAACTTGCCTTCTGTGAGACGGGTTTAAAAAACTGTGTAAAGCGTGTATTTTTCGCTCAATGAATGCGACATTGACAGAACTGCGGCGGGAGACGAGCCGGGTGCTTCGACCTGTGATCCACGGTGTCGGGAAGGTCATATTGACGGAGCATGGGCAGGAGGTTGCAGAGATTTCTCCGAAAACGCGTCCTAACCGGAAGCGCTCGTTGGATCTGCTCATGGCCATCGGTCTCGTCAAGTTGCCCTCGCGGAGGTAATGCAATTTCTTCTCGATAGCAATGTGGTTTCCGAGCTTTGGAAGCCACTCCCATCGGTGGCCGTTCTGTCGTGGGTGTCGTCAGCCGAGTGGCTAGTTCCGGTCGTGGTGATTGCCGCCATGGCCGTCCGGCATGGGATGCGGATCGCATCGCGCAATTATACGGATTTCCGCCACGGCGTGGTTTTTGATCCGTGGACCGGAAAAGACCATGCGCCGCGAGAGTAACGTGGAACCGAGTCCCGAGGGGACATCGTAGATCACCTGGTGGTGCCACCCTGAGCTATAGCTGGAACGCCTTCGAAACTCATCAGTGCAATTCCGTCTTTCGATGACCAAATTTCAATGATGGCTTCCATACCAAGGCCTAAGTTGATCCAATTGTTGGGAGATGGATTGGTGAGGATTCCAATTGTCACGATTCTCGGTCCCCGCCAGGGTGGGAAGACCACGCTGGCCAAGGAGTTTTGCAAAGCCCGCCGGGATGTGGTGTTTCTTGATTTGGAAAATCCGGCGGATGCCGCCCGTCTTGCCGAACCGATGCTCTATCTTGAAAGGCTGAGTGGTCTTGTTTTGTTGGATGAGGTGCAAACGGTGCCGGCCGTGCTGAATGTGCTCCGGGTATTGGCCGACCGTCGTCCCCTGCCTTTAAGATTTTTGCTTCTTGGCAGCGCTTCCCCGGAGCTTATGGACAATGCCTCGGAGTCACTCGCCGGCCGGGTCGAGTTTTTGGAGATGGGCGGATTCGGCCTGCGGGAGGCAGAAGGGGATCAGGACAGGCTTTGGTGGCGGGGCGGATTTCCCCGGGCATTTTTGGCATCGAAAGATGAAGACGCGCGCGTTTGGCAGCAGGATTTCATTTCGACATTTCTTGAGAGGGATCTTCGGAAAATGGGCATCGAGATTTCCCCGGCGGCCCTGCGGAGGCTCTGGACGGTGTGCGCCCACTATCATGGACAAGTCTGGAATTCCTCCGCTGTCGCCGGGGGGATCGGGGAGTCCGCTCGCACGGTGAAACGGCATCTGGACGTTCTCAGCGGAGCGTTCATGTTGCGACAGCTCCAGCCATGGCACGAAAACCTGATGAAGCGCCAGGTGAAATTCCCCAAAGTCTATTTGAGAGATAGCGGCATTCTGCATGCCATGCTC
>Ga0335394_10010759_pt1 | contig 10309 bp, 7 predicted proteins | sample MAT03_FD_205741 | JGI IMG/M metagenome (GOLD analysis project Ga0335394, IMG submission 205741) | Freshwater microbial communities from Lake Fryxell liftoff mats and glacier meltwater in Antarctica - MAT-03 (spades assembly) (version 2) ...
ACAGGGCTTGGCCCTCCTAGGAGGGCGCTGGTTTTCGCCGATACCGCCCGCGATCCCGGCAGCGCGCGTGCTCACGTCCAAGGAGGACGCTCCGCGCGACGCGCCAGCGGCCTCGCTCGGTCTCGACGCGCCGTCATCGGCTTGGCCAGGCGCCCTCCTACTTCGGAGGACCTGGTCTGCATTTCCCAGCGCCCTCCCAGGCGCTCGCGTTCCCCCGAGAGCCAACCTACGCTCCACGCCCACATCGTGCGTCGAGGCAGCGTGCTGCCCTTGACGCTCGGCGCGCCTTCGTAGACCTTTTCAGGCCATGCCTGTCGCAGATGCGAAGACCCTCGAGCGGGTTGCCCAGGGTCTCAAGCGTTCGGGGTCGATCCTCGCGCAAGCTGCGACGGTGTACGGCGCGAAGCCCGAACAGCCCGAGGCCACGCCCGGAACGGGCTTCGATCCCGTGGCAGCAGCGCTCTTCGAGGCGCTGATCGAAGGCGCCTACCTCGTCGCCAGCGCCGACGGTGTGGTCGACGACGAGGAGCGCGCCGCCTTCGAGCAGGTCGTGGCGAGCGCCTCGGCGACCGGTGCGCGGGTGCAAACGACCGGCGGTCAGGTGCATGCGCTCCTCGAAGACCTTCACGAGTCTCTTCGGGAAGACGGTCTCGAGCGGCGCGTCGAGATCGTGACGCGCTCGGTCACGCGACCCGAGCACCGGACCGAGGTGCTCCGCGTCGCCGCGCTGGTGGCGCAGATCTCCGGCGGCGTGAGCGCTCCCGAGCGCGCCATCATGGAGAAGCTCGCCGTCGGCCTCGAGCTGACCAACGGCGACGTGGATCAAGCCATCGCCGGTGCGACCTTGGCCCTCGCGGACTGAGGCTTTCGCCGCGTTGCGGCGCCTTTTTCGCTCGCGCCCCGCGCCCCACGCCCTGCGGACGGGCTTTGTGCACTCAGGATGTTCGACTAGGGTCCGACCCATGTCGACGCAGCCCCTCCACGTCGCGAAGCCGGCTTCTCATGCGCCGGTGTCTTCCGCTGCGGCTCTGTCCGCTCCGGCGCCGGCGAATCATGTCGGGTTGGAACAGATCGCGGCGCAACGCAGCGCCGCGCGTCGCCCGACCGATGCGCGCGACGAGGACGTCGTGCACGTCCTGCGTGACGACGGCTCGCTCGACCCGGCGACCGATCCCGGCCTCCCCAAGGCAGATGTCGTCGCGCTCTTCGAGATGATGTTGCGCGTGCGCATCCTCGACGACCGTCTGGTCACGCTGCAGCGCCAGGGGCGCATCGGCTTCCACATCGGGTCGCTCGGCGAAGAGGCGGCGATCCTCGGCAGCGCGTTCGCGCTGCGCGATCAGGACTGGATCTTCCCCTGCTACCGCGAGTTCGGCGCGGCGCTGTGGCGCGGCATGCCGCTCCAGAGCTACGTCGACAACATGTTCGGCAACGCGAACGACACGGCCAAGGGTCGGCAGATGCCGGACCACTACTGCTACCGCAAGGCGAAGTTCACCTCGATAAGCTCGCCCATCGGCACCCAGATCACGCAAGCGGTCGGCTTCTCCTGGGCCGCCAAGATGAAGAAGGACGATCTGGTCACCCTCGCCTACCTCGGCGAGGGCGCGACCAGCTCCAACGAGTTCCACAACGGGATGAACTTCGGCGGCGTCTTCAAGACCCCCACGGTGTTCTTCTGCCGCAACAACGGCTGGGCGATCAGCGTCCCCACCGAGCGTCAGACCGCCAGCGCGACCTTCGCGGAGAAGGGCGTTGCGTACGGTGTTCCCGGCGTGCGGGTCGACGGCAACGACATCTTCGCAGTTGTGAAGGTGACGCGCGAAGCGGTCGCGCGCGCCGCGCGCGGCGATGGCCCGACCCTGATCGAAGCGATGACCTACCGCCTCTCCGGACACTCCACCAGCGATGATCCGAAGGCGTACCGCCCCGAGCCGTCGCTCGAGCCTTGGCGCGCGCTCGACCCGCTGGCGCGCCTGCGCCAGCACCTCAAGCTCACCTACAACTGGGACGAGTCGAGCGAGAAGCAGCTGGAGGCGGACCTCGATGCGCGGCTGAAGGAAGCCATCAAAAACGCCGAGGCGACGCCCGCTCCGTCGCTCGAGTCGATGTTCGAGGACGTCTTCGCGCAGGTGCCGTGGCACCTGCGCGAGCAGCGCGACGAGCTGGTGCGCGGCCCGCGCGCCGCCAAGCACTGACCCGCCTTCTTCCCCCGACCCGCCGCCGCCTCCATCATCCGCGACCGCGCCCCCCGCGCGGTCCGTCGCGCCCACCGAGCCCGCGAGATCTTCCGCAGCCTGCGGAAACAGGAACACCTTCCGATGACGCAGATGAACATGGTCCAGGCCATCAACGATGCCCTCCGTCTCGAGATGCGGCGGGACAATCGCGTGGTCATCCTCGGTGAAGACGTCGGCAAGGTCGGTGGCGTCTTCCGCGTGACGGCTGGGCTCTTCGACGAGTTCGGCGACGACCGCGTGATCGACACGCCGCTCTCCGAAGGCGGCATCATCGGCACCGCGATCGGCATGGCGCTCTATGGGCTGGTTCCCATCCCGGAGATCCAGTTCGCCGACTTCATCTTCCCCGCCTACGACCAGATCGTCAGCGAGCTCGCGAAGTACCGCTACCGCTCGGGCGGCGAGTACCCGGCCAACATGGTGATTCGCACGCCGGTCGGCGGCGGCATCCGCGGCGGCCATTATCACTCGCAGTCGCCAGAGTCGCAGTTCATCCACGTCGCGGGCCTCAAGGTCGTCTGTCCGTCGACTCCGGCCGACGCCAAGGGGCTTCTGCTGGCGTCGATCCGCGACCCCGATCCGGTCATGTTCTTCGAGCCGAAGCGCATCTACCGCGCGGCCAAGGGTGACGTCCCCGAAGGCGACTACATCGTTCCCCTGGGTGAGGCACGCCTCGCTCGCGAAGGGCAGAACGTCACGGTCATCACGTGGGGTGCCATGGTCTACGAGGCGCTCGACGCCGCGAACAAGGCGAGCGCCGAGGGCGTCGAGTGCGACGTCATCGATCTGCGCACGCTGTGGCCGCTCGACATCGACTCCATCGTCAAGAGCGTGACCAAGACCGGTCGCGTCGTGGTGGTGCACGAGGCCCCCAAGAGCTGCGGGCTCGGCTCCGAGATCGTCGCGCTCATCAACGAGAAGTGCTTTCTCAATCTCGAAGCGCCTCCCGTTCGGGTGACCGGCTTCGACACGCCGTTCCCGTACACGCTCGAGAACGAATATCTACCGCTGTCGCATCGCATCCTGCCGGCGCTTCTGGCAACGGCTCGGTACTGAACCATGCCCATCTCGAGAACCGCAGCTTCCGTGATGCTCCGTTTCGGCCTGCGGTGCGTGCTCACGTACAGGAAGTACGCTCCGCGCGCTCCTCGGCCAAAGCCTCGCCTGACGAAAGCTGCGGTTCCCGATTTGGGCACGGTTTAATCGTAAGACGTCGGCTTTCCAGGGATTTCCGGAGACGATGGTATGAGCACCTACGAGTTCAAGCTCCCCGACATCGGCGAGGGCGTGACCGAGGGAGAGATCGTCAAGTGGCTGGTGAGCCCGGGCGATCGCGTGGCCGAAGACCAGCCGATGGTCGAGGTCATGACCGACAAGGCGACGGTCACGATCACCTCGCCCAAGGCCGGCACGATCACCGAGACGCGCGGCGCCGTGGGCGCGGTGGTTCCGGTGCACGGCGTCCTGGTGGTCTACGATCTCGGGGGTAGCCCCAGCGCTGGCGCACCGCCGGTCGCATCAGCTGCCGCAGCACCGGCAGCGGCGATGAGCGCTCAGGTCAAGAAGGATGATGGCCCGGCTGCGACTGCGGTTGGCGACATCAAGGAAGACCTGCCCGGCATGCAGATCTTCGCCAAGGCGCCGAAGGCTGCCGCTCCCCCCGCGCTGACGACCTACTTCAACGACAAGCCTCTGGCCACGCCGGCGACCCGCAAGCTCGCCCGCGATCTCGGCGTCGATCTGCGCACCGTGGCGCCGACCGGTCCGAAGGGTCGGGTCTCGAAGGACGACGTGCAGAGCACGCGTCTCGGTGGTCGTGGTCACACGGCGGAAATCCAGCTTGACCAGGCGAGTCGGAGCGCCCCGCCGGCGGCGGCGGCCCGCACCGCCCAGTCGATCCCGCGCTCGTCCTCCAGCCATGGCGCGGAGGAAGACGAGCGCATCCCGCTGCGCGGCGTGCGCAAGCGCATCTTCGACGGGATGACGCGCTCGAAGCACACCGCGGCGCATTTCACCTTCGTGGAGGAGTGCGACGCGACCGACCTCAAGGCGTTGCGCGAGCGTCTCAAGCCGCAGGCCGAGCGTTCGGGCGTGAAGCTCAGCTTCCTGCCCTTCATCGCCAAGGCCGTCGTCGCGGCGCTGCGCAAGCACCCCACGCTCAACTCGGCGTTCGACGAGTCGACCAACGAAATCGTCGTCCGCCGCGGGATCCACCTGGGTATCGCCGCCTCTACCGACGCGGGGCTCATCGTTCCCGTCGTGCGCGATGCCGACCGCAAGAGCATCCTGGACATCGCCCGCGACATCCAACGCCTCGGCGAAGACGCGAAGGCCGGCAAGGTTCGGGGTGAAGACCTCGGCGGCTCGACCTTCACCATCACCTCGCTGGGGGCGCAGGGTGGTCTCTTCGCGACGCCGATCCTCAACCACCCCGAGGTGGGCATCCTCGGCGTCCACCAGATCAAGCAGAAGCCGGTGGTACGCGATGGGCAAATCGTCGTGGGCGACGTGATGCTCCTGTCCCTTTCGTTCGATCACCGCATCATCGATGGCCACATCGGCGCGGCGTTCGCCTACGAGATCATCGGCTACCTCGAAAACCCCGACCGGCTCTTCCTGGAGAGCTGAGGGGCCGCCCGGAAGGTCGTCACCGAGCCGTCACCTGGCTCGGGCGCCGTCCGGCATGAGCTCGGGCGATTCTTCGCCCCCGGGTGTTCGGGCCCTTCGGGGCGATTGACGGCCGATGCCGCGAAGGCCAGCATGCCGGAGATGATTTTCGGCCTCGACACGGCCCGTGGGAGCCGTGCCCTGTCGCGTGTCCGCGCGGCGGTGACGGCCCTCGCTCTCGCAGGGTCGGTTTGCGCTTTCGCGCCTTCCATCGCTCATGCGGCGCCCGATGCGGCGAAGGTCCGCACCGCCGCTGAAGAGTTCGATGAGGCGGTGCGCCTCTACAAGCAGAAGGAGTTCGCCTCGGCGGCGAGCCACTTCGAGTCTGCCGATGCCGCGGTGGCGAGCCCCAAAGCGCTCCGCCTCGCGATCAAGTCTCGGCTCGAGGCGGGGCAGAATTCGCGCGCCGCGACGCTGGCTGCCTATGCGCTCGACAACTATCCGTCGGATCAAGAGACGGCGCAGACCGCGCGCGAGACCCTCGACAAGCTGAAGCCGTCTCTGCAGGAAGTGAAGGTCAGCTGCGCCTCGCTCTGCATCCTGTCGATGGGCGCCAGCTCCGCCGGCGAGGCCGCGCGCAGCGTCCACGGCAAGCCCAACACCCGGTGGACGGTCTACGTCGATCCAGGCAAGGCCACGATCAGCGCGAGCTTCATCGGCGATCTGCCGGGAGGCGAGAAGGGCGTCGAAGCCGTCGGCGGGACCAGCGTCGACGTCCGCTTCGAGCCGTCGTCGGGCGCGGCTCCGGTCGTTCCGCCGCCGGCGGGCAAGAAGCCGAAGCCGCCGCCGCCGACCGAGCCTCCTCCGAAGGACGACACCGACCGCGGTGGCATTTCTCCCATCTTCTTCATCAGCGGCGCGGTCCTCACCGCCGCAGCTGGCGGCATCACGATCTGGAGCGGCCTCGACGCGACGAACAACCCCGGCAAAGACGCTGTTGTCTCGGGCTGCGTGGGCCAAGGCACCGAATGTGCGCTCTACCAGGACGGCCTTGCCGCCGAGATGCGCACCAACGTCCTCATCGGCGTCACCGCCGGGCTCGGCGCTACGACGCTCGTCCTGGCGATCCTCACCGACTGGGACGGCGACTCCGAGCCCAGCGCTTCGGTGGGCGGGGTGAAGCTCGCCGCTCCCGCGGTCGCAGCTGGGCCCGATCACGGCGCCGTCTCCTTGCACGGACGTTTCTGAGGGATCGGGCGCCGTGGCGAAGGTCAAGCTCCTCGATCCCACCGACCAGCGGCGCAAGCTCGATCGTTACGAGCTGATCGGCGAAATCGCGACCGGCGGCATGGCCACGGTCTTCCTCGCACGCCTCGGCGGCGTCGGCGGGTTCCAGCGCTTCGTCGCGATCAAACGACTGCATCCGCACCTCGGAAGCGAGCCGGAGTTCGTCGAGATGTTCCTCGACGAAGCGCGTCTCGCCGCGCTCATTCATCACCCCAACGTCGTCCCCATCCTCGAGGTGGGCACCAGCGACAGCGGCTACTACCTCGTGATGGAGTACGTCGAGGGTGACACCCTCGCGCGCATCGTCTCGCGCTCCATGGCCGGCGGTCAGCTCCCGCATCGCGCACCGCTGCTCCGCATCCTCCTCGACTCGCTGCACGGTCTGCACGCGGCGCACGAGCTGTCTGACGAGCGCAATCAGCTTCTCGGCTTGGTGCATCGCGACGTCTCGCCGCAGAACATCCTGGTCGGCATCGACGGCACGGCGCGCCTCACCGACTTCGGCGTTGCGCGCGCGACGAGCCGCCTGTCTTTCACGTCGGACGGCAAGCTCAAGGGCAAGCTCGCGTACATGTCGCCCGAGCAGGCCCGTGGCGACGAGCTCGACCGTCGCAGCGACGTCTTCGCGATGGGCGTCGTCATCTGGGAGACCCTGGTGGGCCGCCGGCTCTTCAAAGCCGAGACAGAGGCGGGAACGCTGCAGCGCATCCTCGTCGAGCCGGTGCGCAAGCCGAGCGAAATGCTCTCGACGATCCCGCGGATCTACGACGACGTCGTCCTGCGCGCGCTGGATCGCGACACGCGCTCCCGCTTCCAGAGCGCGGCCGATCTCGCCGACGCGCTCGAGAAGGTGGCGCGCGACACCGACGGCATCGCCTCCCCCCGCGAGGTCGCATCCTACGTTCAGACCCTGCTCGGTCAGGAGCTCGGCGCGCAGCGGGAGAGCGTTCGCGCCTGGCTCGCACAGAGTGACACCAGCCACCCGTCGATCACGCCGAGCCGGCTCGCTCGTCTCCATCCCGACCGCACCAGCACGCCGCCGCCACCCGCGGCGCCGGCTTCGGGGCGAGGCGAGGCGATGCCGATGCGCGACGTGACGGTGCGCGTACCGCTCGACAAGGCGGCGGCCGACGCCGCTGCCAAGCTCGCCCGCCCGTCCCCACCCACGCCTACGCCCCAAAGCTCACCGACCCTGATTGGACAGGGCGCGCCGCCACCCTCGCTCGAAGACACTGACTTCGAGACCGAAAAGACACACACGCGTTCGAGCGAGCCGCGGCAGGGCTCGCCCATCCAGCCGTGGAACGACGGCGCCGCCACGCACGCGATGGCGACCGTCACGGCGAGCGGTGCTCCTCCCCCCGATCTCGACGATCTGCCGACCCACGCGCTTCCCCATCACCGTGGCGAGCAACCCTCGGGGTCGAGTGTCACCCCAGGGGGTGTCGCGATTCCGCCGGGCGCGCTCGCGCCTCCGATGATGCGCGACCCGCTCCTCGACGACGACCCGTTCCCTCGCGAGAAGAAGGGCAAGCGCTGGCTCGTTCTCGTCGCGGCCGCGGTCCTCGTCTTTTGCGGCGGCCTCCTGTGGATTCGGATGACGCCGGAGCAGGTGACGAGCACGCCCACCGTCACCGTCGGCACCAACCCGACGTCCAAAGTCGAGCCGACCAGCGCCGCGCCCCGGATCGAACCCACCACCGATCCATCGGCCGATCCAGCGAGCAGCGCGGAAGCGCCAGGGTCGGCGACGTCCGACGCATCCTCCGCACCCAACGTGCCGACACGTCCGCAGACCGGTCGTCCGACTTCGCGTCCCCCGAAGCCGACGACAGCGCCCACCGCAGAGCCGCCGAAGAAGCCCGAAGAGGATCTGACCTCGCCGTACAAGTAGCGGGTTGCGTCTGCGAGGTGCCGCCTCCAACCAGCCGGGCGAGCGGGGAAGTGCGAAGTGCCGACTCAGGGCCGGTCCGTCAGCGCGAGGGTCGCTATGGCATCGGCTCTGGGTCTTGCGGCGCTTCGGGCTGGGGCGCTGCGGGTTGCGGCGCTTCGGGCTGGGGCGCTGCGGGTTGCGGCGCTGCGGGTTGCGGCGCTGCGGGTTGCGGCGCTGCGGGTTGCGGCGCTGCGGGTTGCGGCGGATACGCACGGGGTGCGACGGGCGCCGGTGCGCCCGGTAACGCGGACGGGGCGAGCTGCGTGGTGAACGCCGCGCAGCGCGGGTTCATCATGCGGCCGGAGTACGTCGCGCCATCGGCTGACACTGCGCCGTCCATTCCGACCGTCTCGTAGTTGGGCGGCTGCCGGATCCATGCGCCGGGCATGAGCTTGAGCTTGCGCGTCGCGGGCTCGTACGTACCCGAGCTGCGATAGGAGCCGGCCACGCCCCGTCTCGTGAACTCGGTGATGACGTTCACCGTACGGCCGACGACGCTCCCCACCCGCAAGGTCACGCCGGCCCTGATCCCTTCGCACACGTAGCTGCCCACCCAGGCCTGCGTCGGGGCGAACGGCGTCTCTGCGGCGGGCGGGGGAGGCAGCCGCGCCGCTGCCGACTTGCGTGCCGATGCATCAGACTTTTTGTTCGAGCTCCCGTCGCTCAGAAGGACGATCGCCCCGACGAGGAGCGCGGCACCAGCCGCGCCGAGCAGCGCGTAGAGCCCAGCTCGCGACTTCTTCCGGCTCGCTCGCGGGGGCGGTGGCCGGATCCCGAAGGTTGCGCCTCCGGCGTTCGTCTGAACGACCGGCGGGACTGTCACGAAAGAGGGCGCGGGCATCGGCGCGCTCTGGGCGAACGCCGGCGCCTGGTGCATCGATGGGCCAGGAAACATCGGAGCGGAGATCCCGGACGCCATCGGAGCGGAGACGCCGCGCCGCATCTCAGCCGGATGCGGCGCGGGTGCCGTCTGCCATGCGGCGTGCTGCGCCCCGACCGTGGGACCAGTGGGCTGCACTCCGCCCAGCACCGTGCGCAGCTCGACCTGCATCGCCGCCGCGTCGGGGAAGCGTCGGCCCGGATCGCGATCCACGCAGCGCGCAAACCAGGCGTCGAAGCCGGGCGGAAGAGGTGCGCCAACCAGCTCACGCGCCCGCTCGCTCGCACAAGCGATTGGCTCGAACACCACCTCGCGAAGGATCATCATCGACGACGCGTTGGGATCGGTCGCCGTCTTCCAAAAGAGGCGACCGCTCAGCGCGCGAAATGCGATGAGCCCCATCGACCACACGTCGGCCGCGGGCGCGATGGCGTGGCTCGCCTGTGTCTGCTCGGGCGCCATCCACAGGGGAGTGCCGATCGCCGCGGTCGCAGATGACTTGGCGACGCCGAGCAGCTTGGCGATCCCGAAGTCGAGCACCTTCACCATGAAGCTGCCGTGGGCGCGGCGAGAGCGGGCGAGGAACACATTTTCGGGCTTCAGATCGCGGTGCACGATCCCCTTGGCGTGCGCGGCGCCGAGCGCGTGCGTCAGCTGGTCGAAGAGATCGAGGACCATCTCCGGCGCGAGCGGTCCGCTCCGCGCCAGGAAGTGCGCGAGATCCTCTCCCTCCAGCAGCTCCATCGCGAGCCAAGGCGCCCCGATGGAAGGGTCGATGCCGGCAGCGACCACCTCGACCGCGTGGTCGCTGTCGATCTGCGAGCCGACACGCGCCTCCTGAACGAAGCGGCTCTTGAGGTCCTCGTTCTGGGCGAGGTCGCCCAACATGACCTTGAGCGCCCGCTCGCGGTTGGTGGACATCTGGAGCGCGACGTACACCGCGCCCATCCCGCCTGCCGACAGCGGTCTGAGGATGCGAAAGTCGCCGGCGATCACCATGCCGGGGGACAGCGCGCTCATCGGCTGAAAAGAATACGGCAACTGCGGGCCGCCGGTCGTTTGCGAGGTCCACGCAGATCGAATAAGAGGGCCGCATCATGCTGGCCGAGACGCGCGACATCATCCTCGACCTCCAAAGGCGCTTTGAGGCGCTAAGGGGGCATCTTTGACGTCCCTAGGCTCAAGCGTCAGCTCGAAGACCTGAACCACACCACGCTTCGTCCGGGCTTCTGGAACGACAACGAAGCGGCGCAGAAGATCCTCAAGAAGCAGAAGTCGGTGACCGAGCGCCTCGACCTCGCCGAGAAGCTCGAGAAGGACATCGCCGACGTACGCGAGTACCTGGAGCTCGGCGCGTCCGAG
>Ga0335394_10010761_pt1 | contig 10308 bp, 9 predicted proteins | sample MAT03_FD_205741 | JGI IMG/M metagenome (GOLD analysis project Ga0335394, IMG submission 205741) | Freshwater microbial communities from Lake Fryxell liftoff mats and glacier meltwater in Antarctica - MAT-03 (spades assembly) (version 2) ...
GTTCATCGATCAACAGGACGATCAAATAGACTTCTGGGTGATTGGCCGCTATGGCATTGGCGACATCCTTCAAAAGAACGGTCTTTCCGGTCTTCGGTTGGGCCACGATCAATCCGCGCTGGCCTTTACCGATAGGGGCGAAGAGGTCCAGCACGCGCATGCTGATGTTCGGGTCCTTTCCGGCAAGATTGAACTTCTCGTCGGGGAACAACGGTGTTAGGAATTTGAACGGAACGCGGTCGCGCACCCACTCCGGGTCACGTCCGTTTATCGTCTCCACCTTTACCAACGGGAAGAATTTGTCGCCTTCGCGCGGTGGTCTTACGTAGCCGTGAACGGTATCGCCGAGCTTCAAGCCGAATTGCTTCACCTGCTGTTGGTTCACGTACACATCATCCGGCGAGGCCAGGTAGTTGTAGTCGCTGCTCCTTAGGAAACCGTAGCCTTCAGGCATCAACTCCAGCACACCTTCGGTTTCTACGAAGGCATCGAAACTGATCTGCTCACGTGGTGGTTGGCGTTGTTCGTTACGTTGATCATTACGTTGTTCGGGTCGTTGATCGGGCCGTTGATCGTTCCGTTGATCGCGATTTCGGCCATCGTTCCGTTGTTGGTCGCGATCGTTCCGCGGTTGGTTGCGGTCCTGGCGCTGGCCTTGGTCCTGCCTTCCGCCGCCTTGGCTGTCTTGACCTTGGCGCTGGCCGCTCGCTCCTGGGTCGTTACCTTGTTTTCCACTGCCATCATCACTTCCGCCCTGTTGGCGATCGGGACGATCATTTCGACCCCGTTGTTGGTGTTCATCGCCACCTTTACGCTGGTCCTTGCTTGTCTCTTCAGGCTGTTGCTTGCCGCCTTCCGGTTGTTTGTTTTGTCGCTGGTCCCGTGGGTTCCGTTCCCTGGTGCGCTGATCCTTGGACCTATCCGGGTTGGTTCCCGATCCGCTTTCGGGAGTGGCTTTGTCGGTAGACTTTGTGTCTACTGCCGGATCAGGTTTACCGCCTTTTTTACCAGTATCTTCCTTGTCGTCATCCTCCTCATCGTCGTCATCCTCATCCTCATCGTCGTCTTCATCCTCATCGTCATCATCATCATCCTCATCATCGTCATCATCGTCGCTACCCAGCGGAAGCTCGGGCTCGGGGTCTTCCACTGGAATGACTTCATCGGCCGTGGCCATTTCCAGGATCGCTTCATCATCTTCTACAAAAGCAGGACCGGTGGGTTTCGGTTTCCCACCCTTGGCTCCTTGCTCTTCGAGGATCTTGGTGATCAGGTCCTGCTTCTTCAAGGTATCGGCCTTTTTCAGGCCTGTCTGGCGAGCGATCTCCTTTAATTCGGAGAGCTTCATGCCGCTCAGCGTTTTCTGGTCGTACATGTACGGTATCGATGGGTTTGCCCGAGGTTCGGGACTTTGTCCAGTAGCGGAAAGGCGAAGTGGCCTGTGTAAGGGACTATGAAGAGAGTGAGGTGGAATTATGCAGGACGGGCAGAACGTTGTTACACGCCACGGACCTGTGAAGACGGTTGCAATGTTACGGAAACGATCCGAAAGAACACCGGTCTTTTTTGCGGGGCTTATTTTCGCGCCTTCAAAACAGGGTTACTGTACGATCGCTTCCATGCTCCAACGCAAACAAAGTCTTTTCCTGCTCTTGGCGGCGCTGCTGTGCTTCGCTACGTGGTTGTTCCCTGTGGCCGGTTATGAACGCGGGGTCGAACACTTCAGGTTCTTCACTTACGGTCTCTATGCCGCCGATGGTACGGAGCTTATGGATGTGGGAATGAAGGTGCCCTTTTCCGTGCTCCTCACCGTATTGGGCGTTGGCCTTTTGGTGACCATATTCTTGTACAAGGATCGGAAAAGGCAACAGCGTTTTGTGCGCAGTACCTATCTACTGCTGTTGGGCATCAGCGTTTTCCTGTTCATCACGGACAATTCCATGCGCAGCTATTTGGAGCAAGGGGGCAGTGTGATCAACCACCTGGGCCTTTCGTTCTACCTCCCCATTGTGGCGTTGGTCCTTGCCTTTCTGGCGGAGCGATCGATCAAGGCCGATGAGGAGTTGGTGCGGAGTGTGGATCGTTTGCGTTAACCGGCGGGACCGACTATCTCACCTCCACCTTCACAGCTGTGGTCGCCCCTTGGTTGCTCATGCGAAGAATGTAAAGGCCGGGTTCTACATTGCTCACTGAATAGTTGAATGTTCCGTCCTTCCCTGCTTGAAGAAGCTGTTCAGGAACCGTGGGCCTTCCACTTAGGTCGAATAATCCAAAGACGGCCTGCTGTACGTGCTCGACCTTGATGTGCAGGACATCATCCGCAGGAACCGGGTACACGACCATGGTCCGGACCAACCCTGTTTCGGCTAGCCCGACCGCGTTTGCCAGATCGAATTGATCGGCCCCCAAATTCACGGGCTCCGCCAAAACGGCTGCGGTGGCCAATGTCGCTTTTGTGTTTTGGGTCAAGAACGGGATGTCGATCGTCGCCACGATATCATTCGGAGTATGGTAATTGGCGTTGCGGAAGTTGCTGCCATCCGTCAGCATCAACGCTTGTATCCCGTTATCCCAGAACGATGCATGGTCGCTGCGCCGAAGGTCCGGGGCGATCTGTCCATTTCCCGGCACTTCCAAGGTGATATGCCGCAGCGTTGGCACATATTGGTCGCAAGCATTGGAATAGGTGTTGATCAACGCCTGTGAATTCGTGTTCCCGACCACGGTAAGGAAATTCCCACGGTACTCGTCTGCTGCAATGGCCGCCGTCGCTTCCGGGAACAAGATGTCAAAACCCGCTGGAACGGTCTGGCTTCCGGGTTCATTGCTGTAGTACCCGACCATTTCCAGGTTAAGGGTGCCTTCGTGCAGTTCCCAAACGGGAAAATTCCCTTGAACGTGGAACTCGCTGCCGATCAATCCCTGTTCTTCAAAGGCGAATCCAATGTAGCGAATGCTGTTCTTGAAATGGTACTGTGAAAGGATCCGCGCGATCTCCAACGTGGCAACCACGCCGGTCGCATTATCATCGGCCCCCGGGACATTGGCTACTGCATCATAGTGCGCGTCCACCGTGAAGGTTCGGGCTTCATCGATGGATCCGGGCTGCCTTCCCATCACATTATCCGAAAAGCTACCGTTGTAGGGGACTGGTGTTGCCACTGTTTGAAGACCGGCGGAAGAGAATTGTTGCCAAATGGAATCGCGTACCTGAGCGAGCCCAGCAGGTGCGGCTTGGTAATGGCGTGGAATGGCCAAGTTCGCAAGCCGACTCGCCATCGTCGCTTCCAGCACCTGGTCCACCATCGCTTGGATGTCCGGCGTGTGTCCATCATCGGCAGAGACCCGAATGATCACACTTTGGATGTCCACGATCCCGGCGTACGGCCAAGTAATGCTAAGCCCATTCGCAGGTGTGATCCCGGTCCCGAGCGATCCTGTGGCGAGTTCAGTGGCCGCCATAAAGGAGAACCCCGCATCCGTGGAGGCTTGGATGCGGACGTGGCACAGATCATTTTCCGCGTCGCCAAGGTCATATGTTATCGTTACGGTCCCAGCGACAATATCAATGGAAGCCCCTGTGATGTCCACGACAGGTGCTGCATTCTGCCCACGACCGAGAAATGGGATCAAGATCAAGAGAAGGGAGACAAGACGCATGGTAGTTCACTTTTTGGTGGTGGATCTGAATTGGGCAATGGCGTTGCGTGTGAATTCACTCAGCACCAAACGGCCGCTCATGATGGCGCGTTGCGGAAGGAGGTCTTCCCAATCCTCGGTGCCTCTCCACATGACCTGCTTGAGATCGGCCATGGCCTCCGGGTTGTATCCTGCCAATTCCTTGGTGTGTGCGGCGATCCGCTCATCCAATGCTTCAAGCGTAGGAAACGTTTCCGCATAAATGCCATGCTGCACGCACCAAGCAGCGCTCCGTCGTGTGGCAGGTGTGGCCGAGAGTAGGCCGAAGGTCCCGGCACCGGTCTTGCGTTCCACGGCGGGCCCCACCACGAAAGGCCCGATCCCGATGGCCAATTCACTGAGCCGGGCAGAAGCATTTTCGTGGGCGTACGCAATGTCCACGGCACAGGCAAGCCCTACGCCACCGCCAACGATGTGACTATGGATACGGCCGATTACGAACACAGGTGCTTTACGGATCGCATTGATCACCGCGGCAAAACCGCTGAAGAAGACGGTGCCGTCCTTGATGTTGTCGATCGCCAAGAGCTCATCGAAGCTGGCGCCCGCGCAGAATGCCTTTTCACCTTCGCTCTGCAATACGATCACGCGAACGGTGGTGTCCAGCCCCGCATTCTCTATCGCTGTTGCCATGGCGCGCAGCACGTGCCCGGGCAAGCTGTTGCTCTTCGGATGGTGGAATGTTACCGTGGCTATACCGTTGTTGATCGTACTGTGTACGTGGCCGTCTGACATGGTGATCGGGCTGGATGTTCAAGTGCAAAGTTGGGGTTACACCGCGAAGGATACCGGAACCTCTTGACCCGCAAATGGGATCGGCTTCACCAACCCGCGTAGGAATTCGATCACCTCCGCATCGTCCTTGAAGTTGTTGCCGACATCCACGAAGTGCTTGGCCAATTCCTCGTACTTGTTCCGGGTAAGCATCAGGAATACATGTCCGTAGTTCAACCCTGCGAAGACGACGGCCTTGTTCTTTCCGAAATCATCCAGGTGGTTGCGGAAATAGATCGGGTGTTCGGTCCAGTGCATCGTGGGATCGATGTGATGACTGATATGATAGCCATCATTCCAACACTTTTGATTGAACTTCACGTTGATGCACGTGATGCTGTTCTTGAAGTGATTGCCCGGTTCGTCGGGATCAATGAACGTATGTTGGGTCCAATTTCCGGCCATGGCCACTAACCGGAAAGCGATGAAGGGTAGAATGAAGGCCACCAGGGTAGCAGGCCAATTCACGGTACACATCAGGCCGCAGAACACGAAGAACAGAAGCTCGCCACGCACGGTTTGCATAGCCAATTTATTCCGCTTGCGGCCCAGCAGATAGGCCGTTAGGGTGAACATGCCTGTAAAGAGGAACCGTAGGAAGTAGCGTAGAAAGTCCCAGCCGGAGTCCCGCTGATAGGGCATGGTGCTGCTCTCGTCCAGCTCCATGTTGTTCTCGGCGTGGTGCATACCCACATGGTGCGCGCGATAGGTCTCCGGTGTTTGGCCGAAGAATGGTGCGAGCACCCATGGCAAGTAATGGTTCATGAACCCGTATTCCTTCTTGAAGAAAGGCCTGTGGGTGGTGCAATGCAGCATAAGGCCGAAGGGACCCTTGTACGTTACGTTGTTGATGAACAGGTATACCAAGGCAACGGTCCACCACAGCCAACCGGTCACGAATGGCATGTAGAGAAGCACGGCCAAAGGGATCAGCGTGAAGGTGACACGCAAGCCCAAATAAACGAAAGGCAGATCGCGCTTATCGCGGATCAAGCCCAGAAAGAACTGGTCCAACGAGGAATAGCTGGAAGGTTCGGTATACGTGGGGTCCGTGTTTGCGGGTAGTGCGAGCATACGTTGGAGCGGGAAGTGCGCAATGTAGCACACCGCCACGAGCAGACATATACGAATGTTGTGTAGTCTTGGACCCTTCTAAAGGTCGGCTAGCCGCAATGGCCCACGTTCACGCGTTGATCAGTTCCTGTTGGTTGAGCCAATCGATGGCCTGCAAGTAACTCGGGAACCAAGCCACCTCGAAGGAGATCTGGCCTTTCAGAGCGGTGAATGAACGCTGCACACTGGTCTTGTTGAAGTAGTCCTCCGATTCCAGGATCGCCATCTTCTCCAAGCCGGTCTTGAATAATTTCGGGAACCACACCTCATTCGCCCATGTCTCGTCATCCTTCAGGATCACGGTCATCTTGCGCAGGTCAGCGATCCAAAAACGGACATCATTCTTCACGACGAACTCCAAAGCCTGTTCAAGGCTGGAACGGTATTCGTCACTCCGGGCATGACCCATCCATTGGAGGTGGATAAGGCTGTCCTGTGCTGAATATCCCATATGCAGAAAGGACTTTTCCTGAAGAATTGTGTCCTTACTGCGATCGCGGATAGGCATGTCGATGGTACGTTTGTTCGGTACGCTAAATTATAAAATATCCACGATAAAGGGGCGTTGCCTGATGCGGATCCGGAACAAGTAGGCGGTAGGATGTCCCCCGCACATGCGAATAGTGGAAGTTGTTCCCTGCATCGGTGATCGTTAATGGACACCGCATCCAAGCAGAACATGGGTCGGTTCCTCCCAACACACGAATTAGCGGTATGGCACGTTATTTTCGTGCCCGTGTCATGAAACGTTCATTCCTTGCATCCATGCAACTAGTACCATTGATCACACTCGCCATTACCAGCTTGGTGGCATTGCCGGGTGCGGCGCAGTTACAGCCGGGTTTCCAACCGGAGGAAGCACGCGAAATGATCATGTTATGCACTACGCACACCTTTATCGATCTATACGGTTCCGGAGAGAAAATGGTGCCGGCAGGGTATGAGCGCATTTACTCGAGTGTCGCTACGCCTTTGGACAATAAGTTCGAGATCTTCAGAAAGGGTGACATGGCCGTTATCGAGATCCGGGGCTCGACTGCAAGCATGATGAGCTGGATGGTCAACGTCCATTCCTCCATGATCCCGGCCAAGGGGAGGATCGTAGTGAACGGTAAAAAGTTCGATTACGAGTTCGCCGAGGATACATCGGCAGCCGTACACAGTGGTTTTGCTCTGGCCGTTGCGACCATTGCAGAAGATGTAGTAGCGCAGATCAAGGAGTTGCATAAGAGCGGCGTGCATGACGTGATCATTACCGGCCATAGCCAAGGGGGAGCGCTTGCCCATTTGCTAAGGGCATACTTGGAGCACTTGCCCGGTCGAAAGGTGGCGAGGGATACGAACTTCAAGACTTATTCATTCGCAGCGCCCATGGTAGGTGACAAGGCCTTTGCCAAGGAATATGAACGGAACTACTCCACCAAGCTGAGCAGTTTCAGCATCGTGAATCCGGGTGATCCCATCCCGAAAATGCCAGTGGCTTATAAGGAAGGGAGCGTCTTCTCCATGCAGAACATCATGGCCATGATCACCGGCGGCGAAAGCGTAAAGAGCAACGTGAAGAATGCGCTGCTTAACATCTTCAGTGGTGGTATGGAAAAGGTCACCGGAGCGGCCGATGTTTCCATTGCCAAGCGCGTGGAAGGAGCCTTGGGTGAAGTGGAAATGCCTGCTTACCGGAAGGAGTGGAATTTCGAGCCCATGACCACGAAGTTGGAAGTAGGTCCATTCCCATACCCACAGAGTTTGGTAGATGCCGCCGCGAAGGAAAAGGCCACTGAAGAAGGCCTGAACGACGATAAGGTGGAAGCTGATCTGGAGCAATTGAAGAAGGAACCAAGTTTCTTCCAGCACAAACCCTACAATTATTACGTGGCCGTTCTGGAGCGCTATTTTCCGGCGGAATACAAAGCATTGGAAGTGAAAGTGCTTCCGGAGAATTTGTGAGCGATCTACCTGAAGCCCTCACGTTCCGTGAATGTATCTCCTAGTGGCACGAAGAGGCAGCCCGCGCTGCCAAGTACCTACAAGCAACTTCTCCGGGCGTAGACGAATGAATTGCAACGCCTATCGCATCATTCGTTTCCAACTAAATTAGGCCACACATGGCCGATTATCTTTTAGTATTCGTGGGCTTGGGTCTGTCCATCCTGCTCATGGCGGCGCTGCCCAGCATTTCCAAAGCGATAAAGATCAGCTATCCGATCTTTCTGATCGGTATTGGTATGGTGCTCTATGCTGTGGGCCTACCGATCCTTTGGCCCGATCCGTACTGGCCGGATACTTGGCTCATGCATATTTCGGAGCTGATCGTGATCGTTTCATTGATGGGTGCCGGACTGAAGATCGGCAAGCATTACGAATGGAAGCGTTGGCGGATGCCTTTAAGGCTGGTGCTGCTTACGATGCCATTGAGCATTCTGGTGATCTATTTCATCGGGACCGAGTTCCTTTTGCTCAGTGTGCCTGCTGCGATCTTGCTCGGTGCAGTACTGGCCCCGACCGATCCTGTTCTGGCAGCGGAAGTACAATTGGAAGAGCCGGGCAAGAACGAAGGGCCGGATGATGTATCCTTCACGCTCACTGCGGAGGCCGGACTTAATGATGGACTTGCATATCCATTCACGATACTCGCGGTTCTTGTTGCGAGCTCTGGTGGATGGGGCGACGCGGATATAGTCCACTGGCTGTGGGATACACTCTTGTTGAAAGTGCTGATCGGTGTGGTGCTGGGCTTTATTTCCGGTTACGCGGTCAGGGGTTTGGTGAAGATCATTTCAATACGACCCGGACATCCAAAAGTGTTCGGCTTCATTGCGTTCGCTGCAACATTGCTTACCTACGGGTTGACCGAGATCTGCCACGGCTATGGCTTCTTGGCCGTATTCTTCGCTGGTCTCAGCTTACGTCATAAAGACCATGGCGAGAACGAGAGCATTAGCGCATTGTTCAGTTTCACGGACGAAATAGAGAACCTGTTGATCGTGGTCTGGCTGATCTTGTTCGGCGGTTCCATATTCTCCGGCCTGCTCAGTTCCACGGATTGGAAGGGGATGGTCGCAGCATTGGGGATCGTCCTTCTGGTGCGGCCATTGATCGCTTTCATCAGCACCTTGGGCAGCTCCATGCCATTGCGTTCGCGCTTGGGTGTGTCATTCTTCGGCATCAAAGGGATCGGCACGTTCTTTTACCTGAGCTGGGCTTTCCTGCAATTCGGTTTCGAAGACAAGTACGAGTTGTACGCCATCGCGGCATATGTGGTGTTGTTCTCCGTGGTGATCCATGGCATTACTGCACCGCGAGCGAAAAAGCGAATGGCATCCGGTCCCCGGAATAGCGATCGGTCATCGTGAAGGAAGCAAGTTGTCAAGGCAGCGCATCATGGCCATGATCACCGGCGGCGCAAACTTGAAGAGCAACGTAAGGAATACACTGCTGAACCTTTCCGTGGATCTATGGAAAAGGTCACGGGAGCGCCGGATGCTGTTACATCGGAAGCCGCAGAGTTGAAGGCGCTTCCGGAGAATTTGTAGGCTTGATGGAACCCTGCTCGGTTTCGGAAAGTCCAAGTTGAAGGAGGCCGCCTTGGCGATCAGTGGCAACGCTAGGCAATGGAAGAACCTGAGCGAGGAGATCAGTACCACGTTGGACAAACTGTAGTTAGAAGATCGCTGCTCAGGCATCGCATCCGCTGTTCCAAGCAGTTGGGGCGGTCACGCTTCGTTAAGCAGCCGCACTTGCTCAGACCCGGATCGGTCGAGAGTGGCATTGGGGTAAGAAGCCCCATGATGGGGTTCGTTTTCCTCGATCGCCCTTTACTTTCAATGCAATTGTTCGCACAGTACGGACCTCTTTGCCTGAAGCGAAAATTGGCATGATACTTCCGTGTCACGACCCAAACCCAGGAACCAATGAAGGACGCAAGGACAAATGCACTTTTGGACACCTTGATGAAATGCATCGCTGCATGTGAGACATGCGCTGATCGGTGTTTGCAAGAGGAAAACATCAACATGCTCGCCGCCTGTATTCGGAAGGATCGCGACTGCGCAGATGCATGCTCCATGGCGGCGAGGTTCGTTGCACGTGGTTCGGACCAGACCTCGCGGATCCTTCAGTTGTGCGTGGTGACCTGTAGTGCATGTGAAGAAGAGTGCGGAAAGCATGAGCATGGACATTGTCGCACGTGTGCAGCGGTATGCCAGGAATGTCGCACAGCTTGTGAAGAATACATGAGCGTTACCGTCCAATGAACATAAATTCAAAAGACATGTTGAAGATCGCCATCATCATCGGAAGTACGCGTCCCAAACGCAATGGATCGAAAGTGGGCAAATGGGTCCATGGGCTTGCGCAGGAACGGAAAGGAGTTGAATATGAACTCATCGACCTGAAGGAGGTCGCTCTACCGTTCTTGGATGAGCCCAAGTCCCCGATGCAGGAGGACTACCAGCATGACCACACCAAGGAGTGGTCCAAGCGGATCATGCCTTTTGACGGGTTCGTTCTGGTGACCCCTGAATACAACCATGGCACGTGTGCCGCATTGAAGAACGCACTGGACTTTCTCTACAAGGAATGGAACAACAAGCCCGTGGCTTTTGTGAGCTACGGCAGTGATGGTGGAACGCGCGCAGTGGAACAATTGCGACAGACGGTCGTGGAACTGCAGATGGCATCCATACGGACCCAGGTAGCACTTTCGCTGTACGACGATTTTCA
>Ga0335394_10010763_pt1 | contig 10307 bp, 10 predicted proteins | sample MAT03_FD_205741 | JGI IMG/M metagenome (GOLD analysis project Ga0335394, IMG submission 205741) | Freshwater microbial communities from Lake Fryxell liftoff mats and glacier meltwater in Antarctica - MAT-03 (spades assembly) (version 2) ...
GGTGTCTTTGTGCCAAGGCAACGACCAGGTTCGATCCGGCGGTTTGTCAAAGAAGAGCACCCGGACCAACCCGAAGTCGTCTCCGAGTTCATGTCGCAGAAAACTCAACAGAAAATCGTTTTGCCAAACGTGCGTGACTTCGGGGATCGCTTCGATCAGGTTCCTTGCGGCGTAGACATGGCCGCGACTGGATCTCGCACGAACGGAGAGTGAGTCGTCTTGGAATGATTTTTCGCAGACGTTCAGAAAGGTATCGATCATCGACCGATTGACGACCCGATGAAGAAGGCAGAATCCATCTCGATGCAGATCCCAATCAGTCAAAACGCTTCTCCTTCGCCACGACGACGCTTGAAATTAATCTTCATTTTTCCTCCAACAGATGTTTGAGCATTCGTTCAGGTGCATTGAGGAACGATTTGGTCACACGGTAGTGCTCAGTGTCTTGATAGGCAATGGGAACGATTCCAGCTTCGCTGAACGAATAAATCTTCGCGTTCGGATAGCTCATGATGATGGGTGAGTGCGTCGCAATCACGAGCTGGGAATCTTGGCCAACGATACTGTGCAGCAAGATCAAAAATTCGAGTTGCCGCTGAGGAGACAACGCGGCCTCGGGTTCGTCGAGAAAGTAGAGGCCCTGTGAGAACCTGGTTTCCAACAACGACATGAACGCTTCACCGTGCGATTGTTCGTGCAGCGACTTATCGCCGTAGCTATTTTGTACGCCAAGATTCTCAATCTCGGTGGCGACATTGAACAGGCTTTCCGCACGCATGAACCAAGCATCGGGCACTAACGCATGGTAGCGACGTAGCTTCAGCGCCTTGTGTAGCTCTGAGTGGCTTTCGCGAGTCGCGAACATCATATTGCGGCTGCCGCCTTCTGCGTTGAGGCCACTGGCAACCGCGATTGCTTCCAGCATGGTCGACTTCCCCGACCCGTTCTCGCCGACAAAGAATGTCACCTGAGGATGCAGATCTAACTTTGAAAAATTTTTCAGCGACGGCAAATTGAAAGCATAATGCGCTGGATCGTAGATCCGCGTCCGGTCCAGAAAAACCGATTCGATAAATGGCCCTGGGGTGATACCTCGTTTTAATCTTTTCATAATTAAAGTATCGCTAAACTAAGCTCGCAAGAGAGCACTAATGATCAAAGCCTGAGCAGAACACGTGGTCTTTAAAACTCGTCGTGACGGTCGGCGGCATGACGTTCCTCCACACACCAGGGGATAAGTTTGGATTGTCCGCCGCAGCGACTTCGATCAACCCCAGGACGACCAATAACGTTAATGCGAGCGTCGATTTCATTACCAGATCCTCCGCCGAATGTTTTAATGACCCAGCAAGTCTATCGTTCAACGTCGTTCTTTTGAAGCTTGCTTCCGCTCGAAGTTTAAATTCAGTTTCCGTCTGGATACTATCATTGCGACATTCGGACGAAACCGGCAAGCGATCTTTCATCCGGGTCCTATTCGCCAGTACAATGGGCAATGGCAGCATCAATTCGTTCTCGCGGCTCTAGTTAGAACTTGGTTGGGACGCCGATTTCGTGGTGAAAAGTACAGGCAGCAAAAATATTTACTTTTTTGCGTCTCCCCTCAATTTCTGAGCTACGTTTGTTTTAGAGGTCGCAAATCATCGCAATGGCCTCTCGTCTCGGGGGAGACCACTTTTCAACTCTATCTACGTGAAACCCTAAGGTAGTCATCATGCGTCGCTCGATCAAACGTTACGTTGCCATTGCTGTAGCAGCCATTTCATTTCCTGTGGCGGCACTTGCAGGAAGTCCGTCGCCGGTTCAATCCACAGCTCGCCCCTACAATCTGCCGGTATATGCTCCGGTTCAGTTGAAATCATCGGACGCTCGCGCCGTTAATTTTCAAAACAACTTCCTGCCGACCTTCAGGCAACTGATTAACGAATCGCTTGGTGAATCGGTGGTCTTTAACAACGTTTCTGGCTACAAGCTTGACGCCAGCAAACTTTTCCTGCGTTCGACGTCTGACTTGCCGATCCGCATCTATTTTGTACACGAAGGTGCAGGATATTGGAATTCGCTTGGTTTTAGCTTTACCCCAGCGGGACAAGCGAACCCAGGACAGCCTTTCTTGCTGTTTCCTAACGCATCGTTTGTGAGTCCAACGTCCAACACTCGCAATCAATCCACGCCTCTGGTTGTGGGCGATTTTGTTGAATTAACGGCTGGTGGTCCTGGTATCCAAATGGACTTTTTCCTGGTCTCTAATGGTGCCAAGACCCCGTACAACACGTGGTACAACAACACGGATCTAAACGTCGACGGCAAGCAGCACGTCGTCGCGTTCTTGCTACCGAATTCACGCTACGTGATGATCGGTTTTGAAGATCTTTATGGCGGTGGTGACTTGGACTACAACGACTGTTTGTTCGTTGCGGACATCGGCGAAACCAATGCAGCAAACCTATTCAAAGACTTCTCCGATTTACCGAAGTAAGGGTTCGCATTCGCAACTTAAATCCAAAATGAATCCCATGAAACGAACCTCAACACGATCGACAACGGTACCGAACGACTCGCGACAGCTTGTCGTGAGTGCTAAGCCTCGCCAAGGCTTGGCCGTCGTAGAACTAGCGATCTTGCTGCCGATCTTGATGACGGTTTGTTTTGGAACGCTCGAAGTATGCAATCGCCTGTTCCTTCGCCAAACTGCTGCGGTGGCAGCTTACGAAGGGGCCAGATTAGCAGCCCGCAGAACCGTGACCGTGGCCCAAGTGCAGGCACGCTGCGTCGCATTGCTCCAAGGCCGCCGGATCGTTGGCGGACAAGTTTTGATCACGCCCAGTGGCAATGCCTTGGCGACGCTCCCCACAAGCGGACAATTGACCGTTCAAATCACGATTCCAATTGCTGGAAACACGCCCGTATCCTACGTGCTCAATTCGACCGGTTCGGTGACCGCCACGGCAGTCATGCTTCGAGAGTAAAAGACAGTCTTTAGAAATCAGTTACGTTGACCCTCATCTTCAAATCAGAAAATATCATGAACATCACATCGCATTCTAAGAACGGAGGCTTCTTTACAATACTTCCGAGGGCGATTCGCCCGCGATCGATTCGCAATCCTCGTACTATTCGAAACCGACGCAACGGCAGCGTGCTTGTCTTGTCCGCCGTCGCTTTGATGTCGATGCTTCTGGTCGGTGCTTTCTGCATCAACTTGACGCAACTGGCAACCGCTAGAACCGAGATTCGACTCGCGTGTGACGCGGCTGCGAAAGCGGGTGCCGTTGTGTTGGGGCAAACGCAGTCAGCCACTCAAGCGCGTAGCGCGGCGATGAACATCGCCCAGAGTCACAAAGTCTCTGGAACGACGATGCAGATTAGTAGCAGCGACGTCCAATTCGGCAACGGTTCTTCGAACGCGAATGGCTCCTATACGTTTAATTTGAACTCACAACCCCTGAACGCTGTGCGCGTCAATACCAGGATGGAAAACGGTGCGGCGACGGGCGCGGCAACCTACTTCATGCCTGCCTTGGCACCGACGATGTTCTCGCTGAACTATACTTCGGTTGCCACTCGTGTTGATCACGACTTGTGCCTTGTTGTTGATCGCAGCGGTTCGATGGCCTGGGACACGTCGAACCAGTCTTGGAAATATCCAACCGCAACAGGGGTTGATCAACCGATCATTCAATTTTATTTCAAGCCACCGCACCAGACGTTGAGCCGTTGGGCCGGATTAAAAACCGCTGTCGGTGTGTTCCTTGATGAAGTTGATGCGTTGCCATTCGAATGCAAAGTCGGCCTCGTCAGCTACAGCAGCAACTTTACCTTTGGGCTTTATAGTTCTGTTGCCAGCACCATCGAAGATGGACTGTCGACAAACTACAACGTGATTCGGACATCAATGAATGACATCGGCAACAAGGAGTTGATTGGCAACACCAATATCGCCTCGGGAATGCAATCGGCCGTAGCCGTCTTAACGGGCAATCAGGCTCGTTTGACAGCCAAAAAGACAATGATCCTGCTGACGGATGGGCTAAAGACGCAAGGCATCGATCCCGTCGAAGTCGCACAAGCGGCTGCGGCAGCAAACATCACGATCCATACCATCACGTTCAGCTCACAAGCGGATCAAGCGTTGATGGCACAAGTCGCTGCGATCGGTGGTGGAAACCATTATCACGCGCCAAACTCCGCAGCCTTGTCGCAAGTCTTTAGTACGATCGCGAAAACACTACCTGCGGTACTGACGCAGTAAGCATCGTGCGGTCTTTCATTGTCGTCTTGCGATCTGCGAAAGAGCGGGCGAATGCTACTGTCGCGGAGCGAAAGGCGACACTTGTTTATCGATCGGCTCCTTAACCACTCACCTCACTAGTTGTTTCATCAAGGTCGGACTTTATCATGCGCAACCAACCTGCCGTATCATCTTCCGGAATCACGCGACAATCGCGGTTACGTCGTGGTGCATACAGCGTTGAGTTCGCGGTTTGTGCATCGGTCTTGTTTACAACGATCTTTGCGAGTTTCGAGTTAGCCCGGTACATGTTCGTCAGGCAATCGATTGACCAGGTCGCTTACGAAGCAGCACGGACCGGAGTCATCGCTGGCGCGACAGCTTCGGACGTCTACGCCAAAGCCAATCAATTACTCAATGCACAGGGAATTGTTGTCAGCAACATTACCGTGACACCGACAACGTTTACCTCAACAACAACGGAGATCTCGGTCCAAATCACTTGTAACTATGCCGCAAATACCTGGGTGCCACCGTCGTTCTTGCCGGGCACCGCGATCGTGACCAGGACGGTACTCGATCATGAAAACCAAGCTTACCTCGTTCCCGAAGCCGCCGCCGCCAATGCCGAAGATTTACCTAATCCAGAGCCGCTGGACGTTTAGCCAAAAGACCGTATTCTGCTGCTTTAACGCAAGCGGAAAAATAAACGAATGACCATCGACGACTTGGCACTTGAACTGGTGCGACAACTTCGAAGCAAAAAATTGCGAATTGTTTTGTCGGAGAGTTGCACGGGGGGACTAGTAGCCGCTACACTCACGAAGATAACGGGTGTTTCGGATTGCTTCTGCGGTTCCGCCGTGACCTACCTTGATGAGGTCAAGACGCAGTGGTTGGGTGTAAGGCCAGAGACCCTTGCGAAGGTAACGGCGGTCAGCGATGAGGTTGCACGTGAGATGGTGAAGGGTGTCTTGATGACGACAAATCAGGCAGACATTGCAGTTTCAATCACCGGTCATTTGGGGCCCGATTCACCCCCTGGATTAGACGCAATGGCTTTTGTAGGATTCGCCAGCAGAAGGAGCGACGGCATTTACATCGATTCAAAATTGTATCGCCTGACAACTAGTGGGCGATGTTTCAGGCAAATTGAAGCGGCGGAGACGCTTTTCCTTTACGCGATAGCGAAATTACGGGAGCGGATTTCAGCTTCGGGCCAGCAGGATTTACCCGTAGCTTAAACGCCGATTTGGCGCTAGATTTGTGTGGCTATCCGAAAACATTGCGTTACGGTTTGCTAGCGAAGTTGCTCGGCGATACAATTCCCGCCGAAGCGTTTGTTGGGTAGCCAACAAACGAGCTACAAAAAATTGTGTAGAGTAGGGTTGTCGTGTCACTAACATTTCTTAAGGAATTTCGGAGGGGTTGCAACTCGCTAACGGGCTACAACGTCAGAGCGGTGAGTGATCTACTCCTGAGGTAAAAAACAGATGGCAAAAAAATCTTCATCGGAAAAAGCAAGCAAGATGGGTATCAAGTTATTGATTGTGGATGACCACGAGATCGTGCTCATGGGCCTGCGCGTAGCAGTCCAGGGCACGGAAATTACGATCGTTGGTGAAACAGCAAATGCCGCTGAAACGCTAAAGGCCGTTAACCTGCGCGTCCCTGATGTTGTTTTGATGGACGTTCGGATGGAAGGTGGTGACGGCCTTAATACCCTCGGTCGCTTAAAGCTCGACTATATCGACTTGCCGATCGTTATTTTCTCGGGATATGACAACCCGACTTACATCGCTCGCGCTGTCGCACTGGGTGCTGCGGGCTTTGTTCTGAAGAATGCAACGAAGGAAAAGTTGCTTGAAGTGATCCGCAAGGCTGCTTCAGGTGAATCCGCTTGGACGCGAGAAGAACTCCGTCGCGTGACCGGTGCGCTTGCCGCGCCACGACTCTCTGGCGATATTGAAGTTCCATTGACTCAGCGAGAAAGCGAAGTTCTCCGCCAAATGGCTCTCGGTTTGACAAACAAGGAAATTGCTAAGATGCTTTTGATTAGTTATGAAACTGTCAAAGAGCATGTGCAGCATATTCTGCGAAAAATCGGCGTTACCGATCGCACACAAGCCGCTGTTTGGGCCGTCCGCAAGAATCTGGTCTAATCTGATGCAGTCTTCCGATCTCGCGCGTTTCGAAATCTCAGTAGAAACCGCGAATTTCGGTTACCGAACACCGATGAAATTTGGCGGTCGGGTAGTTCGCGAGGTCACACTGCTCACTGCGACGTGCGAAGCCGAACTGCGCAGTGGCGCCCGATCGACGAAGCAGAACCTTGGACTCGGTGCGATGACCATGGGAGTCGCTTGGGCTTGGCCCCATCCGACTTTGGCGGATACGACGAAGTTGGAAATTGTTGTCGCGCTGGCGATGCGGTTGGCAGTGGCAATCAGTGGTAACCAGCTTTCCGGTCATCCACTTGAGATCTGCGAATCAATGGTTGACCTTCGCACGAAAGTCGCAATTGCCGTGGCGGGCGATTTCCAATTAGACGAGCCGATACCCGCGCTTGCCGTTTTGTTAGCGGCTTCGCCAATTGAAGCGGCACTATTCGATGCTCAAGGAAAAGCCTTGGGGATTTCCAGCTACGCTTTGCTGGGAAAAGATTACGTGAATTCAGATCTGTCTCACGAATTGGGGCGGGCCTACAAAGGCAAGTATCTTGCTGATTTTATTTCTGAAAAACCCGCCACTTTCATGCCGCTGTACCATCTTGTCGGGGCGCTGGATCCACTTGACGACCAAGACTTGAGTTCAGCCGTCGGCGACGGGCTTCCAGAGACGCTGGCTCAATGGATTGTTCGCGACAGGCTGACCCATTTGAAGGTTAAGTTGGCTGGAGATGCATTCGATTGGGATGTCGATCGTATCCTTGGCGTTCATCGCGTCGCAACGATGGCTGGTAAGCCTGCGCAGCCCTGGGCGTACTCGTTGGACTTCAATGAACGCTGCGAATCAGCAGACTACGTGCTGAAGTTGATCGACGAAATCGAGCATCGGTCGCCGGCTGCATATGCTGCAATTCAATACATTGAACAGCCGACACACCGCGACTTGGCCAAGCATCCCGAAAACGTCATGCACGCGGTTGCGAATCGATTGCCGGTGGTGATTGACGAGTCGCTTGTCGATCTTGCGAGTCTCCGGCTGGCGGTTGAGCAAGGTTACAGCGGTGTTGCTTTGAAAGCGTGCAAAGGCCACCGTGAAGCATTGCTGATGGCTGCGGTCGCAAGGCACGAAAATTTGTATTTGTGCGTGCAAGACTTAACGTGCGTTGGCGCGTCGCTGCTTCATAGCGCATCGCTCGCGGCGCACATTCCCGGAGTCGCGGCGATCGAAAGTAACGGGCGTCAATATTGCCCGGCTGGCAACGCCGAATGGTCCTCAAGGTTCCCCGGCATGTTTGACGTTCGCGATGGAGTCCTGCCGACCCGGTGCCTAAGCGGCCCCGGGCTGGGGTATTGAGTCGCTGCAACGATTGTCCTCACCCGTTTGGTCACCGGCCTAAACGAAATCAAATGATTCGCCATCAAACAAACCAAGATCACTCAGCTTTAGCTTGGGGATAACCAGCAAAGCCATGAACGAAAGTGTCATGAACGGTGCTGACAAGTTTGATCCCAGCGTTTCTTTCGCAAACCGATCAATCAACCGATACGCAGTCGCAACCGCTGGGCCGCTTTGATCAGTCATGATGCCCGCGATCGGAAGCGGCAGCACATGCCGCATCTCACCGTCGACCGCCACGATCCCGCCTCGGTTTTCGCAGACCAAGTTGACCGCTGCGCAGAGACTCTCGTCATCAACACCGACGGCGAGAATGTTATGCGAATCATGTCCAACGGACGATGCGATTGCACCACGTTTCAATCCAAAGCCAGAGATGAACGCCACCGCTGGAATAGCAGGTTGATAACGATTCACAACCGTAATCTTCAGAACATCGTCGCTTGGACTGGATTGCACCGAACCGGCATGAACCCGTAGCGTAACGTGGCGCTCGCCGGTGACCAGCTTTCCATCGATCGCCTGGATCGCTCGGATGGGAACATTCGCTGCATAAGTCGGCGACTGCACGCGAAAGTCATCTGGCTGTTTTTCTTCACAGCAAAAACGATTGATCACGCGCGTGATGACCGGTGTGATGAATGACTTGCCGTGCTCTGCAACGCAAAATCCATCGATGAAAACCTGATTGACTTTGAACTGATTCAAATCCTCCACAAGGATGAAATCAGCGGGATCGCCAGCGCGAAGTTGCCCGACAGGCAGGCGGTAGTGATCGATCGGGTTTAAGCACGCAGTTCGAAGCACGTTGAACAAATCAGCGCCGGCTGCAATGGAACGTTGAACGAGGACATTGATATGCCCATCAGCCAGTTCATCAGGGTGCTTGTCGTCGCTGCAAAACATCACCTCGCTCGGGTGCGAATCGATTAGCGACTTTAACGCCTCAAAATTCTTGGCAGCGCTGCCCTCGCGAATCAAAATTTTCATCCCATATCGAAGCTTCTGCTCGGCTTCGAACAAAGTCGTGCACTCGTGGTCCGTCGAAATGCCAGCAGCGATGTAACTCGCCGCTTGGTCACCGATCAAGCCAGGGGCGTGTCCATCCACTGGTTTTCCGGCATCATGGGCAGCTTTGATTTTCAACAAAACTTGCTCGTCACCCATCAACACGCCTGGGTAGTTCATCATCTCGGCGAGGTAACCAATCTCCGGCCGCTGCAGCAGTGCCGCGACCGCCTCTGCATCAATGGTTGCACCCGACGTTTCAAACCCGGTTGCCGGTACACAGCTTGGCGCTCCGAAGCAAAACTTCATCGGTACGCGATTGCCGTTCTCGATCATAAACTCAACGCCTTCGACCCCCAAGACATTCGCGATTTCGTGGGGGTCGGAGACGGTTGCCACCGTCCCGTGAACACACGCCATTCGCGCGAATTCGCTGGGCACCAGCATTGATGACTCGATGTGAATGTGGGCGTCGATGAAACCCGGCAACGCAAACGGCAGACTTGCATCGATCGCGTCACCGATCACAGTCACGGACTCAATTCGCCTTTCCGCGATGACGATTCTGCTATGTCTGATCTTGCGGTTCAGGATGTCGACAACATTGGCATCAATCGTGGCAGGAGATTCGTTCACAGGTTCGCTCACGAGGATCGCCAAACGGGGTCAACATGCGAATCGGTTGGCTTTGGCCAACGAGCCAGCGTGACTTTTTGCCGCGTGTAAAATTGAATCCCTTCCTTGCCCTGGACGTGAAGGTCACCGAAGAATGATCGGTTCCAGCCAGTAAACGGAAACCATGCCATCGGCGCTGGGACACCGACGTTGATGCCGATCATACCCGCGCTAAAATGCTGTTGAAACTGCCTGGCTGCATATCCGCTCTGGGTGAAAATCACTGCACCGTTGCCATACTCGCATTGATCGCCAAGGGCGAGCGCTTCCTCGATTGACTCGACACGCGCGACAGAGAGCAGCGGCCCGAAAACTTCTTCTCGCGAGACTCGCATTTCTGGCCTGACATGGTCGACCACGCTTGGCCCAATCAAGAAGGAATCGGTGCCGGAGCGCTCGCGTCCATCGAGCGCGATGGTTGCCCCATCGGCTTTCGCGATGTCGAGGTAACTGGCAACTCGCTCACGATGCTCTTCGCGAATGACTGGTCCCATCTCGATTGCTTCATCGTCTTCACTGGGCCCGATCTTCATGGATGAAGCGTAATCAACAAGTTGCTTCACCAATGGGTCGCCTGCGCCACCGACCGCAACGGCGACGCTTCCCGCCATGCAGCGCTGTCCCGCACAGCCATACGCGCTCGCCGCAAGTGCCTTCACGGTTTGATCCATGTCGGCATCCGGCATGATGATCAAGTGGTTCTTCGCACCACCAGCGGATTGTACTCGCTTGCCGTTGAAAGTCCCGGTGCGGTAGACGTGCTCTGCAACCTTGGTCGAGCCAACGAATGAAATCGCCGAAACAAGCGGATGGGTGAGCAGTGCGTCGA
>Ga0335394_10010765_pt1 | contig 10306 bp, 10 predicted proteins | sample MAT03_FD_205741 | JGI IMG/M metagenome (GOLD analysis project Ga0335394, IMG submission 205741) | Freshwater microbial communities from Lake Fryxell liftoff mats and glacier meltwater in Antarctica - MAT-03 (spades assembly) (version 2) ...
GCTTGGTAAAGCGCCGGGCTGGGCCTGAACGTGCATGGCTACCCGATCACCAGCGTATGGCGTCCGAGAATGCCTTGGCCGTCGTTTCGCGGGTGATGTTGCCAGCAGTACGCTGGTCGTTGCGGGAATGGATGCGGTGAGGGTGTTGCAGAGTCGCGTTCAACGGCGCTGCAGGACGATCGGTTTGCCGTGCGGGGTTGCCTTGGCGGCGTGGTCCCATTCATCGACTCTGCGCGACAGGTCCGCTTCGCCCACCACCAGCTTCTGCGCGACCAGCTTCTCGAGCGCGCCCAGCCAGCGCTCGTAATAATGGCTGCCGTCATCCCACGCGTGCTGCGCTTTCGCGTGCGCGATCTCCGCGGCCAGCGTGCCCGCCCACTCGCGCCAGGTAAAGACGCCGCGGCGATGCAGCTCCAGCGCCATCGCGAAGGCCTGGGCTTCCCACGGCGCCTTGAACACCGGGCCCGAATCGTCGCGGGGCAAGGCAGGGAGGCTGTCGAGGTCTGCGTCAGGCCGGTTCGAGGTGGTCATCCCACAGGTCCAGGTAGGCGCTGTCGTGCGGGGAGACGGCGCTCCCCCACAGTTCGGTTGCCGCGAAGCGCACGCTGTACAGATGCTGTGGCTTCTTGTCGCGCGTCATGGCGTTGCTGTCCGCGAACGCGAACACGCCGTGGTCGCGGTCAATGATCCCGCGACGTCCGCGCGCGTAGCGCGGCAGCCGCGTATGGCCCTCCGGGTGGATGTTGCGCGCGCACACGGCGTCGCCGACCTTGAACAGCGGCGCGACGTCGTCGTCGAGGCGCGCGCGGCGGCGCGTACGCACGATCGTTGCCACCTGTTCGGGCTTAAGGGTGGGTGCGCCTTTCGCCATGGACGTGGCTTGGCCGCCTGCCAACTCGTCCTCGCCCACCAGGCCGTTTTCCACCAGAACCCGCTCCAGGGCGTAGAGCGCGCGCTCGTAATAGCTCGCGGCCAGGAACTCGGCCGGCGGCATGCGCTCGCGGGCATAGCGTCCCATATCGGCATTCCACTTGCGGTGGAAGGCGCAGGCCATGCGCATCGCGAATACGCGCCCCTGCCAGCGTTCATGGAAGACGGCTTCATCGTGCTCGATGACCAGCGGCCCCATGCCGTGCATGCCGCCCATGTCGTGAATGCTGTTCATGTGCCGCCGCCGGGGCGTTTCACCGTGCCCACACCGACCATGGCGTCGCGGGTCACGATCTGGGCGAGTTGCTCTTCGGTCCAGCCCTCGGTGCCGGCCGGGCGCTCAGGTAGCACCAGGTAACGCATTTCCGCCGTCGAGTCCCATACGCGGACTTCAACGTCCTCCGGGATGTCCTCGCCGAACGCTTTCAACACGCCGCGCGGGTCCACGATGGCGCGGGCGCGATACGCATCCGACTTGTACCAGGCAGGCGGCAGGCCCAGCACCGGCCACGGGTAACAGGAGCACAGCGTGCACACCACCATGTTGCGCACCCCCGGGGTGTTCTCCACCGCGACCATGTCCTCGGCCCAACGTTCGATGTAACCGAACTCCGCAATCGCCGTGGTGGCGTCGGCCAGCAGCCGCTGCCTGTAAGCGGGGTCCACCCAGGCCCTCGCCACGATGCGTGCGCCGTTGCGCGGGCCGACCTTGTTCTCGTAGGTGTCGACGATCTCGTCGAGCGTCTTCGGGTCGATCAGTCCCTTCTCGACGAGCAGGGACTCCAGCGCCTTCACGCGCAGCGCCGGCCCGGAGAGCGGGCGGTCGTGCGCGTGGTCGTGTTCGTGGTCGTGGTCGTGGTCGTTCATGATCCTGGCTCAGGTGAGTCTCGGCCTGCCGTCGAGTGTGGACTGCCCGATTCTACGAAACAATCGCCGCGCCCGCCCGTGCTGCGGGGTGCGCGGGCGCCGCCCTCGCTCTGGTTTGGTGCCAGACACTCGAATGAGTGCGGCGTAGCGCTGCACGTCGCCTCGCGCGCCACGCCTCGACGACCGCGTTGGTCGCCCCTGCTAGGCGGTTGCCTTCGCCAGCAGATCGCTCACCCGCGGATGCGCACCGCGCCCGGCCGCCTGTGCGTCGCGGGTGGGACGGTCGCCGGCCCACTGCAGCCGATGCATCACCCGGCGAGCGGCCGGATCGAAACCGTTGCGCCTGTGCATCACGCAGCGGTTGTCCCAGATCAGTACATCCCCCAGTTGCCATTCATGGCACCAGGTGAAGCGCTCGTCGGTCGCATGCTTCCACAGTGCATCGATCAGCACCTCTGACTGCTCGACCGGAAGCCCGCGGGCATAGGCGTTGGGACGTCGCCCCAGGTAGAGCGCGTCATGACCGGTCTCCGGATGGGTGCGTACCACGGGATGCCAGGGGCCCGGTGCGGCAACCGGATCGGTGACATGCTCGAAGCCCCGGCGCAGCACACCGGCGCTGTTGTAGGTCATGTCGTGCTTGATCTCCAGGCCGTCGAGTTGCGCCTTCAGTTCGTGCGGCATCGTCTGCAGCGCGAGATACATGCTGCTGAAGCAGGTTTCGCCGCCCGAAGGTGGCAGTTCCACGGCATAGAGCAGGCTATAGCTCAACGGCGTTTCGCGATACGAGTTGTCGGAGTGCCAGACCACTTCAGCATCGCCGAGGACGCCGATCGGCTGACCGCCCTCCTTTACGTTGGAGATGATCAGCACCTCCTGATGTTCCCGGGGCTTCAGTCCATCGACGGCCGCCAGCGTCGAGTAGTCGAGTTGGCCCATCTGTCGCCCGAAGACGATCAGCTGCGGGTCGGTCAGCGACTGGTTGCGAAACAGCAGCACGCCGTGCTCGAGCAGACCGGCCTTGATCGTCGCGAGGGTGGCGTCATCGAGCGTATCGAGCTGCACGTTGTCCACGCGTGCGCCGAGCGCCGGCGAGAGTGCGCTGAACGACGGCGCGGTAGACGTCAGCATAGTCTGCGTCGACGATCGGTTGGCCGCGTCGGTGTCCATCAGTGTCTTCCGGTGGGGCGCTTCATCGGATGGGTGATCACAGGCCGAGCCGCTTCTTCAGTGTCTCGATTTCCTGCCGGTCCTGCGCAATCAGCGAACGGAAATCCTCAGGCCCCTGGAAGCCGTCGAGTTGCGATTCACCGCGCAGGAACGCCTTCCATTCTGCACTCTGTTGTGCCCGCTGTACGGCGGAGGCGAGCCGATCGACGATCGGCTGCGGCGTGCCGGCGCGCGCGGTCAATCCACGCCACTGATAGCGCACGACATCCCAGCCACGTTCGCGATAGGTCGGTACGCCGGGGAAATCCTCGAGTCGACGATCGGACGATACCGCCAGGATGCGTACCTTGCCGGCGTTGACGAACGCCTTGACGTTACCCGGGTTGGTGGCCACGGCTTCGACCTGTCCACCAGCGATCGCGGTCAAGGCCGGACCGCCGCCCGGGTAGGGAATCCAGGTGGTGCGGAATTTCGCTGCTTCGGAGAACACTTCCCAGGCCACCCGATGCGAGCCCATGGCAAACGGACCGCCCACCGAGAGATATTCCGGCTTGCGGCGGGCGAAGGCGACGAACTCATCGACCGAACGAAACGGCGTCGAGTTGTGCACCACCAGCGCGAACGGGTCGAGCTGCGAGCGGGCGATCGGCTGCAGGTCTTCCAGCTTGAAACCGACATTGGGCTCGCTGAACAGCGAGGCGAGCGTGGTGGTGACTGCGGCTATCGTGTAACCGTTCGGCGGCTGCTTGAGCAGTGCATTGATCGCGATGATGCCGTTCGCCCCCACCCGGTTCTCGACCACCACCGGCTGACCCAGCTCGACCGCCAGGAGTCTGGACATCATCCGCGCGTAGACGTCCACCGGCGAGCCCGGCGCCGACCAGCAGAGCAGGGTGATCGGACGGCTGGGATACACCGGCTGCGCGTGCGCGGCGGGCACCCAGGGTCCCGCTGCCATCGCGGCGATAAGCCGCCGCCGGACGCGCGATTCGGCCCTCAAGTGACTCATGGTCGCCACCGCGTGTTCCTCCAGTTGAATGCGCGCGGTGAAGCGAAGCTGCTGCGAACCGCGTCTACGGGGACCGATTATCGCCGCGTGCCGCTGAGGACGTCAAACCGGCGGTACCAGCACGCCGTGCCAGATACTGATATCGAAACCCGTCAGTCTGGCCATTGCCATGGTCGGCACCTCCGGTATCAGGCTGGCGCGGCGCGCGCCGGCAATGACCCCCGCCGAGATCATTGGAAGGCTTCAATGCCGAGATCACCAAGGTACTCGCGCAGGCCGAGATGCGTGCCAGAATTGCCGAATCTGGCGCGGAGCCGGTCGGCAGCACTCCCGTGGAGTTCGCGACGTTCATTCACCTCCCTTTCGTATCCGTCGAAAGCGGGAAGCAAGGCATTAGCGATCTCGAGTATCCCCCGAGCATCCGCTGCGGTCCGGGCCAGTGCGGCGCGCGCAGGCGCGCATCTGGGTCGAGATGCTCAAGACCTCTACTTCTGTCCGAAGTGCGGCATCCAGCCATTGGGTGAATCAGGGTCAAGCTCCGCCGACGAAGCCAAGGCCCGCGGCATGGCGCATTTCACGAGGCGGCGGCCGTGCAATTCAATCCTCAGATCAACCCTTGCGCCGCCGCGCGAACCCGCCGATCAAAGCCACGCCGCCCATCAGCAGCCAACCGGCCGCCGGCAGCGGCACGACCGAAGTGTTCGTAGGGACCGAAGAGAACAGCAATCCCGACGGTACCGTCGCAAATCCGCCAGCTTCATCCCACTGCAGTTGCAATGCGGTGGCGCCAGTATTCTCGAAGAACTTGAGACGAATCGCATACAGCCCGGCGGCCTGAAAATCGACGGTGTCGGTGGCGGGAATCAGCGGGTGGTTGCCGTCGTTGTTGACAGCGAGTTGGCCGCCGACGAACAGTTGCGAACCGTCGTCCGAGCCCAGTGAGAAGGTACGTACGCCGGGCGTGCCGATGGAGATGAAGCCATCGATGATCGAGTACGACTGGGTGATGGGCGCGGCTCCGTTTCCGGTGAGTACCGTGCCGGCGCCGGCGAGGAAGTTGGTGAGCGTGCTGTTGAGGTTGTAAGCGGTCGACGGCGTGGTGAGGCGAAACGTTGCTGCGGGCGACAGCCCTACGATGGCGGCGTCATTGGCCGCGATCGTGGGCAGGAAGGCGCCCACTGACCAGAAGGTCCCGGTGAGGCCGGGTACGCTCCCTGACCCCAGCGCAGCCGCCGGTGTGCTCAGACTGATCGCGGCTTGGGCTGACGAGATCATCAGTGTACCGATGACGGCTGCAAGCAGCTTGTACATGTGTTTTCTCCAGAAAGGTCAGGGCGATCAAACGCAAGAAGGCGAGAGCAGAGTCGCATGCTTTCGTTTCAAGTATGCAGCCGAGACCCGCCGCATGTCTACGATGGGCCCGTCAGAAATTGCCATGGATTGATCCATTCGGGCTGATGTTTCCTTGAAAAGCTGTAACCGATTGAAAGCCCGGCGCCGCTGAAGCGAAGTTTCAGAGCGAGGGAATTCAGCAGAGCACACTGATCGCGCCGTTGTTTCGGTCCTTTCTCGCCTCACGCATCGGGAAATGGCTGTTTCGGCCGTTCATCGGACGCACCTATCCTGCGGCCAGCGGCCAGCGGCCAGGGCGTCTGGCGCGCCAACCGTCGCAGATCGGCAATGGTAAGGGCAGTGGTGATGTCGAGCCAGTCCACTTCAACACCTTCATGCTGATCCCGATACCTTGGCTGTATTGCAGGACAATCGAGTGTTGTTCGCACTCCGGCCGTGTTGCGGTCGCGTTCTGGTTGCTGGTTGGTTCCTCGTTCTGGATGGTCGATGTCGGGTAATCGTGCTGCAAATGCCACTGCGCTCAGGCTCGCTCTGGCATTGACGTTCTTCAACTTCGTCGGCGCTAATGCAATGCGGGTGCTGGTGACGCTGTACGCGCTCGAATTGGGGGCCTCGGCCTTGGTGGTCGGCCTGCTCGGTGGTCTGCTCTACCTGTTCGCGCTTCTTCTATCATGGCCGATCGGGGCGCTCGCCGACCGGCGCGGCGCGCGCGGTCTGCTGATCTTTGCCGCTGCCTGTGCTTCGGTGTCGCTGCTGTCGATGTACCTGTGGCCGACATTGCCTGTGTTCTTCGCCGCCGCCGCGCTCAACGGGCTGGCGCTGGCGTTCTACCATGTGACGCTGCAACAGCTGGTCGGCGTATTGAGCACGCCCGAGGACCGCGCCGGCAATGTCGCCAACTTCAGTCTTGCCGGTGCGATGACCAGCTTCGCCGGCCCGCTGCTCGCCGGCATCGCCATCGACGGCACTGGGCATCGCTTCGCCTGTCTGATTATCGCGGCGGTGTCGGTGGTTCCGCTGCTGCTGCCGATCATGTTCGGGCGGCATCTGCCGCAAGCGCAACCCAGGGCACAGCAGGCGGTAGCAGGACCGATGAAGATCGACCGCACTCTGGTGCAGGTGCTGGTGTTGAGTGGCCTGGTGCAACTGGGCTATGACCTGTTCCAGTTCTACCTGCCGCTGCACGGGCACGCGCTCGGGATGTCGGCGTCCGCCATCGGTGCGGTGCTGGCTGCGTTGGCAATCGCTTCGTTCATCGCACGCTTGTTCCTGGCGCGTCTGGCCGAGCGCGTACGGCCGAACCGGCTGTTGCTGGTAGCCTTCCTCATCGGTGCCGCATGCTTCGCAGTGGTGCCTCTCGCCAGCGGCGCACTGTCCCTCGCACTCATCGCTTTCGTGTTCGGACTGGGCATGGGCATCAGCATTCCGCTCACCCTGATCCTGATGTACGAGAGCTCAGCCAAGGGACGCGCTGGACAGGCGCTGGGTCTGCGTCTGTCGGCGATCAATCTGGTGCGCATGACCGGGCCGATGATGTTCGGCGCCATCGGGGCCGCCACCGGACTGCCCTGGGTGTTCTGGATACTCGCTGGCTGCATGCTCGCAGGCAGCTTGCTGGTGCGCCGGCCGGTTGGGCAGCCCACTGGCTGAACGCCCCGAGGCGTGTTAGTCAATGAAGAGGGGGCGTCCTAACCGGTCGACAGCGATGCCGGGTCGGACGATGCACGATTGCTCGGGCCGCTGCAGGCGGCCGCGTGCACCTGCCCAATTGCCTTCGGCCCGCGTGCGGGACAGAAGGTGTTCACTGTGCAAGGCACGGTGTCGCGAGACGCCGCGTTCAATTTGGCGCTGTGTGCCGGTGTGCAGGGCTTCAGCTTGCACGCGGCGCTGCGATGCCAAGGAGCCCCAGCGCCTGGACCAGCTGTGCCGCCACGGCACGTGCCCGGTGCTGTCGAACGGCCGGGTGCAATGCAAAATCGCCGGGCAGATCGTGCTCAGGCAGAAGGTGCCCTGGTGCGCGCGATGGTGGTGCCGACTCGGGGGAGAGTTCTCACTAAACTCCGCGCAATCGACCGCACGCGCAATTGAGCGCAATGCAATTGAGCGCAATGCAATTGACCGCAATCGACCGATCGCTGCGCCGGCGATACAGTTGCACGCGGGCTAAGGGGTGGTGCGAATGCCCTATTGATCCAGTCAACGACGCGTGGCTGAAACAGTTGCAGCAGTTAACGCGTTCGGCATTGCATCAGCTGCCACAAGCACGCGAGTCCGAATTGTTATATGGGAGAAATGCTGAAGGCGTTTCCTGCGCTATTCGGAGGTTGCATGATCGCGGCCGCACTGCTCGGCGCGGCTTTCGCGACGCATGCCGCGCAGCCCGCCAAACTCACCGCGTGCTCGCTGATCCCGGATGGCGACGCGACGCAATTCGCCATGGGCAAGTACGATCGAAACGAGGACTCGTCCACCAGTTGCCGTATCGATGTCTTCGAGGGCGGTGTCTTTGTCCGTTACGCCTTCCTCGCGCTGCAGCAGTTGCCGCGAAATGCATCCAAAGAGCCCGACTACGCCAAGAACGTGGTTTCCCAATCGTCAAACGATACGAAGCAGGAGGGCGGCAAGCCATTGAAATGCGTGATCGCGAGCGCGACTCACTTTGCATGTTTTGATGTGGCCGCGCCGATTGGAAGCTTCAAGCCCGGCCAGCGTCTGATCAAAGTCATTGCCGGCAAGGGCAACAACGCGATAACGCTCACGGTGTTTCACAACAAGCAGGCCAGTCTCGAAGCGGCCACGGCCCTGGCTGAGAAGATCGTCAAGCGGCTGCAATAACGAGTCGCGCCCAGCTGTAATGGCCGCAGAGACATCGTTGAACGGGGGCTGACCCCTGCCGCGGCTGCGCGCTAGCTGTCGATGTCGGCCATTACCTTGAACACTTCCAGGCCCATGTGGCCGCCGAGGCCCGTGCCCGCAGCACGATGCCGCGGATGTCGTAGAACCAGGTGGACGTTCAGTCCACCTGCAACCTGGCGCCTCGGATCACCGTCTCCCATTTGACGATCTCGGCCTTGATGAACGCCTCGAACTGATCGGGTGTGCTGCCGATCGGCTCGGCGCCGAGCGAGGTGAAGCGCTCCCGCACCTCGGGCGTCTTCAGCACGCGGGCGACATCGTTGTACATTTTGTCGACGACCGGTCTGGGAATGCCGGCCGGCCCAAGCAGGCCGAACCACAGCGATACGCTGTAGCCAGGCACGCCGGCCTCGGCGACCGTCGGAATCTGCGGCATGCCGGTCGACCGTTTCGGGCTGCCGACGGCAAGCAGCCTGAGCTTGCCGGCCTTCACCGCCGGGCCGATCGAGATCAGGTTCTCGAAGATCACCGCCGCCTCGCCGCGCAGGATGCCGCCGATCGACTCGGTGCCCTTGTAGGGCACATGCACGATGTCGGCCTTGGACAGGAACTTGAAAAGTTCCATCGCCATGTGCGGGGAACTGCCGTTACCGCCAGACGCATAGTTGATGGTGCCCGGCTTGTCGCGCGCGAGCGTGAGCAGTTCCTTCACCGACTGCACCGGCAACGAAGGGTGCACGGCGAGGAAGGTGTCGATGGCGACCACCTGGGTGATCGGCGTGAAATCGCGCAGCGGGTGATAGCCGAGCTTCTTGTACAGGGTCAGATTGGCGGCATGGTTCAGCCCCACCATGAGCTGCGTGTAGCCGTCCGGGGGCGTGCGCGCCACGATTTCGGCCGCGATGTTGCCGCCCGCGCCCGGACGGCTGTCGATCACCATCTGCTGGCCCCAGGCCGTCGTGATGTGCTGTCCGAGTATGCGTGCCAGGCCGTCGGTGGCGCCCCCGGGTGGAAACGGCAACACGACGCGCACCGCCCTGGTCGGGAAGTCCTGCGCGCAGGCGACGCCGATGCCTGCCATGCAGATTGCGAGCGCAGACGCACGCACCAGGATGGAGAAGGAGTTGCAGACGTTCCGTTGCATCGACGCTCCGATCGGCGAGGACTTTGTCGGGTCAACCCTGACGCACAACACGTGCCATGAACCCCGGACCAGCATCATGGATAAGCAACGACAGCCCGGGGCTGAACCGCACAGCCTGGGCAGGAACCGCAGCCGTGCTAGATTCCTCCCACAAGAAAACAGAATCACCGGAGGAGTCGAATGTACAGGATCGTTCGCCGCGGCAGCATGGCTGCACTCGCGGGCTGTGTATCGCTGGCGGGTCTGGCTGCCACCTGGGTGCCCTCGGCGGGTGCGCAGACCTTCCCGACGCGGCCAGTGCGCATGGTAGTGCACTTTCCCCCCGGTGGCCCGACCGATTTCGTCGCACGCGCCCTCGGCCAGAAGCTGAGCGAGACCTGGAAGCAGCAGGTGATCATCGAGAACCGCCCGGGTGCTGGCGGCGTGATCGGTGTCGAGATGGTGCTGCGCTCGGCGGCCGACGGGCACACCCTGCTGTTCGGCACCTCGGGTTCGCTGGCACTCGCCCCGGCGCTGACACCGAAGCTGCCCTACGATGTGTTCACCGACCTGGCGCCGATCACCCTGGTCGTCGTCAACCCCCAGATCCTGGTGGTGCATCCCTCGTTGCCGGTGAAGACATTGCCGGAGTTGATCAAGCTCGCCAAGTCGCGGCCCGGACAGATCAACTACGCATCGGTCGGCCCGGGCAGTCCGAACCACATGGGTATGGAATTGCTGAAGTCGATGGCTGGCATCGACATGGTGCACATCCCGTACAAGGGCACGGCGCCGGCGATCACCGATGTCATCTCCGGCCAGGTGTCTCTGCTGTTCAACAGCATGCCGTCGGTGCTGCAGCACATCAAGTCGGGGCGCCTGCGCGCATTGGCCGTCGGCAGCGCGAAGCGTTCGCCGGCCGCACCCGATGTGCCGACCGTCTCCGAGACCGCCGGGCTGAAAGACTTCCAGTACACGACCTGGTATGCGCTGCATGC
>Ga0335394_10010766_pt1 | contig 10306 bp, 9 predicted proteins | sample MAT03_FD_205741 | JGI IMG/M metagenome (GOLD analysis project Ga0335394, IMG submission 205741) | Freshwater microbial communities from Lake Fryxell liftoff mats and glacier meltwater in Antarctica - MAT-03 (spades assembly) (version 2) ...
ACGGCGGACAGTAGCAGACAGTCTAATATCTGAAGCAATTCCATCTTTATCCAGGATGGCTGTAGCGCCCGTTTGATCGCATAACACGGCACCAGGACGTAGCTGTCGCCTAGTGTCAATATCCAGGGCTACAGCGTCGGGTGAGATGATTGATTCACCATCAATCAAAAAGCCAGTGTTGCAGCCTTCATCAAAACGGCGTATCGAGATTGCATTATCTTGAACCGTCGCCTTAGCATTGCCGCTAATCACTGACTGATCTTGGAAGTCTGCAATAATGTCGCCTGACTTGAACACTCCCATAACTACGAGAGATAAGCCGAAAAGCCCGTAGACGACTAGATCCTGCACATCAATATCGTGTTTCATGATTTCCTTTGTTTTTTGATTAATTGATTGTTTAACTGTGCTGTTAACAAGTGGTGTCATGGATAGAGTGTGTTGGATCAAATCGGCTCTCAGGGTGCTATTTAGTCGATGGCTTTTTATGAGCCTTACCGCGTGTGATTCTGGGTTGATAGACGTTGAAAAACCAACGGGCTGATTTGTCGATTGCAACCAGGTCGATGATTTCTGAGATTCTTTCTAGGGTTAGCTTTGAGGGAATCTCATCGGCTTCAAATGGCTCAGTAATCAATTCAACTTCACCCGCACTTGATTCCCTAATCCAGGTTGTGATTTCTCCAGTGCTTCTGTCTTTGATGCCAAGGGCATAGTAGTCATCAGCAGGGGTGTCAAGGTAATCATCTACATCGCCTTCTAGATAGGCTTCAATCATCTTTTTTATAACTTGGCTAGCATTGGTATCACGAGCATTAGCGCGTGTTTTGAGTGCTAGCCACTGGTCAGGCTGTATCTTAAACGTGGCTAGAATCGATGGTTCCATCTAGATATGCCTTCTATAGGTCTTCCTGTCTTAGTATAGACGATTCTAAGCAAAACGGGGAGATGATTACAGAACTTAAGAAAAGACCCGTGAGGCTCGATTGCTTACCGGGTCTTTTCTTAAATCCTTTAGTTTGCTGGTGGTTTGCGGAGCTTGCTTAAGATAGAGTTTTTTGAAGGCTCAGCAGATGGCGGTTCAACCACGGCTGGAGCTGGTGATCCGTGGTTCAAGATGTAATCTGTTAGCACCATATCGACAGCCTCATTAAGAGAGGTCACATGCCGATACTTTGGTGTTTGCATTAATGCTGTTATGTAAGCAATTTTGTTGGGTGCCAAAGTCAGTCTGATGCGTTTGGTATCAGTCATGATCCATACCCTTGTGCAAGTGCTGTGATGTTGAAAGTCTCAGGAGAATCAGGAATGAAAGCATCGGACAATTCTCGGAACAAGTTGGCGTTGCCGCCAGTCAACAGCAGACCCGTAAGGTCACTGCCTAAATCTCCAAGGTTTGCCTCAACATCACCGACTAAAGCTGTGTACCAGCGCGTTAACTCTTCTGTGATGATGTCTGACCAATGAGCCTCAACATTGCAGCCTGCATAGTCATTACCAAGTGCGATCGCACTCATGATCCGTTCGACGTTGGGTACAGCCACGTTTGCCCGTTTGCATCTTGTTTTATAAAGCCCGTTAGATTGCAATGCGGTAGCTAATTTGATACCGCCAGCTCCTAACATGCTCATGTAGCCAACAACGTCACCAGCGCCATCAACAACCAAAAGGTTGCAGGTTTTACCGCCTACATCTAAGCAGACAGTCGTACCGTGGTTTGGAACACCTCCATCCCGTCTCGCTTTCAGCACAGCAGGCAGACCCTCCTGGATGACCGTGACAGCTTGAACGGTTAGGTTGTGTTGCTTCCCATTCCTTATGAAGCTGTAGTCCCCTATTAGGGCTTGACAAGCACCTGTCACAGTTTGCTGCGAGATAACGCTACCATCGGCAATTATTTGAGTCTCTTCATAAGGGTCGGGTACAGTCATCACCAGATTGACCGACTCGATACCAGGTTGTGCAACAGCCAGCATCAACTCGATTTGTTTGGTTAGCCGTGTTTTATCACCTTTGACTGTTGGATCAGATCCGTTTGGATAGCTCAGAGCAGCCTCACCCGCGTGGTAGCTCTTGCCTTCATACACAATCAAAGGAGAGGCTTCTGAGCGCTTGCAGCTTAGTGGTGTTTCGCCATATGAAAGCGGGTAAACAAGGGAGCGCACGGTAACCAGACCTGAACCCGCGATAACCGACTGGACTGAATAGTTCCCAATATCTAGCCACTGGTTGTAAGTCTGAATAGTTGAATTTGGAGCGATAGCGGTTGCTTTAGATTTCTGCATGGGTTGATGTCCTATCGGTACAGTTTGGTACAGTTTGGTACAGTGAGGTCTTTTTTGTGTCTCCCTGTCCCTTTCTGTCCCTTTCTTTACCAACAATACCACAAGAATTTGATTTGGGTTAATTGTTTTTAACCGTGGCAAAGAGGTAGCCATGGCTGAAAACACCGATAAGCACTATTACCTATCGGCTCGAATCTGCAACGACGGTCAACCATTTTCCCGACATTAGCAAAATGGTCAGCAACGTCATGATCTGAAATTTCGCAAGCAGTGTTTGCTTTAGACACAACAATAAAAGTGACCAACAAAAAAGATTGTTAGTCCAGGGCTAGTCCAAAGCTTTTTAGTTTGACTCTAAAAGCCTTGCTAGATATGGCTTTCAATGGCTTGACTAATTGCTGTAAAAGCAATTAGTCAACGAGTTTATTGGGTTTCAGCCTTTTCGATAGTCCAAAGGTTGATTTTCAATCTGAAGCGATGGCTATTCAAAAGAGGTCGCTACTCAATTCTTAGCCAGTGTTGCATTAACTAACTTTTGGAATTAATTAGCGTAAAGTATTTAATTCAAATTTGTACTAAATGCAATCACGAGAAGCGACGGGTATTTAATATCCTGCACAAGTGTATAAAATACCGAAAAGCAGGATATTAGACCGATTAGCCGATTGTGGAAGGGTAAGAAAAGAATTCTTACCCTTGGTGGAGAGCAATGGGTTAAAGCTATCTCAACTCTGGTACAGCCAGTGATTAGCCGATTGTTGGAGGTAGAAACGTAAGCGGACAGGAAATAGAAGCCTTTAAGCCCTGCTTTTGTTTGAGCAACGGTGGCTAGCGGTCGAAAGCGTTTGCAGCAGTTCAGTTCAAAACAGGCAACAGAAAAGTATCAAAACCTTGCGATGTCTTTCTACCACTGGCTTTGAGTGTGTTTTGGTTTCAGGAAACAAAGTCGCATCACAGGAAACAAAGTCTCATCTCAGGAAACAAATTTTTTCGCTAAAAGTATTTAACAGTGATCAAAGCCTGAACGATAGCCACGGTGGAGAAGGCACAAACGTAAGCAACTTTCGGTTAGAAGCCTTTAAGCACTTGTTTTGTGGGAGCCGTGAGTCTTTGCCGTTCATCTCGCATTGACGGCAATCAAGTCTTAGCTGTCTCAAAGTGAGACAGTGCTGTCTCGTGCTCTACGAAAAAAACCGCTGTAACATCTGGTAGCAGCCAGTCTTGCGCTTTGCCAGTGCTCTAAGTGCTGGACGCATTTTCGGTAGAGCACGGCTGTAACCTCTGGTATCAGCCACGCCTAGCAGTCTCGTGCTCTAAGTGCTCTATCAGCCAACTCCATTACATAGTAATAATAATAATGATGCGTATATACATATATACATATCTATACCCTCTCTTTCTCTTTTCCCTATGCGATGGATTTGAAATATAGAGCACTTAGAGCACGAGACAGCTAAGAGCTATACCTACTATACATTTCAGCCGTGCTCTACGCCTTTTCGGTAGAGCACTTAGAGCACTGACACCCTCCAACAGTGGCTAATACCAACGGTTACAGCGGTTTTTTCGTAGAGCACTATCTCACTTTGAGACAGCTCAGTCTCAAAGTGAGACAGCTATCTGAGGTTAAAAACCGCCTTGCACTTCTCGATAATTTGGTATACTCTGTATCCATAGACAAACCAACAAACAAAACCGAGGGCACTTAAAAATGACAACTACTAAAGAGCGCAATACTGGTTTCGTCACAGCACGAGTTAACCCTAATCACCGTGAGCGCATTCAAGCGATCGCTGATAAAGAAGAGCGCAAGATGTCAGAGATTGTACGCCGTGCTATCAAGGTCTATTTGGAATCTTTGGACGCTGAGAAAAATTAGACACAAAAAAGCCCTGAGCAACAACTTCAGGGCTTTTTAGCATTCTCTGATCTAACAAAACCATACACTTTGATTCAAACAAGAGACACCATCACATGCCTGCCTGCTTACCCAAATTGTAACCCATCTACAACCCGCTAGGCATTTTTGCTTATCGGGTCTTTTTGCTGACCCTTCATTGGACAAACAATCATGTATCAAACTGATCTTAGTTTACTTCCTACAAAAATGCAAGAGACTCTAACGAATAGTGCAACGCTGATCCAACAAGTGGCTGCTCTGCCGGATGATCTTAAATTCACTCCTGTTAGGGGCAAACAACCCATATCCGACGCTTGGCAAGATAACCCATTAACCAAGGAACAAGTCATAGCTCGGATAGAAAGCGATCGCACGATAACAGGCGTAGGCGTTCTCTGCGGGGTGCCCAGCAGTGGCTACCTTTTCCTAGACCACGATGGAGCGTCTTGTGATGAACTCATTGAGTCGCTGACCGGTCAATCTTTAGAGGATGCACTGCCAGAGACAGTAAGCTTCACTAGCGGCAAAGAGGGACGACGGCAGGAGATTTACAAAGTACCTGAAGTGTTTTGGGATGGTATCAGAACCAAGAAAATAAAGACAGGGCAGATAGGCATCGATAAAAAGAAGGAACAACTAGAATTCCGCTGGACAGGCTGTCAGAGTGTGATTCATGGGATTCATCCGGAAACAGAAAAGCCCTACTTTTTTATCAACCCGTTTTCATCCACTGCGATCGCAACCGCTCCGCAGTGGATGCTGGAACAGATGATAAAGCTTCCTGAGTTGCCGAAGGTTGATTACAAAGCCAAGGATCGTGAGCCGTCTCTGACAGACATCCTAGAGGCTCTAGGATTCGTTGAGCCTGATGACTACGATGTTTGGACAAGTGTTGGGATGGCTCTACATTCACAGTCCATTGATTTGTTAGGTGTCTGGGAAGCATGGTCACAATCCAGCGAGAAGTACGCTGCTGGAGAGTGTGCAGCCAAGTGGGATGGCTTTTCGGTTGATGGCAATATAAACATTTGGAAGCTGTTTCAACTTGCAAAACAAGCTGGCTATGTTTGTCCTGACAAGCTCAAGGCTCAACTTAAAGCTACTGCTAACGGTAAGGAGACAAAGCTAACGGAGTCTATAGTTGGCGAGGAACTTAGTGAGATTTGGGCTAGCTCAGTCCTGTTTGATTCCTGCACTCATATGTTTAGGATCTATGTCGATGGAGTGTGGAAGCTGACAGCAGAAACAGCCATCAAAGCGATGATTATGCAACACCTTAGTGTTCATCCAAAATTACAAAATGGGTACAGCGCTAGTTTTGTAGCAGGCATTAAGACCTTGTTAGAGTCTTTGCTAATGTGCAGCGATTGGGATGTTGTCTCCAATGACTTTGTTCCACTGCGCAACGGGGTGTTTAATAGCGAAACAAAAACGCTAACGCCCCACTGTCCCGGCAATCGCCTGACTTGGAAACTCTCCTTTGACTACGATCCTAAAGCCACTTGCCCACTGACTGAGAAGTTTCTGCAAAAGTCGTTAGGCGATGCTGTACCCGTGTGGAATGCTTTTGCAACGCTACTGCTCTTAGGACGTGCTGCAAAAGCTCAAAGGCTGATAAACCTATACGGCTCTGGCGGAACTGGTAAGAGCGTCTTGAGCAGTCTCCTGCAATCCCTGGTTGGCTTTGAGAATATCTGCACAATGGGTATTGAAGCTCTTGAGTCTGGACGGTTCTCAACTGCCCTACTCAAAGACCGCAGGCTTTTCCTGCTCCCCGAATGGTCTGCAAACTACCACGGATCTGTCGTAAACCTCAAGGCAATCACATCAGGGCTAGATACCATACCATTTGAGCAAAAAATGAAGAATGCAGGCACTCCGTTTATTTTTGCTGGTGGCACTCTTATCATCGGCAATTCAGCCATATCCAGCGACGATAAAACGTCAGGACTATCTCGTCGCATCATCTCCATTGAGTTTACCGATAAGAACATTATCCCACTGGCTGATCGAGACTTCAACCTAGCTGAGAAGCTCAAAACCGAGTCATCAGGCTACTTTAATCTTCTAATGGCTATAGATGCCGCAAGTGCTGCTGAGTTAGTTCAGGAAGCATCCAGCGCCAGATCAACTCGCCTCGCCAGTAGCCGAGCTAATTCTTTGAAGAGCAGTTCAACGCTAGCAGATTGGTCAGAAACCCACTTAGTTATTGATGCACAAATTCAAACGCTAGTGGGATGCAAATCACAATACAAAACGGAGCTACAGGACATCAAAACTCTTTATGCTCATTATCACGAGTACAGCGTAATGACAGGCGGAGGCGCGATCAGCGCTAAAGGCTTTGCTGAACAGCTTAAGTCTTTGCTAAATGAGCAATGTAACCATAAATGTGTCTCGGTGAGTCGTACCAATCAAGGTTCCATTGTTAAAGGAGTGGGTATCAGAGGCAACTGCCCTGAATTGGCAGAAGCCCCTAGACCCATATCCCGTGAGCCGTCGTTGATGACGGCTGACGACGTTAATCAAATCTCTGGGTATCAAAGAAACTGATCAACCGAGATCTTTAGCAGCCATTGGGAGATCGCAGCTAAGGAGAATCATTAAGAACCGCTAGGCTTGATTGCCTAGCGGTTTTGCTTTTAGTTGACTGAGACGACGGCTGTTGATCCTAGCGCCCTTAGATTTGATCTGATTTCAGTAGCTTCTGCCTTTGGTGTCTGGTGGCTAACAGGGACAGAAATATCGAGTGCTTCAAGATTGGCTTTGATTGCCGCTGCATCGCTTTTGTTGCTCATTGATTTTCTCCTTTTGGTTTTCTCTGTTTAGTGGGAAGAATCCCACACCAAAAATATAGCACTCTAATCATGAGAGCGTCAATAGGGTAATCAGCGATCGCATTAGAAAGCTCAGAGAACGATTAAATCCCCTGAGCTTTCAAAACGAAAATAGAAATACAAATAACTAGAGAGACAGGCTTTTAGCGAATGTCCCCTTAACAGCCGATTGTAGCAAGAATCGCAAGGTACAAACACAAGCGGACACAAAATAGATGCCTTTAAGCCACTGTTTTGTGGGAGCTATTTAGTGCCTTAAGCGATAATAAAGGTACTGCTTTGATCAACAACAAAACTGAGGATTACACGAGTGAAAAAACAAAAATCTCTGCTGATTTTGATAGCTGCTGAACTTGCAAAAGAATGGAAGAACAAAATCATTTACGTTAAGCATGAAGAGATGTTTAGAATCAAATGCAATGGCGATTGGCTTCTGACAAGCGATCAAAAAATTAATCGATTGATTGATGCGTGGCTTAAAAAACATCCACTTATGCAGAGTGGTTATCAACCTAGTTTTGTTCTGAGCATTATGGCAAAACTCAGGTCGGCACTGAATCGAAATAGACCCTCAACAGTAGGCATAAAAAACTTTGAGGCATGGATGAGAGCTAATGGGGTTTCGTGACGAAAACAAAAAAACCACCGTGGTTTATAGCCACCGTGGTTTGTATTTATTAGCTTGGTTGATGGTGCGAAACTGCGAAACTCAAGTGCGAAACTAAACTGCGAAACTGCGAAACTCAAGTGCGAAACTAAACTGCGAAACTGCGAAACTCAAGTGCGAAACTGCGAAATAACCCTCTAAATGCCCTTTTTAGCGTTTTTATCTTCATCCATTTCGCACTTCGCAGTTTCGCAGTTTCGCACTTAGCCACTTTATATGCTCTGTCTTTTTGTCGTCATGTGTGAAAATTTCGATCAAACTCATCTCCATCATTTCCAATAAATAGTCTTGGATTTCTCCTGAAAGGAGCGCACCATTTTTTCTACTTCTTCCCCATGCTTTAAGTGATCTAACATCAACTTCTCCACCTCTTGAAATAATGTATCTAGCTATCTCATTGAGCGGTTCTTTCAACAACTCAACAGGATCAGGAATTGCTTCCACTTCTTTTATTTCAATCTCGCCAATCCTAAAAGTGTCCTCCAATTTTTGTTTAACCAACGGCTTGTATTCAACAGGATAAATCTGAGTTGGTGTCTGATATTCAACGGGATAAGTCTGAGTTGGTTGTGCTATCGCATCAACTGTTTGAGGAAGCTTTTGATACTGTTCCAATAGATACTCTTCAGTTAGCCACTCTGGAAGCTGAGACTCTTTGAAGTTTTCTGAGTCTTGTTCATAGACTCTGAATTTCCCGGTCGGTCGTATGTTTCCGAAAACGTCAACGACTTCCCCAATTGTTTCGACTCTCACAGTGCCTTGTTTAAGCGTGGTCAAGATGTTTTTCACACCTGGATAGAATGCAGCCTGATCGCCGTGTGTAATCAGGATCGGGTAATACTCTTTCTTTTTGGATTCTCTAAGGAGAGACAGCAGGGATTGAGCCAACACTTCAGGTTTTTCAAACTCGGCATAGTCACCAAATTCATCCCATACGACAGTCTGGTTTAGTTGTTTGCCTGCGTTTATGTCCTTCTGAGTGGCTATCCAGCAGGCTTCAATTGCAGCCATATCCTTACCACCGCTTGCTGTGTATCCAATAGGATTAAGCTCAATTGGCAAGCGGTCATCCTTCTCTAAATGCGGAGTACACCAGGTGACTTTGTGACCGGGTATAAGAAGCTGTCGAATCAAAACCAGCTTCCGAACAAAGCTACTCTTACCCGTTCTCTGCTCAGCAGAGACTCTGATTGGTTTGCCCATAACAAGCTTGAGCAGTTCAGGGCAGTCTCTGAAAAGGCGGTCTTTCAATCCATCACTGGGTAGGCTTACGGCTGCTGTAAGGGATTCTGGTAGGGCTTGGATAACGGTAGCTTCAATCGTTTGTATCCCGTCCTTCTCTAGTGCTTTAACCCTTTCAGATAACCTCTGAGAGACGTACTCATGGGGTGTAAGCGGTTTTAACTCGCCATCATCGTAGGTCAGGATGCCCCTTAATTTGTGGTAGGGATGGCTTTTATCTTTGGTGAAATTGCATAGCTCACAGTTGCCGATCATCGGGTCGATCAAGCCATTAATCGCGTCGGTGCCCCATTCTTTGCACCAAACATCATAGGAGCTAGCGATACTCTTATGCTTAGGGCTAAGTCGGTAGCCCCATAGCTCATCCCTAGACTTACACCAGCTAGCGTCCTTTGTCTTGCCTGCCGATTTGAATAACTGATAGCAGGCAACGGTGGCAAAGGGCACGGCATAAACAGGTGCCCCCCCCAACGAAACCATGTACGTACCAGCAGTGACCAGACCAGCTAAAGTAAAGATATGTCCTAAACCTTGAGCTTTATAAGCAGTGAGGGGGTGGCTTTCACGAGTCGTTAAGTTGGTCATTTGATCAATACTCCCTTACATTTTTTTGTTGTGCTTCTTGAAATTTGATCCTTCTCGGATCGATAACGTTATCGATCAGGAGTATGCCTAGGATGATGACCTCTGTTGCAAAAACGCCTAAGAGCGTCCGAACCAGTCCGATAATATTCAGATCGCCAATCTCATTGAGCGGCTTGTATAGCCACGCCATCAAGAGCAAATCGATGATGTAAAAGATCCAAGATGCGGTAAGCAACGCTCCTAAACTTCTTTCTACGATTGTGTTGCCGCGTTTCTTAACCTGAACGATAGCATCACGATCTCCAGCATCCTTACTCACTTGGGGAGCGTTCTGCAACCTTCCTAAAAGACCCGAAAGGAAAGGGATAGAATAATTGTTGGCAATGGGTAGCAGTTCAATGATTTGAAAAATTATCCACAGAAGATAGCCACCACAAGCAATAATGATCGAAGCTACAAAACGACAGCCAGAGACAAGGAAATCGCCAATGCCGGGGAAGCCTTGAATCGGTTTGCAGACATCGCCAGCACCTTGGAAAAGTAGTTCCGTAACCCGTAGATACGGATCAATGTTGGAAACCATCAGGGCAAACCCACCGACGATTAAAAGAAACTTGAGTAGCTTAAGCATAATGAGAAACCTGTAATTGCCGGGTCGCTACTCCCGGCTTGGCGATCGCTTAGTTCAAGACCTGCAATGTTTTTTTGTTATCGTCACGAAACTTTTGCTCACGAAAACGACGGCGGACAGTAGCAGACAGTCTAATATCTGAAGCAATTCCATCTTTAT
>Ga0335394_10010770_pt1 | contig 10306 bp, 6 predicted proteins | sample MAT03_FD_205741 | JGI IMG/M metagenome (GOLD analysis project Ga0335394, IMG submission 205741) | Freshwater microbial communities from Lake Fryxell liftoff mats and glacier meltwater in Antarctica - MAT-03 (spades assembly) (version 2) ...
CCTTCATGGCGGCAGCGGTGAAGGCCGCAGCGTTCGGTGTCCTGCTCCGCGTGCTTCTCGTCGCCTTCGGTGACGAGGCGTCGCGCAGCTGGGCTGCTGGCTGGCCGCCAGTGATCGCCGTGCTCGCCGTCATCTCGATGACGGTGGCGAACCTGATTGCTGGACGCCAAGAGTCGGTCAAGCGAATGCTCGCCTACTCGAGCATCGCGCAGGCTGGCTACGTTCTCGTCGGCGTCGCTTCGACGGTGCGGGCTCCGATCGACGGGCAGGGCGCCGTTCTCTTCTACCTCCTCGGCTACACCGTCTCGACGGTTGGCGCGTTCGGCGCGCTCGCGTGGTGCGGCAGCCGGGGCGCCGAGGCCGTGAGCTACGAGGACCTTGCGGGCCTCGGCAAGCGGCATCCGGCGGTGGCGGCGGTGTTCTCGCTGTTCCTGCTGTCGCTCGTCGGCGTACCGCCGACCGCAGGCTTCTTCGGCAAGCTCTACATCGCCAAGGCGGCGATCGGCGCGGACCTGTACGTCCTGGCCGTCGTCCTGATGATCAACAGCGTGATCGCGGCCTACTACTACCTGCGCGTCATGGTCTTCATGTACATGCGCGAGCCGGCTCCCGGCGCGCCCATCGCGAAGCCGATGAAGTCGGGCTACATCGCGTTCGCACTCGTCATCGCCGGAACACTGGTTCTGGTCTTCGGGTTGTTCCCGAGCACGCCGCTCTCGTGGGCACTTCAGGCGGCGGGCTCCTTCTGAGGCTGGATGCCATGCGCGACGCCATCGCTTCGAGCGCGTTGGTGTTCGGAGCGGCGGCGCTCGCGGGGTGCGGCAATGGCGACCCGACCGGGGTCGCTCCGACCGCCAGTGCCAGCGCGGTCGCCTCTGCGCTCGCGGCTTCGTCCAGCGCTCCTGCACCCAAGGAGCCTCGCCCCCCTTGGATCGGAGTGGACGGCCCCGTGGCGCCGCTTCAGGGCATGCTCGACCCCGCCAAGAAGGGGCCCTACTCGGGGCCGACCGCGACCTTGCGCGGCACGGTCACCATCACGGGCGACGCCCCACCGCCGACGACGCTGACGTTCCCCAAGGAGTGCGGTCAAGCCGACGACGTGTACGGGACCTTGTTCCGGGTCGGCAAAGGCAAGGCGCTCGCCGACGCGCTCGTCGCGGTGACGGGCTTCGACGCATTCGTGCCGGCCCGGACGGAAGCCGTCGAGGTCGTCATCGATCGATGCGCCTACGATCGACGCACCGTCGCGCTCGCACTGGGGCAGCGTCTCGATGTGCGCAGCGTCGACAAGGAGACCTCGTACATGCCGTTCCTGGACGGTTCAGAGTATTCGGCGATGCGCGTCGCCATGCCGGCCGGTGCGGCGGTACCGCTCTCGACTCGCAAACCAGGGCAGTACCTGCTGCGCGACGCGATGAAGCGGCCCTTCATGCTCGCCGATGTGTTCGTCCTCAAGTACGCGACGGCCGCCGTCACCAAGATCGACGGCACCTACGAGATCGCAGGGCTGCCTCTCGGGCGGGTACGGGTCGATGTGCTCCTGCCGATCATCCGCAAGACCAAGGGAAAGAGCATTGAGCTGAAGGAAGGCGACAACGTCTTCGATCTCGAGCTAGCGTTCGACGCCAAGGTCGACAAGCCGACGCCTGTTCCGCCCCCGGAGTTCGGCACGCGAAGGCAGTCCACCGTTGGGCCGCCAGCGTCGCCTCCCGCACCCTCTTCTTCAAACTGATCGAGTGAGGGTGCGATGGCGTGGCGCCGCCGTGCCATCGCGCCGTCGCGCCCTCACTGCATGCAGCAGAGGGTGATGGTCCCATCCACCGTCACCGCGCCGCTCTGTTCGCCGCTCCCGGGCTCGGGGTCGCAGCTCCCCGAGGGTTGGACTCCGTACTGGACGGAGGGCGGGTTGCCGTTGATGCGGTACGGGTCGCACTGACCGGCGGCGATGTCGACGTAGAGGAGCGGCAGCGGGTCCGAGCAGCTCGAGATGAAGTCTGCGCGCCCGCCGCACATCGAGGTGGCCGTGCCGCATGCGCAGCCCGAGCACTCGCGACTGTCCTCGAACGTCGCGTGACGGACGTGCGGCACCGTCCACACCTCGTCAGGGCAGGTCTCCTCGCCGGGACGCACGATGCAGAGCGTGTCGAGGGAATCACCGGGTAGCGGCACACACTGCTGTCCGACATCGCAACCGGCGGGCGTGGTCGCGCTTCCGTTGCAGACACGCGCTTCGAGGCCCCACACCGGCGTCGGGATGTCCTCGTCGAAGCTCTCCTCGCAGGCGCCCATGTCGCTGGGGATGGGCGAGCGCACGGAGACGTAGCTTGCCCCCTGGGTTGCCGTGGCGGCACATTCGCCGTCGGCGAGCGACTGCGTCGTGCCGGTGCAGACTTGGATGCAGTCGCCCTGGCTGCCCTTGTAGCAAAGGGTCGCGTCGCCCGAGCAGACGATGCCGGTGGCACCATCGCAGCTGCACTCGCAGACCACATCACCCGCGTCGAGCTCGGCGAAGTAGTCGCCGAGCTGCGTTCCGTAAGGCGTGAGGTTGCAGGGAGGCAACGACCCCGCGAGGGGCCCTTCGAAGAGCGCGACCGGGCCCGTCCACCCGGCGGGCGGATCGGGAACGCACAGACTGCCGATGTCACAGACGGGGCCGTCTCCGCCGGCCCCACCGCCGCCGACACTCGTGGTTCCGCCGCCGCTGCCGGGTCCGGTGCCGCCGCTGCCGGGTCCGGTGCCGCCGTTGCCGGTGCCGCCCGCGGCGTCGCCTCCATCGCTGCCGCTCATCGTGCTCGCGTTGGACGCCTGGGAGGTCGCGCTGGACGCGCTGTTCTGCAGGTCCTCGACGAACTCGGGACGATCCGGACCGGTGCAGCCCAGCGTGACCGACAAAGTTACGCTGCCCATGAGCCAGAACCGGGACTGCATGACACGACCGTAAAGGACGCAGCGGCTCGCGTTCAACCTCCGCGTGGAGGGTCGGCGCGCAACCGCTGGCGTTGCATGCAACGTTGCGCTGGCGCCCACTTTCCGAGACTTGGCGCGAGATCGCGCCTCGCGTCGGTTAGCATCCGCCGCGCACGAGAGTTGCTCGGGGGCATCGAGCACGATCGAAGTACCGCTCTCGGAGGAGACCGCGTGAAAGATTTGGTCACGGTCCGCATCGAGTCGCCCGCTTTCGACGCTGACGCCGTACGCGTCGCCGAGATCACGGGCACGGAGAGCATCTCGCGTCTCTTCGAGATGACGCTGCGCCTGGTCGCGCTCGACCCGGCAGCGCTCGACGAGGAAAAGCTGCTGACGAGCGCGGTCGATCTGGTGTTCGAGCGCACCGACGACACGACGCACGTCGTGACCGAGGAGCGACGCATCGGCGGGATGCTCTCGACGCTGCGCGACCGCTTCCTCACCGAGTCGGCGCATCGCGAAATGATCGCCACGTTCGTGCCCAAGGCGTGGCAGACGACGCTCACCAAGACGACCGACATCTTCATGGACATGTCGATCCCCGAGATCGTCCAGAAGAAGCTGGAGACTGGCGCGGCGCTCGTCTCGCCCGACGTCGAGATGCGACTCGGCCGGACGTATCCGAAGCGCGAGTTCGTCGTTCAATACAAGGAAAGCGACTACGATTTTATCTGTCGTCTCACCGAGGATCTCGGGATCCACTTCTTCTTCGAGCGCAAGGGCGACAAGGACGTCATCGTCTTCGCCGACGAGAACACCGCGTTCAAGCCCACGCTCCCCGAGCAGGCGCCCTTCATGAAGCGCGGCGAGAGCATCGGGGTGCACGACATCGAGGCGACGCGCAAGATCGTGCCCCGGGTCTTCAAGGCGCGCGACTACAACTACCGCAACCCGTCGATGGACTTGCTCGGCGAGGTGGACGCGAAATCCCTCGGCTCCGCTGGCATGGTCGACGAGTTCGGTCCCCACGCCAAGAGCGCTGACGAGGTGAAGTTCTACGCCACCGTCCGTGCCCAGGAGGCCAATGCGCGGCACTTCGTGTTCGAAGGGCATTCTGACCTGCCGGGCCTGCGCGCAGGCTCCGTGCTGACGATCGAGGGGCACCCTCGGGGCGAGCTGAAGCTTGTGGTCATCGAGGTCCGGCACGATGCGAAGCAGGCCATCTATGGCGCGGCCGCAGGCGATGCGGGGTACCGCAACAGCTTCCAAGCCATTCCCGAGAAGGTCGCGTTCCGCCCCGAGCGCATCACGCCGAAGCCGGTCGTGCACGGTGTGGTCACCGGCATCGTGCAATCGGAGTCCGCTACCAACTTCGGCGCGATCGACGCTGAGGGTCGCTACCGCGTCTCGTTCATGTACGACACCGTGAGCGATCGCGGCGAAGGCAAGGCCTCACGCCCCCTGCGCATGGCGCAGCCCAGCGCCGGCGCCGACCGCGGGTTCCACCAGCCCCTCAAGGCGGGAACCGAGGTCATCATCACCTGCCTCAACGGCGACCCCGATCGGCCGATCATCTCTGGCGCAGTGACCAACCCGCAGACGCCCTCGCCGGTGACCTCGGCCAACGCCGAGAAGTCGATGTGGAAGACGAATGTCAGCCAGATGGCATTCGACGACGACCAGCCGCGCATGAAGATGACGGTCAATGGTGATCACATCTTCCAAATCGGCGAGCCCAATGGTCCCGAGCTCGGCTTCTACATGCAGAGCACCGCGAACTACACCAACACCGTGTCGGGTGTAGCGACCCAGGTCGCATCGACGCTCTCGACGATCCAGGAACTGCGGACGGCGATGGCGCTCAAAAACATCATCGACGCCGCTGGGGTACCCAAGAACTGGAACATCCTGGACCACGTCGAGAAGTGGGGTGGGCAGGTGGTCGGGTGGGCCAAGACGGCGGCCGCTCTTCCGACGGATCTCAAGAAAGCTTCACTGGTGGAAGCTGGCGCATCGAAGAAGGAGGCTGAGGACGCCCAGGCGGCAGCGAAATCTGCGCTCACCGCAAAGATCAAGGAGTCGCTCAAGGCCGCTCCGCCTCAGCCGATGCTGAGGACGCATCCGGATGGGACGACGCACACAGAAACTGCCGACCAAGCGCTGGATCGCGTCGTCGCGCAGCAGGTGATCGACGACACGGCCTTCGATAAGGCGCTCACCGAGAACGACGCGAAGATCCTCGCGACGACTCCTCCTGCGGAACGCCAAAAGCTTCTCGACGAAAACAATGCACTCAAGGAGAAGCGCGCCGCCGATCTGAAGCTCGACACCAAGGCGCAGGACAAGGAGTCGGCTTCGGATGCAATCGACCATGCACTGAAGAAGCACTCCGACACGACGGCAGCCGTGCGCAAGGCAAATGCCGACGCCGACGACGCCGCAGGCAACGAGAAGAAGCTGACCGAGGAGTGGGCGAAGAGCCCGTACAACCTGGAGACGGGGCTGGTTGCCGACATCATCAAGGACGGCGAGGCTGCAGTGAACGCGATCACTGCGGGCAAGAAGCTCGCAAGCGCGTTCTCCGACGTCATGTCGGAGGTCTTGGACCAGACGCAGATCGCTGCGATGGTGGCTCAGATCGTTCGCGCGGCAGGGACGATTCGCAACAGCGGCCAGCGCAAGCCGGGGTCGGTAGGCAAGTTCTCGCCGCCTGCCAACGTTCAATACTCGAGCAACTCGGTCGGCATCCACGGCGTGTTGAGCGCGGCCCTCGTGAGCAAGTCTCACGCCGATGTGTTCGCGCGGTACACCACCGTGTCGGGCCTTCACGGCCTGCACCTCAAGTCGACGCTGCTGGTCGAAACGGCCGCCAAAGACGTGTTCATCAGCGCGAAGCATGCCGTCGACATCGATTCGCGGAAGACCGTCCTCATTGTGGGGGGAAGCCCTGGTGTGAAGGTGGATGGTGCGTCTTCCGTCGTCGTCCACGGACAGAAAGACGTCCACCTCGTCAGCGACGATAAGAGTGTGCACGTCAAGGCGCAGGAGCACGTTTCCGTTCTTGCGTCGACTGGCAACCTCGTGTTGACCGCGAAGAAGAAGGACCTTCTCGCTTCCGCGCAGGAGGGGAAGTTTGAGCTCGAGGCGTTGAAAGGCACGGGAAAGATCGCATCCAAGGGCAAGCTGACGGTCAAGACGGAGGATGCGATGACGATCGGGGCGACGAAGAGCTTTGCGCTAAACGCCGAGGCCTTCGGTCTCACGACGAAAAAAGCCATCTCGATGAAGGGCGACAAGCTCACCGTCAAGCTGACAGGCGACGCAGCCATCAAGGGCTCGAAGATAAAGCTTGGCTGAGATGCCCACCGTGATCACCTCCCGCTCCGACTTCGACGCCGCCCGTGCAGATGGCACCCTGGCCGGCGAGACCATCGAGGATCTGTCCCTCGATGGTCTCGTCGCGCCCGGGCTCGACCTCGGCGGCTGCACGATGCGCCGCGTCTCGCTGCGCGGCGCCGTGCTTCACGACGCAAAGCTTGGGGGCGCCACGCTCGAACATGCCAATCTGGCCGGCGCGTCGTTGGAAGGCGCGGTGCTCACCGGTGCGCGGCTCGACGGCTGCACTCTGGACGATGCATCGCTCGCAAAGGCAGTGCTGAGTGACGCATGGCTCGTCGGCGTCTCGGCGAAGCGTGCGCGTCTGTTCGGTGCGGTTCTCGGCGGCGTACGCCTGGCGGGCTCCGACCTGCGTGGCACCGATCTCGACGGAGCCTTTCTCGACGGGGCCGACTTCACGGCGGCCCGCCTCGGCGGCGCCTCCCTGCGTGACGTCGATCTGACCTCCTGCACGCTCGAAGGCGCCGACCTCACGCGGGCCGATCTCTCCCGTTCGACGGTGACGGGGCTCGACTTCACCAAGCTCGGGATGCCGCGCGATCTCACTTTCGCCGACGCGTCGAACGCGATCTTCGCGGCTGCCGATCTGCGGCAGGTCCCGCTCTCGGGCGCGCGCCTCGCTGGCGCGGATCTGTCGGGCTCGGACCTGTCGAACGCGTCGCTGGTCGACCTCGATCTACGGGGCGCCAAGCTCCACCTCACGAGCCTGCTGGGCGCCGACCTCTCCGGCGCGATCCTCGCCGAGTCGGATCTGACTGAAGCATCGCTCGCTTGCGCCAATCTGACGGGGGCTGACTTTGCCGGTGCCCGCTGCGTCCGCGTGGTGCTCGAGGGCGCGACCCTGGTGGGGACGACCTGGGAAGGTTGCGATCTGTCCGGCGCGGTCTTCGGGCGCACCGATCTGCGTGGCGTGTCCCTCGCCGGTGTGGAGCTCGGCGCGGTCGACTGGTCGGGCCGCGACCTGCGCGGCGCGACCCTGCGGGAGGCGCGCCTCGACGGCGCCAACCTGCGCGGCGCCAAGCTCGCCCACGTCGACCTCTCCGGTGCATCGCTCGTGGGCGCCGACCTGCGCGACGCTCAGCTCGCAGACGCGGATCTGACGGGGGCTGATCTCACCGGAGCGAACCTCCAGGGCGTCGATCTGCGGGGCGTCGAGCTCGATGAAGCGAAGTGGCGCGACGTCGACTTGCGCAGCGCCAGGCTTTACAAGGCCGATCTCACCGGCGCCGATCTGACCACCATGCAGCTGGTCGGCGCGTCCATGGTGCTGACCATGTTCGAGTCGTGCAATGCGGTGGGCGTCGACTTCACCGGATGCGATCTCCAGGACTCGACCTTCACCGACTCCGACCTATCGGGCGCCAACCTCGCCGGTGTCCGAGCCTTTCAGTGCGGGTTTTCGCGATGTAATCTCAGCGGCGCCCGCATGCAGAAGATTTCCGCGACCCGCGCGACGTTCAAGGAGTCGAACCTCGCGGGGGCCGACCTCACCTCGGCGCAGATCGACGATGCGACGTTCGAGAAGGCATCGCTCGAGAAGGTCGTGGCGCCCAAGGCGAGCTTTTTGCGCAGCCGCTTCGTCGGGGCCAACCTGGCGGGCGCGAAGCTCGCCTACGCCAGCTTCCGCTATGGCGATCTGTCGCATGCGGACCTCCGCGGCGCCGATCTGTCGAGCGCCGATTTGCGCCAGGCCAAGACCCACCGGACCCGGCTCGATGGCGCGAAGCTCGATGGCGCCGACACCCGGGACATGAAACCCACCGATCCGGCGCGCGCGCGCTCGGAAGGATACGTTGCAGGAGGCGGCCAGTGAGCACCAAGAAGACGAAGACGGGGCGCACGAGCACGACGTCACGAACCGCGGCGGCGCGGGGGGCGACCCCGGCGACGATCGTTGGGGTGGAGGATGCCGAGCGCGTCGCGGTGCGGATCGCCGAAGGCGCGCGCACCCGCGAGGTCGCGGCGCGGGTGGCGATGATCGCGGGCTACGTGCCCACCGTCGGCGACCGGGTGCTCGTCTCCGGAGACGGCGAGCTGTGGGTCATCGGCGTGATCAAGGGTACTGTCGCGCCGGCGGTCTCGGGCCGCATCAACTTGCCGGACGGTGGCTCGATCGACGTGGCCGGGGACGCCGTCGAGCTGCGCGATCCGGCGGGTCGTCTTCTCGTCCGTTACGCGGACGGCTGCGCGGATATCGCAGCGCCTTCGGGCGATCTCGTCCTGGGCGCGCCCGGTGGTCGGATCGTCCTCCGCTCGGGGCTCGACGTCTCCATCGAGGCGGCGCGCGACGTCGTGCATCGCGCCGGACGTAGCGTCGAGCTCGGGGTCGGTGACGCGAGCGCTCCCCCGCAGATCGCGATCACGCCGCGCTCCGTCGAGGTGCGCAGCGAGCGGGTCGGGGTCGAGGCCGAGGTCGGCCGCGCCACCGTCGGCGAAGTCTCGACCATCGCGCGCGCGATCGTCACGCGGACCGCGACGCTCGCCATCACGGCCGAGCGCTACGAGTTGTCGGCGACCCGACTGGTAGAAAAAGCGCGCGACGCCTTCCGCGACGTGACCGATCTCGCGCAGTCACGCATGGGTCGCGTTCGCACCATCGTCGCGGGCGCGTACACGCAGCGCGCACAGCGGACGGTGATCGTCTCCAAGGACGACACCAGTATCGACGGCCGCAAGATCCACCTGGGTTGACCCGCCACCCGGCTGACCCGCTATCTCGGCTGACCCGCCCCTCGCACGGACCAAGGACCACGTCATGGGCATGCCTGCAGCGACCAAGAAGGGCGGAGCGACCGCAGGAGGACCGGATGCGTGCAAGACGCCGCCGGCGCCGCCCGCGGCTCCGATCCCGTACCCCAACCTGTCGGACGTCGGCGGTTCCGACGACACCATCGACAAGGTGTTGATGGAGAACAAGGACACAGTGGTCCAGAGCTCCATCGTCCCCAACAGCAAGGGCGACGAAGCCGGAACGCTCAAGGGCCTCATCTCGTCCACCAACATGGACAAGGTGAAGTTCAAGAAATACAGCTCCAAGGTCTACGCCAAGGGGAAGAAGATCGTCTTTCACACGGCGCCGACCGCAGCCAACGGCTCGAACTCGAACTCGCCGGTCGGACTGCATGGCTCGCCCTCGCAGACGAAGGTCTTCGTCGCAACGTGAGCGAGGAGATCACTCTCGAGACGCACGGCCTCGAGCAGGCAGCGTGTGGCGCACGGCTCTGGCGCGGCCCGCGCACGCGGCACCTCACGGTCGTCGTCAAGCAGTGGGTCGAGCTGACTCAGGGTGGGCGGGCCCGTCCCCTTCCCGGCGCAGAGATCGTCGCCAAGGATCGCCACTACCGACAGCTCCCGTCGCGGAGCGTCGAGGCGGCGAGCGATCTCGCACCCTACCTGCCGCGCTGCGACGTGACGTTGCGCGGGCACGCGCACGCCCCGCCAGGCCAGCCCCTCGCACAGATGGCGGTGCGGCTCGCGATTGCCGGCCGCACGACGCTCCTCGCTCGGACGCTGCACGTCCTCGGCGATCGCGGACCCGACGGCGTGCCGCGTGCGTTCCAGAGCATGCCGCTCGACTACGAGCACGCCTACGGAGGGCGCAACCATCCCGACAATCCGGTGGGGCGCGGCGCAGATCGGGCTGGCGCAAGCGCGCAGCCTCCGAATCTCGTGGACCCTTCCGACCCCGCCAAGACCGCGGCATTCGCTCCGGTCTCGCGGTATTGGCCGGCGCGCGCGCGGCTCCTCGGCGCCGTGTCACGGAGCGTCGCGGACGGGGCCGAGCCCGAGCTGGCCGAGTCGTTCGACTGGCGGTACTTCCAGGCGGCGCCACCCGAACAGCAGCTGCCGTATCTCGGCGGCGACGAATGGATCGCCCTCGATGGTGCGCATCCTGCGCTGCCTCGCGTGTCGAGCCAGCTGCCGGGGCTGCGTGGCGCGGCCTTGGTCTACGGGTGGAGCGACAGGGCCTTCGTGTTCGCACGGCCGGTCGAGCTCGTCCTCG
>Ga0335394_10010780_pt1 | contig 10300 bp, 6 predicted proteins | sample MAT03_FD_205741 | JGI IMG/M metagenome (GOLD analysis project Ga0335394, IMG submission 205741) | Freshwater microbial communities from Lake Fryxell liftoff mats and glacier meltwater in Antarctica - MAT-03 (spades assembly) (version 2) ...
CCGTACTCATTGACCCTGACAAGGTAAACACATCGGTGCTGGATGAGCTGATTGAGCTATCTACGGCTGCCCGGGTTGATTACCTGCTGGTTGGCGGCAGCCTGGTTATCTCCAATCATTTAGATGAATGTGTACAGCATATCAAAAAGAACTGCCATATACCTGTTATCCTTTTCCCCGGCAGCCCATCGCAGGTAAGTAAGTATGCTGATGCTTTGTTATACCTCTCCCTTATATCAGGCCGCAACCCGGAATTGCTGATTGGCCAGCATGTTGTGTCCGCTCCTTTTGTAAAACAAAGCGGATTAGAAATAATGCCCACCGGTTATATAGTTGTAGATGGTGGTGCGCCAACCACTGTTTCTTATATCAGTAATGCAGCCCCTGTGCCTGCTGATAAAAATGAAATAGCCATGTGTACAGCCATGGCGGGTGAAATGCTGGGCATGAAATTAATCTACATGGACTCTGGCAGTGGTGCTAAACGCCCCATTACTGAAAGCATGATTGAGGCTGTTGCCAAACATATAGAAGCCCCATTAATAGTTGGCGGCGGCATTATACAACCGGAAAAAGCCTACCTGAATTGCAAAGCCGGTGCTGATGTAATTGTTGTTGGCAATGCTATTGAAAAAGATGCATCGCTGATAAAAGAGATGAGTGATGCGGTACATTCGGTGCCGGTAAAAGTTTCCTGATAAAGTTTTTCTTTTGTTTTGCAACGAGTGCCACCAATCCTTGCACAAGGCTATCTGAATTTCGTTCTGGGAAGGAAGGTTGATTATTTGGAAGGGTATGTGAGGAGAGTTGCCACGGTTAATACCGATGGTTATTCCTATTCAATCCCGTTGGCACTGGGGAAGATGTCGAAGCATTTGACTTTCAAGATGTGAATGATGAGGAATGGCCTTAGTTTGCTTGGTGAAGACAAGAACCAAAGCGAAGAAAGTCACAAGGCAAATAACATGGAACAACTGAAAGTGAATATTAAAAATTATCCTCCGTTCTGAGTGAAGCCGGATAACGAAAATCTATTTTTGTGAACTTTAAATCACAGCATGGCAAAAGCAAAGAAATCAATCAGGGCAATAGCAGACGAGATAATTATCAATAAGATTTATTTTATCAGAGGTCAAAAGGTGATGCTTGACAGAGACCTGGCGGAAATGTACAATGTATCTACGGGTAACCTGAACAAAGCAGTAAAGCGGAACCTGAAACGGTTCCCGGAAGATTTTATGTTTCAGGTTACAAAAGAGGAGTTTAAAAACTTGATATTCCAAAATGGAACATCAAGCTGGGGCGGTACAAGAAAAATGCCGTATGCTTTTACAGAGCAGGGTGTATCTATGTTATCCAGTGTATTGAATAGCGATACAGCTATTGAAGTGAATATCCGCATCATCAGAATATTTGCAAAGCTGCGGAAAATGTTACTCACCCATAAAGACATTTTACTAAAGCTTGAACAAATGGAAAAGCAAATGATAGAAAACAGCGGGGATATTCAAAACATATTTGCAGCCCTGAGGGAATTATTAAACCCACCACAAGACCCGAGACCAATAATCGGGTTTAAACTACAAGGCAAGAAAAAGAAATAAACCCACTGCAAAGCAAGGCTATGCCACGCAGAAGTCAGATTGCTTCCTGCTTCGTTGCACTCGAAGTCGCAATGGCGGGAAGCTTCTTCCTTGCCGGTGTCCAATCATTAACCTTCATAGGCGATGTTTCAGATGGCTGTGTGAGCAGGGGCTGTGAAGCATTAAATTTGGGAGACTCGTATGGGAAGGAAATTTTCAATCATTTAAGTTTATATCTGTAAAGGGCACTTGAACTTTTCGTAAAGGGTAACTTTCCCGCCGTCCAATAAAGATATTCTTCCTTATCATCTATTGCGGTATTGGAAGTAAAGTCCGGAGTTTGAATATGCCCTAAAAGAACTCCCTTTGAAGAAATGAACCAGACGCCGCCAAATCCGCCTGCCAGTATAACTCCTTTCTTGGAAACGGCCATCCCATCCCAGCCAGGCAATGTTGAAGGTATGACGTGTTCCAGCATTTCTTCGAGATTAAAGAAATCAATTGATTTAACAATATCTCCTGCATTGTCCAATTCATAACATAATAACCTCCCCGTTTCTGAATCTGAAACATATAAAAACTTACCGTCGGGGGATAATCCAATTCCGTTAGGGCTTTTCAATGAATCAATTAATACCTTGACTTTATTATTTTCGTATTTGTAAACCCCGTTAAAAGACAATTCTTTCTCTTTATCAGCGTTCCCATTTATTAATCCATAAACCGGATCCGTAAAATAGAGAATGCCATTAGTACCTAAAGCAATATCATTCGGACTGTTGAATTTTTTTCCTTCATAATTTATCACGAAGTCTGTGATTGTTTTATTTGATTTGGGATTGACTATTTTACCAATCTGCCTCTTTGTTTCACTGGTTGAATGATGATTTCCCTGCATCAAAAGCAAATTTCCATTTGCATCAAGCGCCAGACCATTTGCGAATCCTGAAGGTTCCAGCCAAACCGAAAGCCCCTTCTGTTTGTTCCAGAAATAAATCTTGTTTTCCGGGATATCAGTAAACAAAAGACCGTTTAAAGTTTTCACCCAAACAGGGCCTTCCAGAAAATATTTGTCCGAAACTATTTTTTCGATTTTGTTTTTACTTGAAAAAAAGGTTTCAAATTCATCTGTAAAAACTGAAAGTTCAGGAAATGTAATGTTCTCTTTTTGCTTTTTTGCATTATTGTTTTGAGCTGAAGCAACAGTACCCATGGTAAAGAATGCAAATAATAGTAACAAATTCTTCATGATTGATTAAGTTTAAAAGATGTCTTCGCTTTTAATTCTAGTTTTGGGCTTTTCTGATTTTCTGCCAACTGCTAATTGATTTTAGTGCTTTGCCAGCATTCTGACTAACGTTCGAATATTTGGAAGGCAGGAAATTCATTGCTCGTCTGCCGGTACAAATGCTCACCCGATAGCTATTGGGTTGAAAATATTTTATTGAAGTTATCAACTAAAGCCGAACATTAAACGTCGATCAGCGACCGATGTTGATGCTTGTAAATAGCTGATGTTACTTTGTCCAGCCCTGCTTTTGCAAATACTTTTGTTGTGCGTTCGTACTTTATGTCATTGCTTAGATACCTTTCTGAATTTATACACTTTTTTACCTCCGGTTTGACATGCATAAATATTTTCCTCATCATCTACTGCAATGTCATGAAAGTCAAGAGCAGCTCCTGTATATGAACCTGATCTTCCGAATCTACTTAGTAGTGTCATCGTTGAATCGAACAATATAATATCAGAACCTTTACTAATACTATCATTTACTTTTAATAGATCAACAGCGAAAATATTGTTGTTAAATTTATCAATTGCCACAGCGTATAATTGTTTTGCGGCATTATTTTTCCATTCTTTTAAATATATTCCGTTGGCATCAAATTTCTGAATACGATTATTTTCCCTGTCTGCTACATATACATTTCCATGTGAATCCAGATCTATCATGTGTGGGGTATTGAATTCTCCTGATTTATCGCCTTTTTTACCCCATTCAAATTGATATTTCCCTTCCTTAGAAAATTTAACAACTCTGCTGTTCCCATATCCATCACTTACATAAAAGGAGCCATCATTTGCAATCGCAATATCCGTTGGGAGATTAAAATGTGTTGAATCATTACCCGGAGTTTTTGCCACACCAAATTTCAATAACAAGTTGCCTTCGTGACTGAATTTAAATATTTGATGCAACCCAACATCGGCTACCCAGACATTATTGTCTTTGTCTACAGTTATGCCATGGGGCATTATAAAAAGATTGGAACCCCAGCTGTTTAAAATATTTCCAGTTACCCTGTCCAGTAAAAATATGGTATTGGATGAAATCAAAGAGTCTGGAAAGGGCTCTGTCCATTTTCTGCCTGTTCTTTGAAATATGAATATATTTTGCTGATTATCCACCCCTACACCTGAAACGGGACTTACCAAAAAATCTGTTGGTAGTTTTGGCCAGTCTTTTACTAGTTCATATTTTGATACACCTTTGCTGGCGGTCTCTTTATTAGTATTTCCTCCATTATTGCACGAAAGAAATGGAAGAATTAGAGATGACAAAAGGAAGGTCTTGAGTTTAGTAATTGTCATTATTCTTAAATCGTTTGTAGCTTATTAGTATGACGCACAAGGTTAGTATTGTCGTAAGTTCTTGTTCCAAATTTAATTAATTTTCAATGCAAAATGGAACAAATGATTCTATTAGTGTAACAGGATACTTCGCAAATGCTGATACTTCGACAAGCTGATACTTCGACAAGCTCAGTAGCGAACCTGCCTGTCCGGCAGGCAGGCAGAACGTACAAGATTGCCCTTCGTTCCCCAGGATAAACTTGCAACAGACGATGACCCTTCGATAAACTCAGGGTAGTATTGCAGCCTGGTAAATAATTACCTTTCGTCAAGCTCAGGGTACGTTACCTTAACTCATCCACCTTCACCCTTGTCGGTGTTTCTTTTCCTGCTACAATACTTTTTGAACTGAGTGCAATAGCTTTTATTACCTGCGCCATGTTTTCCATGTCCAATGTTTCAATATGGTCTGTTAGTTTATGATAATGTGGCTCATTATCCATTTTAGAAGTAGAAATAGTATGTGCCGGCACACCCAATCTTGCTAACGTAGCATTATCAGAACGATAAAACAATTGTTGCGTGGGGTAAGGGTCGGGATAAAAAGTAAAACCAGTTCCCTGTAAATCTTTGGCAAGTATTTCTCCCATATTTGTTTTGTCGTAGCCGGTTATATAAGCCGAGTTTTTTCCCCATTTACTTTCCGTACCAATCATTTCAATATTGAACATAGCCATTACTTTATCCGCATCAAACTGGCGGGAGAAATATTGCGAACCAAAACCACCGATTTCTTCTGCCGTAAAAGCAGCAAAGACAACCGTTCTTTCATTGTTCTTTATTGCCGCAAAATACTTTGCCAGCATAATAACACCGGTGGTGCCTGCAGCATCATCATTGGCACCATTATAAATAGAATCGCCATCTACAGGTTTGCCAACACCCAAGTGATCGTAATGACCGGAAAAAATAACATACTCATCCTTCTTCCCTGCCTGTCCGGCAGGCAGGGATTTGCCCGGCAATATGCCCACCACATTCGCCATCTTTTGTTCCGTTATTTCATGCACTGCTTCAATGGTATAGGCAACCGGGTCTGTGTCGGAAAGAACAAATACTGTATTAGTGTTTGTTTTAAACATACTTGATTTCAATCTGGCAAGGTTACCAAAGCTGTTGGCAAAACTCTTATCCACCAGCACCAGCATATTTTTATTACTTCGCATTAATTTCCGGGCTTCCGTTTGCAGGTTAGCCCCTGCTTTTATAAAAGCTTTTTCGTATCCTGAAGATTGGTTGATGTTTAACTGAGCCTGGCAGGTGACTGCAATAATAGTTTTGGGGTCAATGTCCGCTCTGTCAAAAGTAGCAGCAGCACTTACAAATTTGGGTCGAACCATCACAAATTCCTGCCGATATCCATTATTACCAGTCATTGTCTGCAAACCGGCTTTTTTAAACTCCGCTGCAATAAAATCGGCGGCTTTATCTATTTCAGGCGAAAAAGTTTTGCGGCCCCGCATGTCATCAGCAGCAAGTGTCTTTTCAATACGTTCTACTTCTTTTGTATTAATGATAGCATCAATATTCTGTGCCATTAAAAAAGAGGTGATTGATACCAGCAATCCTGTAACAAAAAATTTCTTCATTGATTATTATATTAAGGTTCAAATTTATTGAAATGCGCCTGATAAACTATACCGCTTACATATCAATAGCTGCTATTTATCACTTCTACGTTTCCGGAATAATTTTTATGACGGGATGTGCCTGCCAGAGGCTGCCTGGCCGGTGATTTATATTTGCATATTCTGAATAATCCCGGTAAATTAGGTGTTCCGTATGCAACTGATTTATCCATCATTTAATCTGCCCTATAAAACCGGAACTGTGTAAAGATTTCGAGTTTTATATGAATTTGACCCACATAGTCACATAAGAAACATAGGGTTTCACATAGGTTAACTTGAAGCTATGTGTGTATTTCTAATGTATTCTATATATCTATGTGGTTTCGGGCTATTTTTCGTCTTTTACCAGCTTATCAAGTATGAAAAAAATATTATCACTAACGGTATTACTTTTTGTGGCAGCAATAGTTTTTGCCCAACATGCCACCGGGGATAATACATCTCCGGAAGAATTTGAAAGAATATTAAAAACAGCCGACCGGGCTACCCGTGACTTTACCAACCTGCCTCCTTCCTTTACATTGAAAAAATATGCTCCTGTTCCGCAAAACCAGGATCCATACGGAACCTGTGTGGCCTGGAGTTCTGCCTATGCAGCCCGAACAATCAGTTATGCTATCAAAAGGAATATGATCAATGCGGACAGTATAAAAAAATATGCCTTCTCACCGGGATACTTATATTATAAAGTAAAGGCCGCCACAGATGTTGATTGCAGTGCAGGTGCTTCCATTTTAACAGCGATGGAGGTAATGACCAGCAATGGTGCTATGTTAAAAAAAGAAGGCCTTGTTGACTGTGCCGTAAATATTCCTGAAAAAGCAGAGCTGCAAAAAGCGGCTCCATATAAAATAAAAACCTTTCTGAGCCTTGTAAAAAAAATGGACTCCATAACAAAAAACGAAATAATAAAAATTAAAAAAAGCCTGACGGAAAAAAAACCGGTTGTCATCAGCATGAAGATTGATGATATGTTTCAAACCGTACCCTTATCCGGCATCTGGTCGCCGGAAACTGATTTTGTAAAAATAGCCAGTCATGCTATGTGCATTGTTGGATATGATGATAAAATAGGCGGTGGCTCGTTTGAAGTGATGAATAGCTGGAGTACCAAATGGGGTAATAAAGGATTTTTCTGGCTTAGCTATAAGCAGGTGATGAAATATGGCAATTACGCTGTTGAGATGATGGATTATGAACCTGGTAAAGCAGCAATATCGGGAGATATAGAATTTGTAAAACTGGTAAATGATTCCGATGTTCCGTTACCAATAAGCAGGACAAAAATAAATACCCGGAATATTGTTGTGCAGGGTAAAGAAAAGGCTGAGTTCAGTCTATACAAGCTTACAGATAATTTAAACAGTGGCGACCGTTTTAAAATGAAATTCAGTACAAATTCCCCTTCGTTCATTTATGTTTTTGCGGAGGATGAAAAACCAAAAATTTCCCGGCTCTTCCCTCCTAACCCGGCCATAAGTGCCGCTATTAATTCGCCTGCTGCAACGTATTACTTTCCCTCTGACTCTACACATGCAAAGCTGGACAATACAGCAGGCAAAGAAAACTTCTGTATCTTATACAGTAAATCTGAAATTGATTTTGAAGGGTTAATGAACTATATTAAAGAAACCAACGTCAGTATTTTCAAAGGGGTAAAAGATAAACTGGGATCAAGATTGCTTGATATAAATAAAGTGAAATTCAGAGAAGACCGGATAAATTTTCAGGCCCCGGCAGATGACAAGTCTGTATTATGTTTCTTTGTAGAAATGAAACATAACTAAGGGGATCTCTAAAAACTAATCCCTCCAAGAGTTCTCCACTTAAAAGAGTTTCTTTTGGGTAACTCCTGGAGGGTTTTTAGAAATGACCTTTACCTGTAAAACAAGTGCATGAAGATTATCAGTGTGTTTGTCTTCATAAAGAATTAAATTACCTTTTATGCTACCTGCTATTTTTTTTCGTAAGACTATTGTAAGCTCATTGATGGTCTTATGTTGTTGTGCTGCATCTGCACAGGTTAAAAATGCAAAATATTATACCGACCTGGGCGATGGGTTTTTCGAAAAAGCGAAATATGACGATGCCATCTCCAATTACTCAAAAGCTATCAGCCTGGATGCCAAATATGCACTTGCTTATGGCAACAGAGGCTTTGCTTATGTGCTGAAAAAACAGCCTAACCTGATCATACAGGCCATACAAGATTGTACAAAAGCTATCAGCCTGCGGCCTGCAGCACCTGATTTTTATTTCTACCGGGGCGAAGCTTATCTTCAAAAGAAATTGATTGATTCCGCTATAATAGATTTTACAAAAGCTATCCAATTAGGCCCCGACACTTCTGATTATTATAATTCCAGGGGCAAAGCATATAATCAAAAAAGCCTTTTTGATTTAGCTATTCCCGATTTTACAAAAGCCATAAAAATAAGGCTCGATTATTTTGAAAGCTATGTAAACAGGGCTTCAGCTTATTATCAAAAAAAACAGTATGATTCTGCCATTATAGATTACACAAAAATCATCAACCTGAATCCCAAAATAGCAGAAAATTATAACAGCCGGTTCAAGGCTTATTATAATAACAATCAACTGGACTCAGCACTTGCCGACATAACAAAAGCTATAAGCATAGACCCTTCCATTGCATTTTACTATAATAACAGGGGCCTGTGTTATAATAGCCTGGGGAAATACGAACTTGCTGTACAGGATTATATTAACAGCCTTATCAAAAGCTCTGTCAACAGCAAAGCTTATTTTAATATAATTTCCCCGTTGGTCAGAATGTTGCGGTTCAACGATGCCCTCTTTTTTTATAACCTTAATAAAGAAAATAAGGCCAACTCCTTTTTAGGCAAGCCAGAATATAAATTTTATAATTATTTCATTACCGCTTTTACACAAGTTTCGGATAGTGTATTAAATACTGCTTTAGAAACACTGGACATCTCTTCGAAAGAATATGGAGATGATATAAAAGAAGAAACCAAAAGAGCTTACATTGATATCCTTTTTTTAAAAGGTTATATACTGGAAAAACTAAACCGGGAAGATGAGGCCAAAATTATTTATGAAAAAGCCCTGGCTATTGATTCCCGGCAACCAGACCTGAGAGAAGCCCTTCAACGTATTCAGCAAAAGAATGCAATAACAAGAACTAGTGATAAAACACCGCCTGAAATAGAATTAAAGAATCCTGCCCCCTCCCGTGGTTTTGACATTGAAGCTGACAATATTAAAACGCAAATAACTATCAGGGCCAAAGACGAATCGGGAATCGCTTCTGTAAAAATTGATACCACTTATATAGATAAAGTGGATGAAGATGGTTACATCTTTCTTGAGCGGTACTTAAAACCGGGCGCCAATACGATTCTTGTAACTGCTACTGATAAAGCAGGTAATACGGCCAGTAAACCATTAACGATAAATGCCAAAGCTACTCCCATTAGTACACAGCTCACTTCGGATCCATCAGGTGCGTTGAGGAGCAATATTAGATACCATGCTATTTTTATCGCCGAAAATATTTACAATGATCCTATCCCAGACTTAGAACATCCTATTAATGATGCAAGAACATTAAAAAATATTTTGCAGACCCAATACACTTTTGATGTGGCTAATATTGATACTTTATACAACCGTAGCCGTGTTGAAATAATGCAGAAGATTGACCAGCTAACCAGTTCCCTTGATTCAAACGACAATCTTTTAATTTTTTATGCCGGGCACGGTACTACTACATTAAACAGGGATAATACCCGGGATGGCTACCTGATACCATCTGATGCAGTATCTGGCTCTAAATCAACTTATATTTCCCTCTTTGATATCAAAAGTGTAATAAAGAACAGTAACGCTAAACATATTTTACTGATAGCCGATGCCTGTTTTAGTGGTGCTTTAACAAGAGAGCTGCCCAAAGATGCTTCGGCAGCCATTAAATTACAATATGAAACCACCAGCCGGGCGGCAATGACAAGCGGCAACCTGACAACAGTGCCGGATGTAAGTAAGTTTCTTTTTTATCTTAAACAAAAGCTAACCGAAAACAAAGAAAAATACCTGTCAGCTAAAAAATTATTTGACAGTTTTTCAGAAATCGTTCTGAATAATACAGACCCACCCACTGCGCCTTTATTCAGAGGCATACAGGATGTGGGAGATGAGGGCGGACAGTTTATCTTTATAAGAAAAAATAAATAAAATATTATGCGACTTACGGTCATTTTTATCAAATCAGTTTTAGCTGTAATGCTTATCGTTTGTTTTTCTGCTGTATCAGCACAGGATGCAAAATATTATTATGATCAGGGCCAGAAGTTTTCTGAGGAAGATAATACAGATGCTGCGATTAAAAGTTATACAACCGCCATCAGCAAAAATGCTAATTATACAGATGCCTTTGTGGCAAGGGGCACCATTTATGCTAACAA
>Ga0335394_10010781_pt1 | contig 10299 bp, 9 predicted proteins | sample MAT03_FD_205741 | JGI IMG/M metagenome (GOLD analysis project Ga0335394, IMG submission 205741) | Freshwater microbial communities from Lake Fryxell liftoff mats and glacier meltwater in Antarctica - MAT-03 (spades assembly) (version 2) ...
GAGGCGGGCGTTCAGGCGAACCACCGCACCGGACTTGAGGATGACCCGCTCATGCACCAGATCATCGCTGAACCCGGCCTGGCCACGCCGGAACAGCCGCAGCACGTGGTCCGGTGTCCAGCCGCAGTGCTGAATCCATTGCCCGCAAAACTGCGTGAGCCTGGGAATCTCGAACGCATCGGCCGCGCGGTTTTGCATGGCCTGCCGGATCTCGGCAGCCAGCTCGGGCGTGACACGCTCATCGGCGTCAATCGAGAGCACCCAGTCCCCGGTTGCCAGACTCAAGGCGAGATTTTTTTGCGGGCCGAACCCCGGCCAGGCTTCAGTCTGCGTGACTTGCGCGCCAAACGCGGTGGCAATGGAGCGCGTGTTGTCCGTGCTGGCGTTGTCAACCACGATCCACTGGTCTGCAAAACGGACGGACTCCAGGCAAGCCTGCAAATTGGCCTCTTCGTTTTTGGTGATGATGATGACGGACAGGGTCATGGTGTGCGAGTGTGGTTGAAATCTCGAAGCAGCCACCACGCCCACGCGCTGGGTCAAACAATGATTGTGGGTGCCGCCAACGTGAAAACTTGTAGGAATTGGCCGCCAATTGTTCCACGATAATGCAGCCTTGCCCTCTTCAAAGCGCCCAGCACGGCACGCATGCCACAAATCGCCGTCCCGCCATCGTCCGCCGTCCCCTTGGTCCTGCTGGGGCGGGGCGGGGCTGGCACCGGGTTCTCGGGCAAATGCCAACGGCCGTCTGGGAGTCCGCTTCGTACACTAAGATCGGCAGCACCGATTCCTCATCGGGGGAACGTTTCAATGACTGGCACCGTTCCATCGATTCGATCACGCCGCACCCCGTTGCCGGGTCGGGTGTGGGCACCGGGAACGCGTAATACCAACGACTGGACCAAGGCAGTGAACCTGAGAATGCTCAAAACGTGCGTTACCCCCACCAGGAGCACCTGCCGTGTGGCGCTGGCGTCTGGGCGGCGCGCCCAGGCGGCACCAGCCGGCCCTGAGGCTGTCGCTTGAGCACGCCCGGGACCCCGGCCGACAGCGCAGCGGCCAGCCTGCCGCCTGCCCCCATCGGGCAGCGCCTGCGCCGAATTTGGCCCTACTTCAACCAGTCGCCCGGTGCCTGGGCGGTCGCCATTGGCGCCACCGTGGTGGCTTCGGCCACCGAACCGCTGGTGCCCGCGCTGCTCAAGCCCCTGCTGGACAAGGGTTTCCTGAAGGGCAGCATCGAAATCTGGGTGATTCCGGTGTCGCTGCTGCTGCTGTTCGGTGTGCGCGGGCTGGCCGGGTTTGTGGCGCAGATTGCGCTGGCCAAGGTCACCAATCAGGGCCTGCTGGAACTGCGCAAGGCCATGTTCGGCAAGCTGCTGACTGCGCGCCTGGACCTGTTTTCCAGCCAGTCGGCCAGCGCCTTGTCCAACACCGTGGTGTACGAGGTGCAAAACGGCTCGACCATGCTGGTCAACTCGGTGATGGGCCTGACGCGTAACAGCCTGACCTTGCTGGCCTTGTCGAGCTACCTGCTCTACCTGAACTGGAAACTGACCCTCATCGTGGCGCTGCTGATCCCTGCGGTGGCGTGGGTGATGCGTGTGCTCTCCAGCCGCCTGTACAAACTCGCCAAGGCCAGCCAGACTGCCACCGATTCGCTGGCCTATGTGGTCGAGGAAAACGTGCTGGCACACCGTGATGTCCGGCTGCATGCGGCACAGAGCGGACAGGCCGGACGTTTTGCACAACTCAGCGATGCGCTGCGGCGGCTTTCCATGAAGTCCACCGTGGCGTCGGCAGCCATGACGCCCACCACCCAGATGCTGGCCGCCGTGGCGCTGTCTGCGGTGATTTCGGTGGCCCTGATGCAAAGCGCCACCGATGGCACTTCGGTGGGCTCCTTTGTTGCCTTCGTCACCGCCATGCTGATGCTGGTGGCACCCATCAAACACCTGTCCGAAGTTGCCAGTCCCATCACCCGCGGCCTGGCGGCCCTGGAGCGCGGCCTGGACCTGATGGAAAAGACCCCGGACGAGCACAGCGGCGATTTCGCCAAACCCAGAGCCGAGGGGCACATCCGCTTCATCGATGCCCGTGTGGCGTATGGCAGCGAGGGCGCGACAGCGGTGGACGCGGTCAACCTCACGATCGCGCCTGGTGAAACCGTCGCCCTGGTGGGCGCCTCGGGCGCTGGCAAGACCACCCTGGTCAACCTGCTGCCGCGTTTTGTCGAACCCACTTCTGGACGCATCGAGCTGGACGGCCATGAGTTGCGCGAGTGGCAGATCGATGCGCTGCGCAGCCAGTTCGCGCTGGTGAGCCAGCATGTGGTGATGCTCAACGACAGCATCGCGGCCAATGTCACACTGGGTGCCCCGCTGGACCGTGACCGGGTGCAGCGCTGCCTGCAGGCCGCGAATCTGGAGCGCTTTGTGGCCGCCCTGCCGCACGGCATGGACACCCTGGCCGGCCACAATGCGACGCAACTGTCGGGCGGCCAGCGCCAGCGCCTGGCGATTGCGCGCGCGCTCTACAAGGACGCGCCGGTGCTGATCCTTGACGAAGCCACTTCGGCGCTGGACACCGAGTCCGAACGGGCGGTGCAGGAAGCGTTGCAGCGCCTGATGCACAAGCGCACCACGCTGGTCATCGCGCACCGCCTGTCCACCGTGCAACATGCCAGCCGGATCGTGGTGATGGATGCCGGCCGCATCGTCGAGACCGGCACCCATGCCGAACTGATAGAACGCGACGGCCCCTACGCCCGCCTGTACAAGCTGGGTTTGTACGATTCCGGTCTTTCGCAAAGCACACCCGTGATGCAACTCTCATGACAGTCTCCATCAGTGGTTTTAGCTTCATCCGCAACGGCGTCGAGCTGGGTTTTCCGTTCGAGGCGTCCATCCGTTCGCTGCTGCCGCTGGTGGACGAGTTTGTGGTGGCGGTCGGCCGCAGCAATGACGACACGCTGGCGCGTGTGCTGGCCATCGGCGACCCGAAAATCCGCGTGATCGAAACCATCTGGAACGAACGTATGGCCGACCGCGGTTTTGTGTATGCCCAGCAGAAAATGATCGCCCAGTACGCTTGTACCGGCGACTGGGCGTTTTACCTTGAAGGCGACGAGGTGGTCCATGAAGACGACTTGCCGGCCATCCGCGCCAGCGTCGAGAAGCATCACGCCAACCCCGACGTCGAGGCGCTGGTGTTTGACTACCGCCACTTTTACGGCTCGGCGCAATGGGTGTCGGTCAGTCCCGGCTGGTACCGCCGCGAATGCCGCTTGATCCGCAACACCATTCGATCCTATGCCCCGGATGGTCAGTACTGGCTGGTCACGACCGACCACAAAAAGCCGCGCAACCCGCAGGCGGCGCTGGCCAGCGCCCACATCTTTCACTATGGCTGGATTCGCCGCAACGAAGACATGCAGAAAAAGCTCGACCAGGTCAGCAAGTACTGGGCGAGTTCGACCAAGATGCAGGTGCAGTACAGCCAGTTCGACGCCCGTGCGCTGGAGCCCTATCAGGGCACTCACCCTGCGGTTGCCAAAGCCTGGCTGGCCACCGGTGCCGAACAGGAGCTGCAGATTGACCCGGCTTACAGGCCCACGCCGAAGGAAAACAAATACCACCTGATGCGCCGGATAGAGCTGCTGACTGGCCTGGATTTCAGCCGCAAGCATTTCAAGCTGGTGGCTTAGGCACCGACCCAGCGCAGTCGGAACTCAGGTTTTCGCGGCGACCGCCGAGGAGAAATACACCTCTTCCTGCTGGCGGGCGATGTCCTCCCACCGGTAGCCGCTTGCAAACAGTCGGGCCTGTTCGCCCAACTGCCGGCGCAGCGCCGGGTCGCTGGTGATCTGGTTCAACGCGGCACCGAGTTGCGCGGTGCTGCGGGGGTCTTCAACAAGCAAGGCGTTGTCGCCGTGGCCCAGCAGGCCTGAAATGCCGCAGTAGGCTGCAGCGCTGACCACCACCGGCAAGCCGTGCGCCATGGCTTCCAGCACCACCATGGCAAAGGTGTCCTCCAGCGTCGGGTGCACCAGCGCGTCGGCCGCCCGGTAGGCCGGACTCACGTCCTGCAGTGCACCCAGAAAAAACACCCGACCGGCGATGCCCAACGACTCGGCCTGCCGCGTAAATTCGGAGACCTGCTCGGGATGGCCCACCACGGCCAGTACCACGTCGGCCGGTTGGGTCGCCAACGACTGCAGTAGGCTGGCCATCCCTTTTTTGCGGTAATCGTTGCCGACAAACAGCAGGCAAAACCCCTGGGCCGGCAAACCCAGTTGAACCTTGGCAGCAAGCTTTTCTTCCTGGGTGGGGGCAAGGGCCGGAAAGCTGACCCCTGGCGTGATCACACGCGTCATCGCGCGTGAACCAGGGTAGGTCGCTGCCATCGTCAGACCCAGGCTTTCCGAGGTCACCACGATGCGGCGTACGCCTTGATTTTTGAAGCGCAGGCGCTCCAGGCCCAGGTAGGTCAGCAGGCGCGGGCTGCCAGCCACCTTGATCCAGCGCAACAGGCGAGACACGCCTGTCCGGCCCTGAAACAGGTTGTGTTTGACCGGCACCACATGCACCGTCTGCACCTGACCATGCCAGGTGTTTTCATGCGAATGAACAATGTCAAAACCCTGCCGCGTGGCGCGCCAGGTGGCGAAGGCGTACCAGAGCTGGTTGATCCAGCGCGGCTTGCGCATGGGCATCGTCACGCGGTGGTAACTCACGCCGGGCGCATCGTGTCTGATCTGCTGGGCAAACACATGGATGTCGTGGCGCTGCGCCAGTTGCTCGACCAGCGCGATGGAATAACGCTCGGCCCCGCCGCCGCTGGCCTCGAAAACCCGGTTCAGCACGGCAATCCGGAGCCTGCGCTGCCCGGCCGCAGGCGCAGTCACGCGCGCTCCCGGTCTTCGTAGGCCGTGGCCACCTTGAGCCAGAACACCGGCAAGCTGGTCGAGCGAACCACCGGCACACGCGGCAGTTCGAGCAAATTGCCTTTGACCACACTGCGGCCACGGCATGTGGTGGTGACGGTGTGGAAGCCGGCTTGCCGCGCCATCTCGACGTGCTGCGGCGCGTATTCGCCGTAGGGATAGCAAAAATGCTCAACCGGCGTACCCAGCAGGCCCTCCAGCGCGGACTTGTCCTGCGTCATTTCAGCCAGCGCCGTGGCCGGCTCGCTCTGCAGCAGGCGCACGTGGTTGCGGGTGTGCGAACCCACCTCCTGCCCGCCTGCCAGCCACCGCCGCAACTGGCCGCCATCCATCAGCGGCACCTGGGCAATGCCGATGTCGCGGTCCCATTCGTTGGTCTTGCCCAGCAGGCTGCTCACCGCATAACAGGTGGAAGAAAAACCATGGCGCTGCAGCACCGGCAGCGCCTGGGTCAGGTTGTTCAGGTAGCCGTCGTCAAACGTGATGCCCACCACCTTGCCGCTCAGCTCACCCTTCAGGTAAGGCAACAAGGCGCCCATGGACAGGCCGCAATAGCCCAGCAGCTTGAGCAACGCCATTTGCCGCGCAAAGGCACCGGGTGCCACGTACAAGCCCCGAAATGGCGCGCCTTTGGGCGGTGCTTCGCTGATCTGGTGGTAAACCAGAATGGGGATCGTGCGTGGTGGTCTGGCGGCGGTGTCAGGCATACGGGCGATTAATTTTTCAACGGCTCACAGCAGGACAATATCGTATTGTTCCTGCGCCATCACGGCTTCGGACTGCAGCGAAATCGGCTTGCCGATGAAGTCACTCAGGCCGGCCAGGTGCTGGCTCTCCTCATCAAGGAACAGCTCGATCACTTTGGGCGACGCAATCACCCGGAACTCGCGGGGATTGAACTGGCGCGCCTCGCGCAGGATTTCGCGCAGGATGTCGTAGCTGATGCTGCGCGCCGTCTTGACCACGCCCTTGCCCATGCAGGCGCTGCAGGGCTCGCACAGCTGGTGGGCCAGCGACTCCCGGGTGCGCTTGCGCGTCATTTCCAGCAAACCCAGCGCGGAAAAACCGTTGACATGGGTCTTGATGCGGTCACGCGCCAGCTGTTTCTGGAACTCGGCCAGCACGGATTCCCGGTGGCTGAGCTGCACCATGTCGATGAAATCAACAATCACGATGCCGCCCAGGTTGCGCAGGCGGAGCTGCCGCGCAATCGCCAGTGAGGCTTCGAGGTTGGTCTTGAAAATCGTGTCGTCGAAGTTGCGGGCACCGACAAAGCCGCCGGTGTTGACATCCACCGTGGTCAGGGCCTCGGTCTGGTCGATGATCAGGTAGCCGCCCGACTTCAGGTCCACCCGGCGGCCCAGCGCCTTGGCAATTTCCTCGTCGATATTGAAGAGATCGAAAATCGGACGCTCGCCGCTGTGCAGTTGCAGGCTTTGCAGTGTGGCCGGCATGAACTCTGCGGCGAAGACCTTCAACTGCTCGAACTGCTCGCGGGAATCGATGCGTATGCTTTGGGTGTTTTCGACCACCATGTCGCGCAGCACGCGCTGCAGCAGGCTCAGGTCCTGGTGCAGCACTGAAGTCGGCGGCAGCCGGACTGCTGCGTCCTTGATGCGCGCCCAGGTCTTGCGCAGGTAGGCCACGTCTTCGCCCAGCTCGGCATCGGTAGCGTCCTCGCCGTTGGTGCGCAGGATAAAGCCGCCGCCCATGTCGGCGGTCAGGGCCTGCAACCGCCGGCGCAGTTCCTCGCGCTGGGTGGACGGGATTTTCTGCGACACGCCGATGTGCTTGTCCTGCGGCAAAAAAACCAGAAGGCGGCCGGCAATGCTGACCTGCGCGGTCAGCCTGGCGCCCTTGGTGCCTATCGGGTCCTTGAGCACCTGCACCATCATGGCCTGGCCTTCGAACAGCTGCTTTTCTATCGGCTGCGGGGCCGCTGCGGGGCTGGCCGCGCCGTCGGCGTCTGCATGGCGGCTGTTGATGCTGCTCATCAGGTCGGCCACATGCAGAAAGGCGGCGCGCTCCAGCCCGATGTCGACAAAAGCCGACTGCATGCCTGGCAACACGCGGACCACCTTGCCGAGGTAGACGTTACCGACCAGGCCGCGTTCGAGCGTGCGCTCGGCGTGTAATTCCTGCACCGCGCCGTATTCGACCACGGCCACGCGTGTTTCCTGGGGCGACCAGTTGATCAGGATGTCTTGTTGCATGGTGTTGTCTCTCGAAACTGCTCTAAATCTTCAGGCCCGCAGCGCGCAGCAGCCCTGCCGTTTCATGCAGCGGCAAACCCATGATGCCCGAATAACTGCCGCTGAGATGGCTGATGTGCATGGCCACCCTGCCCTGCACCGCATAGGCACCGGCTTTGCCCATGGGCTCGCCAGTGGCCACATAGGCGCGGATCTGCGCCCGGCTCATGGGCGCAAACGTGACGCGCGACACGCTCAGCGCCTGCAGGCGTTTGCGCCCGTGCTGCACAGCCACGGCGGTCAGCACGCGATGCGTCCTGCCTGCCAGCTCGCCGAGCATGCGTAGGGCATCGCTCTCATCGCCGGGTTTGCCGTAAATGCGGCGTGCCAGCGCGACGGTGGTGTCTGAGCACAACACGGGCGCCGGCGGCAGCCCGCGCCGCTTCAAACGCGCCACGGCAGCGTCCAGCTTCAGTTGCGTCACGCGCTGCACGTAGGCGGTCGGCGATTCGCCAGAAAGAACTGTTTCCAACGCCTCGCTGTCCTCGCCGGCGTCCGGCAGCAGCAGTTCGCAGGAAACCCCCAGTTGCTCCAGCAACTGCCGGCGCCGCGGGCTTTGGGACGCAAGATAGATGAAGTCGGTCATACAGTGAGCACGTCGGAGCCCGTCCCGTTCAAGCAGGGGCCGCGGGTCCGGCTCCGCCGGCCCGCAGGCGCAGCGGCCCCCTCGGGGGGCAGGGAGTTACACGCAGTGAACGACCGTGGGGGCATCATTCCCTATGGTAAGGATGGTTGACCGTAATGCTCCAGGCGCGGTAAAGCTGCTCGATCAGCAGCACACGCACCATGGCATGCGGCAGGGTCAGGTCCGACAGGCGCAGGCGCTCGTGGGCGGCCTGCTTGAAGCCGGGGTCCAGACCGTCCGGACCGCCGATGACAATGGCCACGTCGCCACCGCCAAGCTGCCAGCTGGTCAGCCTGGCCGACAGCGCCACTGTGGTCACGGCCGTGCCGCGTTCGTCCAGCGCCACAATACGCGTACCTTTGGGAATGACGGCCTCGATACGCTGGCGTTCAGCCGACAGCAGGGTGTCCAGGGTTTTGGAAGCGCGCGGCTCGGTCTTGACGGCCTTGAGTTCAACCTTGAGCTCAGGCGGAAAACGTTTGGCGTAGTCGTCGTAGGCGGTCTGCGCCCAGTCGGGCACCTTCTGGCCGACGGCGACGATGGTCAGCCTCATTGGCTCCGGGTCGTGGTTTTCCTGGCAGCCGGTTTTTTGGCTGCGGTTTTAGCCGCCGTTTTGGCAGCGGTTTTCCTGGCTGTCACTTTTTTGGTGGCGGGAATTTTCACGATCGGTGTCTTGGCCGCTGTTTTCTTCGCAGCGGGTTTGGCAGCGGGCTCCGCAGCCTGCGCGGCGGCATTGCGTTTGGCTGTCCAGTCGTTGGTCTTGCCGACGCGCCCGACATAGGTGCCGTCATCGGTCCTGGCGGTCTTCTTTGCGGCTGGTTTGGCTTCGACCTTGCCCGGCGCCCTGGCCGATTTGGCGGCCGGCCTGCCGCCGCTGCGGCCTTTGGCTGGTTTGGGCGCTTCCTCGGGATCGGGTTTGGAGGCCTTGACCAGCGGCGCCGGCGCACCTAGCTTGAGCTTGACAGGCTTGTCACCCCACAGCTCTTCCAGGTGGTAATACTGGCGGATGGTCGGCTGCATGATGTGCGCCACGGCCGCGCCACAATCCACGATGATCCACTCGCCGTTTTCTTCGCCTTCAATGCGCGGCTTGGAAAAACCGGCGTCACGCACCGCATCGCGCACGCTGGCTGCCAGCGCCTTGGTTTGCCGGTTGGACGTGCCGGAGGCAATGATCACGCGCTCGAACAGCGAAGTGATGTGTTCCGTGTCAAACACCTGGATGTCCACCGCCTTCACATCTTCCAGGCCATCAATGATGGCTCGCTGCAATTTCTGGACATCTTTTTTGGCAGCGGTGGTGGTGGCGGAGGTGGAGGTCATGCAGTGTGGGCTTCAATAAAAGTAAGGGGGACGAATCAGGGGGAAATATAGAGACGATGGCGCTCAATATAACGCGCAACCGGCTCGGGAACCAGCCTGGCCAGGCCTTGCGGCGTCGTGTTGCCCGAAGCGACCTGCCGCCGTATGTCGGTGGCGCTGACGGGCATCAGGGGCAATTGGAGGGTCAAAACCGGCTTTGGAAGCCGGACGTGAGGGCCAAATTCGGCCTCAGCCCTTGCGGGACCTGCACGGTCTGCTATACAAATTATAGCTATTTTCAGCAGGGCCTCCCAGCGGTGCCAGCTTTTGAGCGCTGCGAACTGGTCGCGGCCAATGATCAGGTAGAGCTGGGCACCCGGATTTTCGGCCTGCAGGGCCTCTAGCGTATCGATGGTGAAGCTCGGGCCGGCACGCTTGAGCTCCCGATCGTCGACCTGGACCCGCTCCAGCGTGCCAAACGCGAGCTGCGTCATGGCCAGCCTGTGTTCGGCCGCGCTGAGCGCTCTGGCCTTGTGCCACGCCTGCCCGGTGGGAACGATGTGCAGGGCATCGAGCTGCAGTTGCGCCACGGCCGCGCCGGCCAGCGCCACATGGGCCTGGTGCGGCGGGTCAAACGAACCGCCGAACATGCCGATGCGCCTGGCGCTGGCGGCCGGCCCGCTCACAGCCAGTCCCGCCGTATCAAAAACTCCTTGTGCAGGCGTTCTTCGGGCGAGCCCGCCTCTGTCGGCCGCTGGTAGGACCAGCTGACCAGCGGCGGCATGGACATCAGGATGGACTCGGTGCGCCCGCCCGACTGCAGGCCAAAATGCGTGCCGCGGTCCCAGACCAGATTGAACTCCACATACCTGCCGCGGCGGTAGAGCTGAAAGTCACGCTCGCGCTCGCCGTAGGCCATGTCCTTGCGCCGCTCGACAATCGGCAGGTAAGCTGGCAAAAACGCATCGGCCACCGACTGCATCATGGCCAGACTGCCTGCAAAGCCCAGCTCCTGGAAATCGTCGAAAAACACGCCACCAATGCCGCGCTGTTCGTCCCGGTGTTTCAGGTAAAAGTACTCGTCGCACCAGGTCTTGAAGCGCCGGTACTTGTCCTCGCCAAACGGTGCCAGCGCGTCCGCGCAGGTCTGGTGAAAGTGCCGCGCATCTTCCTCAAAG
>Ga0335394_10010788_pt1 | contig 10293 bp, 3 predicted proteins | sample MAT03_FD_205741 | JGI IMG/M metagenome (GOLD analysis project Ga0335394, IMG submission 205741) | Freshwater microbial communities from Lake Fryxell liftoff mats and glacier meltwater in Antarctica - MAT-03 (spades assembly) (version 2) ...
CAAAGCGACGGCTGGCACCACGTCCCCGCACGCGGAAAAATGCTCATTGTCGGCTCTCACAACGGGGGAATCGCCACACCGGATATGTTTATGTTCCTATACGAATGGTTCCACAGGTACGGCACGGAGCGATCGGCCTACGGATTGATGCACCCGACGGTTTGGAAGGTTTCTCCTGATATTGCTAGCATGGCGGTGCAGTGCGGCGCGATCAAAGCACATCCGAAAATGGCGATCGCAGCTTTGGGCAAAAATGCCCCGGTTCTCGTTTATCCTGGCGGCGCCCAAGATGTTTTTCGCCCCCACCACTTGCGCGATAAAATCTACTTTGCCGGACGCAAGGGATTTATCAAATTAGCATTGCGAGAAGAAGCGCCAATTGTCCCAATTATATCCCACGGTGCCCACGACACTTTGATAGTTTTGGCAGATTTGTACGAACAAGTTAAGCAATTGCATGAATTGGGGATGCCGTGGTTGTTTGGCATCGATCCGGTGGTATTTCCGGTGTATTTAGGATTGCCTTGGGGATTGGGGATTGGGCCTTTGCCGCATCTGCCTTTGCCAGTGCAAATTCGGACTCGCGTGTGCGAACCGATCGTATTTGAAAGGTACGGTTCGGAGGCGGCGCGCGATCGCGATTATGTCGATGCTTGTTTAGATTTAGTTACCAATCAAATGCAAGCAGAATTAGATTGTTTGGTTGGTAATTGAGAATTGGCAATTGTCATAAGCTGTGGTGGATTTAATTTTAACAATCCTCTGTCTTTCAACTATGAGTGGGGCAGGTGCGCGAACCCTCCCCCAAATTCAATCTAATGTATTAAGCTGTTCTGAAAATAACATACTTTTTTCCTTTTTTGGTCTGTGCTTTGAGAAATCGCGATCGCCAAAAGCAAGTAAATATGATTGAAATTATTATAACCTTAGCAAAACAGCTTAATAACTAACAACTTTTTTTCTCTCTATTCTCTGACTCTGCGTTCTCTGCGCCCTCTGCGGTTCGTTTAAAAAAGTCTAGTTCACAACTCAAACAAAATTGACATAGCACAAATATTCCTAAAGTGACAGTAGGCCGCAGACATATCTATACACTTCCGACTGTAGGGGGATGCTTTAGCTCGTTAATCAGGTGATGCTTGGCATTGAGGGCAGAAAGTCGAAACTATACATTAGCCGATCGCACCAACTCACTCAACTATGCGCACCCGCGCCTTAACGAGGAATATACTATGTATCAAAATTTGCCAATAAATCCCCAACTGTATAACATCGGGTTCTGGCTGGCCCAAGTACCAGTAGAGCAGACTACTACTACAACCAGAGTAGAAGACGCAGCACTTCTATATTCCGGGCCACAATTTTTTATCGCCCTCATAGCTGGAGTCGTGCTCGCCTGCGCTTTCCAACTCTTGCTAACAAATTTATCAGTAGCTGCGGGCCTTTCCTACATCGGACAATCCCACGATGACGGACACCACTCCGACAGTGGCAGCCCGCCAGTGCGCCACATCGGCAGCAAAGTCGGCACTTGGACTCTAATCACCGTCACCATCGCCCTATTCTTCGCTTGCTTGCTAGCAGTAAAGCTTAGCTTGATTAGCAGTCCGGTTTTGGGTGCGATCGTCGGTTTAGTCGTCTGGGCCACCTATTTCTCACTCCTCGTCTGGGTGAGCTCCACCACCGTCGGTTCCCTGATCGGTTCCGTTGTTAACACCGCGACATCAGGCGTTCAAGCGATTTTCGGCACCGCAGCCGCAGCCCTCGGCGCGCAAGCAGCCAGTAACCAAGTAGTGGCCACAGCCAAAGCAGCCGCCGCCGCAGTGGGACACGAACTCGGTAGCGCGATCGACCCCACAAGCTTGCGGGAAAACGTCGAAGACTACATCCAAAGCCTCAAACCGCCGGAATTAGACATCAAAGCGATGCGCGGCGAGTTTGAAAAATTGCTTAACGATCCGCAACTCAAATCGATTGCTGGCGAAAATTTGCCGAATCTCGATCGCCAAACTCTCGTAGATTTAGTCAGTTCGCGATCGGACTTGTCAAAGCGCGATGTCAACCGGATTGTAGACCAACTCGAAGATGCTTGGAAACAAGTAGAAAAACAAGAGTCCAAATCAGACGGCATCGGCCAATTGGTAGACTATCTCAAATCTGCAAAATCGGGAGATTTGCTCTCAGAGCAACTGACAAGTAGGGTAGAACAAGCCCTCAGCAGTCTGGGCGGTCAAAATTCCGGACAAAGCTCGACCATGATGTCCCAAGCAAAGACAATGGCAGTCAATGCTTTAATGGGAATAGTTTTGGGCCGCACGGATATTTCCGACTTCGATGTTCAAAAAGTAATCGGTCAGCTCAAAACAGCTAAAGACAAAGTTAGCCAGCAAGCTGATAAAATTACCGCTCAAGTCAAAGGCGAACCAGAAACTTACAGCCCAATTCGCGCCGATGTAGAAAACTACTTGCTCAACACTTATTCGTGGCAGATGAACCCTACCGCGATCGAGCGCGAATTTCGTGACGTGCTCTACGATCCTACGGCCGATCCGGGAACTGTGCGCCGCGAATTAGAAAAACTCAAACAGTCAAATTTTGCCAAAATCCTGGCAAGTCGCGGCGTTTTTACCCAAGACAAAATTAAAGAAATTTCCCAGGAATTAGAAGGAATTAGACAGCGAGTTTTACAAACTGTTGTCTTTGCCGAGGAGCAAGAAAAAGCTCGCGATTTGCAGTGGCGGGTGGAAACTTACTTGAAGCTGACGCCGAAAGCAGAACTGACTTCATCAGGTATCGATCGCGATTTCAAGAAAATCTTAGAGGATTCCGATGCGAATTACGAACAATTGCGCGATCGGCTTGCTCCTTACACCCGCGACAGTTTCGTGCAAATCCTCAGAGGCCGCGAAGGCTTCGGATTCCAGGAAGTAGAAGAGATTGTTAAAGAGTTGGAAAGGACGCGAGATGTCGCTTTAGCAGATGCTAAAGGTCTGCAAGAAGCAGCGCAAGTCCGACTAGATAACCAGTGGCAAAAAGTACAAGAATACTTGAAGTCTACGGGCAAAGAAGAACTCAATCCCGAAGCTATCAAGCGCGATTTCAAAACGCTGCTGGACAACCCGGAAGCGGGAATTTGGGCGCTGAGAGCTAGAGCTTCTCGGTTCGATCGCGAAAGTTTGGTAAAATTGCTATCTCAGCGGAAAGACCTCAGCGAAGACCAAGTAAATCAGCTTCTGGATGGCGCCGATGAAACTTGGCACAGCGCGCTGGAAGCACCGCAAAAGTTGGCAGAAAAAGCTAAGGATCAGTACGACCAAACCACCACCGCCCTGGCAGATTACCTCCGCAATACTGGCAAATCAGAACTCAATCCTGAAGCGATTCAGCGGGATTTGACGAAACTGATGGAAAATCCCAAGGAAGGAGCTTTAGCGCTGCGTGGAAGGCTATCTCAGGTCGATCGCGATACGTTAGTCAAACTGCTTTCTCAGAGAGATGATTTGACCGAGGAACAAGTCAATCAAATTATCGACCAAGTGCAGGAAACTCTGGGATCGATCGTGAAAGCACCGCGACGTTTGGCGAAGCGGGTGCAAAGTCAAGTGCAAGATTTTCAGGGTGTTTTAGAGGATTATTTGCGCAATACGGGCAAGGATGAATTAAATCCCGAAGCCATCAAGCGCGACTTGCAACTGCTGCTGCACGATCCAAAAGTCGGCGCTTACAGCTTGGGCGAACGGCTGTCGCACATCGATCGAGCTACAGTCATTTCTCTGCTGTCTCAGCGGCCGGATATTTCGGAAGCAGAAGCTACTCGGATTGTCGATCAAATTGTGTCGGTGCGCGACCAATTCGCACTGCAAATTCAGAAAATTCAGGAGGGCATTCAGTCGGTAATTGACGGGATTCTCGGAAATGTTCGGGATTACCTCAATTCGCTCGATCGCCCAGAACTAAATTATGAAGGCATTACGCGGGACGTGCGCCAATTATTTGACGATCCGCAAGCTGGATTTGATGCTTTGCGCGATCGGCTAGGTCATTTCAACCGCGATACTTTAGTAGCACTAATTAGTTCCCGCGAGGACATTTCCGAAGCCGATGCCAACCGCTTGATCGACCAAATTGAAGTCACCCGCAATAGAGTGTTGCAAAGAGCAGAACGCTTGCAGCAAGAAGCGCAGCTTCGTCTCGAAAGCATCAAAGTGCAAGCGGAAAAACAAGCAGAAGAAACCCGGAAAGCAGCCGAAGTTGCTTCTTGGTGGCTGTTTTTTACCGCTCTTTCCTCGGCCTTTGCGGCTGCGGGCGCTGGTGCTTTAGCCGTAATTAGGTAACAATATTTCGGACATTTGTTGATGGGAAACCATAGAATAAGTGTTTCAAGGCGATTCTCGAATCGAGCTACAGACGGAAAATAGAGTGTTTCAGGCTAAGAATTTTAACCTGTATGGACTATCCTTATAGAATAATAGTCTAGACAGGTTAAAATTTTATTTTATGTACCATTTAGCGTTAGGTCGCCCGATCGATCTAGAGAGTATCGCCCACGATGCTGAAGTTGGCCTTTGTCCGCGCCATGTGATGTGGGGAATCAGCCAGCGACTGGGGGCAACTATCCATCAACCGTCAGGCCATCCGGTGTCATTGTTCGACAAAATACGATCTAAAATTTCTAGTCGCCCGGAAAATTGGGCTCTAGCCCGCCAACTGTCTGAGTAACTTGATAGCAATGATACGATCTTCTGCACTGGCGAAGATGTGGGTATTCCCATCGCAATACTTTGCGGGGCTAAGCCTAATCGACCAAAAATTGCTGTATTTTTCCACAATATAGATCGACCACGAGGCCGATTGGTGATGAAACTGTTTCGATTGGCAGACAAGATTGACTTGTTTGTAAGTAATGCCAGCCTTCAGTTAGATTTCCTCCGTAATTTGGGAGTGTCTGAAAGTCGTCTGTTGATGTTACCAGAACAGACAGATACAACTTTTTTCAGCCCTGGTGTTTCAACGTCTAATCAGCAACGCCCAATTATTGCTAGTGTGGGCCTGGAAAAGCGGGACTATCGACTCCTGGCGGAAGCGACGGCGGATCTTGATGTTGATGTGAAGATTAGCGGTTTCTCGAAGGATGCGATCGCAATGGCTAAGGCTTTCCCAGAAACTTTGCCAGCAAATATGTCAAATAAATTCTATTCTTTGCCTGATTTGGTGCAACTCTACCGCGATGCCGATCTAGTTGCTGTCACCGTTACAGAGAATAAGTTCTGTGCTGGGTTGACTTCGATGTTAGAGGCGATGGCCTGTCAAAGGCCGGTGGTGGTGACGAAAACTCAAGGGTTGGCTGATTATCTTGCACATCCTGGTATCGCTACAGTGGTTAATTCAGGGGATGCGATCGGTTTGCGCTCTGCGATCGAAAAGCTATTAAACAATCCCCAGGAAGCCCAAGCCCAAGCAAGATGCGGTTATAAATTGGCGATCGAAGAACACAACAGCGAACATTATATTGAGGTTCTTGCAGCGCGGCTGGCTTCACTCTAGTTGCAAATTCAAAACTTAGAACTAAACATTGGCTCGCAGATATAAAATAGAAAATTAAGCATTTTCTATTTTATATCTTTTTTTAAAAGGAAAAAATCTCTCCCAGCAACAGCAATAATTGGGACTTTACCCCATCATCTGTAAAACCAGCCGCCTGTCACGAATATACGACAGTATCAAATTTTAATTATTTTCCACTATTTCGTTGAATCTGAGAAAATATTGATGTTTAGGCGATGAAGGAGAGTTTACAGGTTGTGCATAATAGATGACTAGAGCTGTGAAAATACTACACTGACTGTGGGAGCGACATACCGGATACCTTGGAAATACCAACGGCTTTTACAAGTGGGCCCACAACAGTCAAAACACGCAGCCCCCCCCGAAGAGCCAATGCTAAACAACCCACGTCTCAAACCTCCCCAGGCTTGTTGCCTAGTAGCACGGTGAGGAGGCCGACGCCATGCAACTCCGAAAAAAAACACTATTAATTATTGGTGCAGCACTGATCGGCCTGATTTTGGTTCTCTATGCGACTGCATCAACTATTCTGCTGCACGATTTTCAGAACCTGGAGACACAATACGTCCGCCAGGATGTCGCACGGGCTTTGGACGCATTAGATGATGACTTGTCGAGTTTAGACACTAGCGCCCAAGATTATGCCGAGTGGGATGATACTTACTCTTTCGTCGATACACGGAACCCAAATTTTGTCAAGTCAAATTTTGTCGATTCGACATTTGTTTATTTGAGACTAAACTTATTGGTGCTGCTAGACTCCAGCGGTAAAACGATCTTTGCTAAAGGTTTCGACCTGAAGTCCAAAACCGAAATTCCGATTCCTGAAAGCTTAAAACAGCAATTGACCGAGGCGCTGCTGGACTCCTCGACTGTCGATCGCGCCAAAACAGGCGTCCTCACCCTCCCAGAAGCCACGCTGCTGATTGCCTCAAAGCAGATCGTCAACAGCAACGCGATCGGCCCGCCACGCGGGACGCTGATCCTGGCACGCTACCTCGACAGCACCGAAATCGGTTTGCTTTCAGAACTGACTCACCTGTCAGTCGATTTTCGATTGCCGAGTTTAGATTTTAAAGTGGGAGCCACGGACTACTCCGGCTCAGGCGCTAAAGCACTCGCTAGCTCAAGCCAGGATTTGGACAATCTCAAACTAAAAATTTCCAACCTCAAATCAGTAGAAATTTTAGTCGAGCCGCTCAGCGACAGCGTAGTCGCAGGATACGCCATGATTCGGGACATCCGGGGCAAGCTAGCCCTGTTGCTGCGAGTAGAAGTAGACCGAGTAATCTCTCGCCAAGGTCAGGCTACCTTGGAGCTGTTTACATTTTCAATACTGGCAGTAGGTTTAATATTTAGTGCGATCGCCCTGTTGTTGCTAGAAAAATTAGTCTTGGCGAGATTGGCAGACTTGAGCACCAGCGTCAGCAACATCGCAGCCAACGGCGACCCAGACTTGCGCGTTCAAATGCCAGGAGGCGATGAACTCGCCAGCTTGGCCGACACCATCAACCAAATGCTAGAAGCATTGGGCAATTCTCAAGTCGAACGCATAGAGAGCGAAGATCGCTATCGGTTGATGGCAGAAAACTCAACCGACATGATCACCAGACACAACCCCAAAGGCGTGTTTATTTACGTTTCGCCAGCCAGCAGCGCTTTATTGGGATATGAACCTTCAGAACTCGTCGGCCGAATGCCCAACGATTATTTTCACCCCGACGATTTAGAAAATATCGCCAGAGCTCACTCGAAAGTCCTGGCGCTTCCAGTTACTTACACCGTCAGCTATCGCATTCGCCACAAAGACGGCAAATACATTTGGTTTGAAACCACCAGCAGGACGATTCGCGATCCGCAAACCGGCGTCGTCCAAGAAATTATCGGCATTTCCCGCGACATTAGCGTGCGCAAGCAAACAGAGCAAGAACTGCGAGAAAGCGAAGCTGCAATTAAAGCTTTGTATCAAGTGACTTCGGCTCCCCGTACAGACCCGCAGGGCCGTCTCTCTACCTTCGATTTGCGCCTCCAAGAACTGCTGGCAATGGGATGCCGACAGTTAGGTCTGTCCGTGGGAATTTTGTCGCGCATTCAAGGCGACAACTATCAAATAATGGCTGTTCAGTGTCCCGACGGGTCGATCGCCACTTCACAAATCTATGATTTGGAAAAAACCTTCTGCGTGGCTACGGCAATGTCAACAGAACCGATATACTTTGAGTCGGTGAGGTTTTCGGGTTTGTGCTTCAACACCGACGATCCTGTCTTCAAAATCGAAGCTTACATGGGCATTCCCGTCACGGTGGCAGGTGAAGTTTACGGCACTCTGTGCTTCTTTGCTCCGACTCCTCTAACAGAACCGTTCCGAGTTGTAGACAGAGAGTTGGTGAAACTGATGGCTCAGTGGGTGGGAAGCGAATTAGAACGCCAGCAAACAGGCGTAGATTTGGCAAAAGCTCGCGATGAAGCACTGGCGGCTACCAGAGCCAAAAGTGAATTTTTAGCCACCATGAGCCACGAAATTCGCACTCCGATGAATGGAGTCATCGGCATGACTGGTTTGCTGCTAGATACGCGCTTAACTCGCGAACAGTGTGATTTTGTAGAAACTATCCGCAGCAGCGGCGATGCCTTGCTGACGCTGATCAACGATATTTTAGATTTCTCGAAAATTGAGTCGGGCAAATTGGATTTAGAGGAACATCCGTTTGACATCCGCACTTGCATTGAGGAATCTCTCGACTTGGTAGCTACCAAGGCGGCAGAAAAAAAACTGGAATTGGGTTACTTGATCGATCGCTCCGTACCAGTAACAGCGATCGGTGACAGCGCCCGCTTGAGGCAAATTTTAATCAACTTGCTCAGCAATGCTGTTAAATTTACCGAAGCTGGAGAAGTGGTGGTTTCGGTGACTGCCCAAAAGCTTGCAGTATCCACGATCGACGCTCAAGAACCGCCAGAAATTAATGGCGAACCACGAGCAATTAACCAAGTATACGAAATACAATTTGCGGTTAAAGATACTGGTATCGGCATTCCGGGCGATCGCATGGATCGACTGTTTAAATCTTTCAGCCAGGTTGATTCTTCAACGAGTCGGCACTACGGCGGCACCGGATTAGGTTTGGCAATTAGCAAGCGTTTGGCAGAAATGATGGGCGGCAGGATGTGGGTGGAAAGTATGGGTTGTATTGCGGGCAATTCTCCCGCAGATTTTCAAGCGGCAGTTTTTGATTTGGAATGGGGAGAATCTTGTGAAATTGCCGAAAAAGATTGCTCTGGCAAATCTGTACTCAGCAACCAGCCGCAGAGTCAAAATCCCAAATCCGTTGGCTCTACCTTTTATTTCAGCACGATTGTTGGTGGTTGCAGCAGTTCATTACCAGTTAACTTGAGCAATTCTCAACCAGAATTAGCTGGCAAGCGAGTCTTAATTGTCGATGACAATGCTACCAACCGCCAAATTTTGACTCTGCAAGCTCAGTCTTGGGGAATGGTAGCTAGGGCTTCAGCTTCGGCTCGTTTGGCTTTAGATTGGTTGGCTGCTAAAGAAGAGTTTGACTTGGCAGTTTTGGATATGCAAATGCCGGAAATGGACGGGTTGGCTTTAGCTGCCCAAATTCGCCAGTATCCTGATTGCGAAAAGTTGCCGTTAGTGATGCTAACTTCGATCGGCAGACAAGAAATTAACACCCCTACTATTGAGGTAGATTTTGCTGCTTTTTTGAACAAGCCGATCAAACAATCTCAGCTTTACAATGTCTTAATCAATATTTTTGGGAAAGAGGTAACAGAAGTTAGAGTACAGCGCACTCTTCTCGGGCCTTTCGTGCAAAGCATACCGATGCTGGCTTTAGAATTACCCCTGCGGATTTTGTTGGCTGACGATCATTTGGTGAATCAGAAGGTGGCTTTGCAAATTTTGCAGCGCATGGGGTATCGCGCCGATGTGGCAGGAAACGGTATCGAAGTGCTCGAAGCTTTGCGCCGCCAGCCTTACGATGTGGTGCTGATGGATGTGCAAATGCCCGAAATGGATGGTTTGGAAGCTACCCGCCTCATCCGCGAGCAATTTTCAGAGGATTTTACCTCAGAAAATCCCACAGAAGAATCAGAAGTTTCTGAAACTGACGAAGCACAATCTAACAATCCAAAATCCAAAATCCAAAATCTAAAATCGACGAGGCCTTGGATTGTGGCGATGACGGCAAATGCGATGCAGGGCGATCGCGAAGAGTGCATGGCTGCGGGGATGGACGACTATTTGAGTAAGCCGATCGCCATTCAGGAGTTGGTACGAGCTTTGAGTGCGTGTAAATCGCGATCGAATGGGGCTGTTGCAGGAAATCAACCAGTGAAAATTCCCAATTCGTCGGCAGTTGTCGGGTGTGATGTATCAAATCTCGATCGGGCTTTGTCAGAAAGCCGCGATTGCCTGAGTGCCAAGATTGTACAGTCCCTGCGAGAGGTAGAAGCTTTGGACGAGGTGATCGACATTTACCTCGAAACAGCTCCAGAACTGCTGCGAGGTATCTCTGTGGCTCTGTGCAGTGCCGATCCGTTGGCTTTGAGGCGATCGGCTCACTCCTTGAAATCGATTAGCGGTACTCTCGGTGCTTTTCGCTTGTTTGAGCTGTGCGAGGAACTCGAAATCATGGGCCGCATCGGAACAGACACGAACCAGGCTTTATCTGCGAATTCCTGCGGGCTTTTAGAACAGGTTGAGGC
>Ga0335394_10010791_pt1 | contig 10292 bp, 7 predicted proteins | sample MAT03_FD_205741 | JGI IMG/M metagenome (GOLD analysis project Ga0335394, IMG submission 205741) | Freshwater microbial communities from Lake Fryxell liftoff mats and glacier meltwater in Antarctica - MAT-03 (spades assembly) (version 2) ...
CACGATCAACGCGGTAAATGCCCAGAAAGGCACAGAGGCCTTATCGGTATCCAAGAAATTATTGAGTCCCCCGTGCAGATAGTATGTGACCAGACCCAGGAATGTGGCCAGCAAAAGGCGGCGATCGACCCCCTTGGGCATGCGCACGTAAAGCCGCATGGCGATCGCAACGGATGTGAGCACCAGCGCGAGCATCAACAGCAGTCCGAATAGACCTTGTTCGGCCAGCGGTCCCAGATACTCGCTGTGCGCATTGCCCTGCACCCCGAAGTTGGTGCTTATGATCGTGCGGTCGGCCGAGGCTTGATAGGGTGCGTACTGGAACATATAGGTGCCCGGCCCGAACCCCATCAATGGCCGGTCCAGGAACATGCGCAACGCCGAGTTCCAACGATTGATCCGTTCCAGGTTGGAAGCATCGCTGGAAATGTTGGAGATGGACTTTACGTGTTCGCCAAGATCATTGGACGATTCCACGGTATTGCGATGCATGGCAATGGTGATCTGCTCCTGCTGCGACCAAGCGATCCCGCCTAACACCAGCGCACCAACGATCAGGACCCACAACGGGATCCGGAAGCGCATGATCAGGAAAAAGACAAAGGCCCCGATAAGGCTCACCCAGGCCGCACGGGTATAGGAGAACACCAGACCTGTGGCAAGGACCACGAACAACACGGTGGCCATGACCCGTTTAGCGAAGGAAAATCCCGGAAAGGCGATCGCGTTGACGGAGTACGGCAGGAAGAAAGCGAGAATGGCACCGTAACCCGTGTGGTCCTTGTAGAAGGGGGTCATGACCCAATGTGCTGAATCCTGGTCAAATTGGTTTTGCCAATGGCGCACCAAGGTGTAGACCACCACCACCGAAAGGCCCAGCATATATGCCCAGATGAACCGATGGACGTTCTTTTCATTGCGGAACAGCCGTGTCACCATAAAGAACATGGTGGTTACGAACCAAACCCTGGCGATCACGAACTTGATGGAGACCAGGGGCATTGAACTGGTGATCGTACAGAGCAGCATCCAGCCGATCTGCAACAGAATGATATAGGTGAGCGGGTGTTCCCAGACCCTCTTATCGATCGTGGACCGTTCCAAGCCCAGCTTGAAGAGGAACAGAACGGTGAGCCCCACCATGATCGGTTCGGTGGGCAATGAGATCCCGATGCCGCCAATGGATAATTCCTCCAAGTTGATGGAGAGCGGCGCGGCGAAGGAAACGAAGATCAGCAAATTGTCCACGGCATACACCATGGCCCAGCTGATGATCAATACAACGGGTAATAGATTGAGCCAGTAGAACTGCCCGGCCATGAACAGGGCGTTCACCAGTACGAACACCACACAGGTGATCGGTACCCACAAAGACCGATTCAGGGCAACAGCCATTGGTCAACTCTTTCCACCCCGCCAAACCACCAGCAGGAAACAGAGGAACAATGCCGATGCAGTGGCCAAGAGCACGATCAGCCAGCGCACAGGATACACTTTACGATCGCTCACCTCCGGATAAACGATCACGTTGGTATAGGTGAGTTCCTTCGTCATATCATTGACCACTTCTTCGTGATGGGTGAGCAGCAGATCATAGTTGGTGCGGAACATGTCGCTCAATTCGGTCAACCGACGGAATTCACCGCCCTTGGATTCCAGGTCCTTGATCATGCCCAGCAACTTATCACGTTGACCTTGACCGGAGCCTGAGTTCAGCATGCGGACGTACCCTTTGGTCAATTCCTTCGCTTGGGTTTCGTAGGCCAGCATACCGGCCGTTCTACGGAGCGTATCCAAGCGTGCTTCGACGGAATCGAGCTTGTACGACGCATGGGAAAGAGCCTTTTGGGCGATCCTAAGCACTTCTGCGGATTTCTCCCGCTGCAGGCGGCGTGCGAGCAGGTTCACCTGCACAAGCATCTCATTCACCATATCACGCGCCCGCATGGCATCCTCGTCGGTCACGTCGATGTCAACGGATTCGTAGAGTGTCTTGGAAATGTCCACGCGTTCGGCGAATTCATTGTAGAGGGCGAAGTATCCAGCGTTCGCCGTGGTGTCCACATCATAGGCTTGGACCAGGTCGAACTTCCCGATCAAGCTATCGCGAATGCTGTTGCTGCGGAGCAACTGGAGCAATTGGTCGGTGCGGGTCTCGATGGAATAGCTGTTCAGGTTCACTGGATAGACCGTGGCCGATGACACGTACCTCGGTTTTATGAACGTGGGACCGCTCAACACGCCGGAAACCACCACAGCAATGGATCCGACAATGGTGAACAATTTCCAATTGGTGGTTATAAGGTCGACGAAGCGGTCGAAATTCTGATCAGCGGCCATGGGTATTGCGCAATTTGGGAATGGTCTGCTGTACCACGATCAGCAGCAAGGATAAGAGGAACGCGGAAAGGGCACTACCCAATACCACCAAGGAGCGGACAGGCGCATGCTTCCGGTCTGCGGGCTTGGCAGCACTGACCACGAATTTGTGCGGGAGGTCGCTTTCCAGGTCCACTTGCGCTTGCTCCAATTTGGAACGAAGCACATTGACCCGTTTCGCATCCTGGTTCAGCTGGTCCTGCAATGTGATGTACGGACCGCCGTACCGGGCCAGGACCTTGAACCGATCCTCCAACTCCTGGATCGCACGTTTGTCGCCCTTCAGGATCGCAGCACCCAGGTACTCGTTGAATCGTTCGGTCTGGGAGTGATAGTCCTGAACACCTAATTCCCGAAGCACGCCCATGCTATCGGTCATTATCTGCATTTCCTTCTCCAGTTCGGCCAACTTGTTCTGGACAATGAGCACGCCCTTGTCCGCCCGTTCATGGACCATTTCCTTCCATACGGTATCGACCTCGGCGGTAATGAAGTTGGCAATGGCCGCTGCGCGAACGGGGTCCGTATCCAAAACTTGTATGCGTACGCTACTGAACTTAGTGCGTACGAAGGTGATATGGTCCTCGAACGTGTCCTGCAGCTCGGTGTTCTTGTGCTTGCTTTCGGGATCGATCTCGTAGACCGTGTACAGATCGAACTTTTCGGTGGCACGTTCCTTGATCTTGTCCGAATTGAGCACCTGGATCAGCTGTTCACTGTCCCCATCGTCCCCCAAGGCCAGGATATCATCGCGCCCGGTTGCGTTCTCGCTGAGCAGTGCCCGGGAAGCGGAGTTGGTCACAGCTGGGAACATGATAACCTCACTTTTGTAGGTCGGTGTGATCACGAATGCGGCAATGATACCCGCCACAGCCCCGAAGGCGGTAATGGTGAGGATCGTTCTACGGTTCGACCACAGGAATTGGATCAGTTCAAAGCTATCAGCGGGCTTTACGGGCGTTCCTTGCTCCATGCGTCGTCCGAGGGGGAAAAAGAGGGCCAAAAGTACACCTTCGCCCCCACTGTAGAGCGGCTTTTCAGCCACCCTTGGGAGTTAGGGCGATGGCGGCGCGCAAAACACGCGGACCCAACATGCCGGTCGCCCACGCCAAAACCACGGCTCCAGCGGCGAACAGGCCGAACTGGGGCAGTAGACCGGAGACACCGGTCGCCAGCCACAAACCCAAGGCGACAAGGGCCATGGCATAGACGGCACTGCGCACCCACAGGCCCAATGGGAGCGTGGCACCGAACAGGAGCGCCGCCAACACCAATTGCACGATCGCGGTGGCTACTTGGGTCACCAAGCTGGCCCATGCGGCTCCTTCAGCCTGCCAGCGAGGGATCAAGATCAGGTTAAGGCTGATATTCAGGATCGCCCCACCAGCCGCCATCCAATTCAACTGCTTCAGCTTGCCACCGGCGGTGAGCAAGGTACCGAAAACATAGGTGGTACACACGGCAACGAAACAGCCGATCAGCAGTGCGAACACCGGTGCCGACTGCTCGGTATGCTCCGTGTAGCGCAGGTCCATAATGGGTTTGGCGAACAACACCCCGAACACGGCAATGGCCAAGGTCCCGGTCAGGACCAACCGCATGGCCAGCACCGCCAATTGTTGAATGGCACCGTTCCCTTCAGCCTTGGGACCCATCAACATGCGGCTGAACATGGGCAGGAGCAGCCCGGCCATGAGGTAGCCCAACATGTTCAACGCTTCGAAGAACCGGAAGGCCTGCGCATAGATCCCCGCTTGCGTGGGACCATCCGGCAGCATACGTTCGATCATGAGGGTATCGGTGCGGTAGTAGAAGGTCATCAGCAGGATCAGGAGAGCATACGGGAAACTCTGCTTCACCACCACCCATGCGAAGGCTGGTCTCCAGCCCACATTGACCCGGCCGCTCAGCCGCAGGACCAGCACCAATGCGACCAGTGCGGTGGCTCCATAAGCAGCGGTCTGTGCCCAGACGAACCACTCGATCCGGAATTGTTCACCGGTGCTCCTTCCCCAGAGCAACCAGCCCACAATACCGATCAATAGCAAGCGATCCAGAATGCTCAACAGGCTGTCCTGCTTGAAGCGTTGTGCCCCAGCGATGTTGCTGCGCAGATACAGGATCGTGGCCACCAGAGCTTGGTTCAGCACCAAAAGGGACAGAATACCGAGCTGCGCACCCGTATACCCCAGGAACAACCCCGCCCCCATGGTGATCACAGCATACAGGCCCACCAGCAGCACCCGCACGCCAAGCACATTGCCGAGGGTCTTCCCCATCAGGTGGGTGTACTGGGCCACGTTGCGCGTGTTGTGGCTGGTCATGCCCAGGTCCAACACGATGTTCAACAAAAAGCTCAAGCTCAGCAGGGCTGCATAGGTCCCGTAACCCGCGCTGCCCACGGCATCCTGCACGCCGGCATCGATGCCCAGGATGTAGAAGGGCTTCACCAGCAGGTTCAGCACCAGCAGCAAGGCGAGGTTCAGGAGGAAGGAGCGTTGCATGTTCGCGGTGCGAAAGTGCGCATTCATCCGGATCCGGGGATTACCTTCACGCAATGAGCGACACGGACCCAAAGGTCAACCATTGGCCCAGCAACGCGGTATTGATCATACTTCTTGTGTTGGCGTGTCTCTCTTGGGCCATTGACATTTGGGATGGATACTGGCCGAAGACCGTGAGTTCCGGTTTGATCGTATTGGGCATTGTAGCCTTGATCTATGCGCGCCGGTACAACAGCAGTCGTTGGCGTGTGGTCATGATGATCGCATTCACCTTGGCCGTGGTGGCGATCCTTGCCCGGTTGGCCTTTTGGCAGGGTTGGGTTTGAAGGTGATCCATCGGTGAACGATCGGAATGCCCCACTTTTGTCCCCATGCGCATCGCTGTGAACACCCGCCTCTTGCTGCCCAACAAATTGGAGGGCATCGGCTGGTTCACGCATGAAACGCTTTCGCGCATTGTAAAAGCGCATCCGGAACACCAATTCCTGTTCCTCTTCGATCGGGCCTTCGACCCGAAGTTCATCTACGCGGACAATGTGGAAGGCGTGGTGCTCTTCCCTCCCACCCGCCACCCTTTGCTGTACCGCATTTGGTTCGACTGGTTGCTGCCTTGGCGACTGCGCAAACTGAAGGCCGATGCATTCATTTCGCCCGATGGCTACTTGGCGTTGCATAGCAATGTGCCCACCTTGGCCGTTATGCACGACCTCAACTTCGAGCATTATCCGGAAGATCTTCCACGCAGTTACCGCAACTACTACCTCCACTACTTCCCCCGGTTTGCACGGCATGCCACGCGCTTGGCCACGGTGAGCGAGTTTTCCCGGCATGACATTGCCGAGACGTACGGCGTTCCGGAAAGCAGGATCGATGTGGTGTACAACGGCGTGGGCGAAGTCTTTCGGCCTGTTGACGAAGCCACCAAGACACAGGTGCGGAACGAATTCACCGCCGGGTCACCGTATTTCATTTGCGTGGGTTCCTTGCATCCGCGGAAGAACATTGCGCGGCTCTTGGCAGCCTTTGATGAACTGCTTCGGGCACACCCATCGGACCTGCGCTTATTGATCGTGGGCGAGTCGTTCTGGTGGGATGATCGCATGAAGGGAGCTTTCAGTTCCATGGAGCACAAGGATCGTGTGGTCTTTACTGGTCGTTTGGAACGCGAACGTTTGAACGCGGCGATCGGTGGAGCGGTGGCCCTAGCTTTTGTAAGCTACTTCGAAGGGTTCGGCATTCCTGTTGCCGAAGCCATGCGCTGCGGGGTGCCCGTGGTGGCCGCCGAAGCCACGAGCCTGCCCGAGGTTGCGGGCGATGCCGCCTTGTATTGCGACCCATTCAACGTAACGGACATTGCGGACGCACTGTACAAGGTGTGGAGCGACAAGGCCCTGCAGGAACAACTGCGCACCGCAGGGCTGAAACGTGCCGAGCGCTATACCTGGGACCAGGCCGCGACAACATTGTGGGCATCTTTCGAACGCATGTGCGCAGATGCAGGGCTGCACATCATCGACCGCAAATGAGCCGCTTGGCCGCATACCTGTTGAAAGACATGCTCGAAGCCGGTTGCGACGAAGCGGGCCGCGGCTGTTTGGCCGGTCCAGTGGTGGCCGCAGCGGTGATCCTTCCCCCAAGGGTGCGCATTCCCGGATTGGATGACAGCAAGAAACTGACGCATGAAAAGCGAGCGCTGCTCCGTCCGTTGATCGAGCAACGCGCATTGGCCTGGGCCGTCGCTGCCGTAAGTCCGCAGGAGATCGATGCCATCAACATCCTGCAAGCATCGTTTCGTGCCATGCACTTGGCCATCGCCGCACTCACCACGATGCCTGCGCATTTATTGATCGACGGCAATCGGTTCGTGGACTATCCTGGCATCCCGCATTCCTGCCAGATCAAGGGCGATGGTCGTTTCCGCAGCATTGCAGCCGCCAGTGTATTGGCGAAGACCCACCGCGATGCCTTGATGGCGGAACTGCACGAACAACACCCGGAATACAATTGGGCGGTGAACAAAGGATATCCAACGGTGGATCATCGCGCGGCACTTGATCGCGTTGGCCCTTGTGCCCACCACCGGATGAGTTTCCGGTTGAGCTATATGATTTCGGAACTACCTTGAAGTGTAGACGTTACTCCACAAAGGTCACTGGCTCTGCCCAAGTGCGCTCCTTTTCGAAGCGGATGCGCTTGCCTCCGATCACCTCCGTACGATAGTTGATACCAGACACCGCTACCACAAAGCCGGTGGTCCCGGGGGATATACTCGCAAGGTCCGCTGCGGAGAATTGGCACGAGGAGCTATTAGCGGGCCGCACCTTCCGTGCGAACCCCACCGTGAAAGCAACTGAATCTGCACTCGAAACACCAACGGTGGTGAGCGTGTATCCCTCACTCAGGTCCACGATCAAAGCACTGGTGATGGGGTTCACCATGGCGAACGCGATCTCATCATTCAATCTGGTGAATGAAGGGAAGCCGTTGTCCCCGACCACCTGCCAATTGGCCATGTTATTGTCCAAGCTCAAGCCGCCGTCCGTGATCGTGTAGAAACCGGTCTCGAACTGATCCGTCAATGCTAGTCCATTCAAACTAACGCTGGTCATCGTGTTCAGGTCGCCAGGTCCACTGCCGAAAAAGGCAATGCCGGAGTCATACTCCAGAAGACCATAACTCCAAAGCACCCTTGCCCTAAGGATCGCATCCGGTTCCTGCACTTGCGGTGTGCCGCCACCTCCCGTTGGTGGCACTACAGGTTCATCCTTTTTCTTGCACCCGACAATGAAAAGGACGGTTACGATGGACAGGAAGAACAGGTTCAATGGCTGGCGCATGGAAGATTTCACTGGTTGATCTGAGAGCAAATGTATTCACACGGGACTTGTCGCTTCCTATTCTGCCCATGCCTCTTGTGTCCTTGCTCCGGGATCTCACCTTCGGCTCAATTTGCCCCTTGCCTTATGTCTTGTGACTTGTGACTTGTGTCTTGTGTCTTGCTTTTGCCCCTTGCATCCCCAAAAACCCTATCCACACGCACCTGTGCAAACGCCCCTTGTTCAACAGGCACCAAGGAAAGGTGTGCCGATACCTTTGATCGCCCAACATGCGTCGTTTCCTCCTGATCCTCTTGTTGCTTGCCATTGCGGGTGCTACCGCCTGGACCTTGTTGAATTGGAACAGCGTAACCCGAGGGACGATGGATCCTTGGCAGGCCGTTCCACAGCGTGCAGCGGTGATCATCGAGATACCCGACGCGTGGCAGAGCTGGGATCGGTTCACGCACACATCGCAGCTCTGGGGAGCGATCGAACAATTGCCCGCAATGAGGGCCATGGGCCGATCGATGGCCCGTACCGTGGAGCGCATGGAGAATGACGCGGCATTGAAGGGCGCACTATCCGATGTCCCGTTATTGATCTCCATAACACGCACCGGCGGCGATGCTGTGGAAGTGCTCTTCGCCTGTGTACCGAAAAGCTCCAACGGTGTTCCGATGCAGGCCTTCGCCGAACTGTTGAACGGCAATGAAGCAACCGTGGCGGCCCTTTCCAAAGGAGGCATCGTCCAAGTACGGCCCGACACATCCCGTGCAGAATTCTCCTTGACCATACAAAATGGCCTTTGGTTATTGGCCACTTCACCGGCCATGATGGACGAAGCGCTGCTGCAATTGAAGGCCGATCGTTCGCAGGTGGACACCTTGTTGTTTGCTGCCCGAAATACACTTGGCGCGAGATCCCAGGCGCATGTGTTGGTGCATACGTTACGTGCCAAGACACTCTTGAATACCTGGTGGTCGCCTGGAACCGTCGAACAACTTGATATTCCGGCAGGTTGGATCGCCATGGATCTGGAGACCCGCCCCGATGCTGTCCTTCTGAGTGGTCTTTTGTTGCCTAGTGCAGATCACGGCACCGTACGCACCTTATTGGGACAAGGTGTAGGGCGCAACGATCTTTCGCGTTGGTTGCCGGCGGAGGTTTGCATGTGGAGTTCGGAGCACGTGGAAGATGCCGAGCTGTTCCTGCGTGACCTTGGCGTCGCCAATGAAACGGACATGGCGGCCTTCGGCCCCGCCTTGTTCAATTGGGTACATGGCAGCATCGGCCATGGTCGTGGGTTGGCTACAGCAAACGGTCCAGCAACACAATGGTTCTTCTTTTCCACGGACGACCCGGCACGCGCCGAGGAAGCATTGACCGCCGACCCTTTCGAGGGCGGGTTCGACACGATCGCCTATCGCGGCAAACGCATCACGCAGCTGAACCTGCGCAATGGGCATACGAAATTGCTCGGCCCCACCTACGCGGAACTCGAGCGACCGTGGTGGTGCATGCTTGGTAACGTGGCGGTGTTCGCTTCAGAACCCGGCATGTTGCGCACGGCCATTGATGCCTGGGTCGATGGCCGCACGTTGGCGGAGGATATGCGCACCTCGGCATGGACACAACGGATCGCGACGAACACCGGGCTTGACCTGCGCTGCGATCTTGCTCGATGTTGGACGGCGCTGGGCGTTGGCATGAAGCCGGGCCCATCAGCGGAGTATGCCAAGCAAGCGGAATTCATGCAACAGTTCGGAGGCGTCTCGATCCAACTTTCACCAGCCCGCCATGGGCAATTGAACGTGGCCGTGGGTTTGCAATTGGCTCCGTTGGAAGAACGTGTGTCCGGCATCCTGTGGAGCACGTTGATCGGCCCGGTAACGCGCAAACCGGATCTCGTGCGCAACCATACCAATGGCACACAAGAGGTCATGGTGCAAGACACCTTGCATCGGCTGCACCTGATCGGGAGCACGGGCAAGTTGTTATGGAGCCGCGATCTGGATGGGTCCATTTTGGGGGAAGTACATCAAGTGGACCGTTTTCGCAATGGCAAATTACAGTACCTGTTCAACACCGCCGATCGATTGTACGTGATCGATCGCAATGGCAAGGACGTGGGCGACCTCCCGGTCCAATTCCCTTCATCCGCAACAGCGCCGCTTGCCGTATTCGACTATGATGATCAGCGTGACTACCGAGTGCTAGTGCCTGTGTCGGACGGCCGGATCCTGAACTTCGATCTGGACGGCGTACCCGTAAAAGGCTGGGAACCCAAACGAATGAAGATGGCTTCCGGGAACCCCGTCCATCACATCCGGATCAAGAACAAGGACTACTTATTGATCGCGGACGGGAACGGAAACGTGGTGCTCTTGGATCGCCGCGGAGAAGAGCGCGGAACATCGTCCTTGGACATGGGTCCATCCCCGGAATTGCTTGCCGTTCGGCCTAGCGTGGACCTGATGGGAACTACCCTGATATGGAGGGATACCACCGGGAGCGTGAAGCGATCCACCTTGGCGGGTGGAAGCACGGTATTGTCCGATCACGTTGATGGAATGGTCTTCATGGGAGCGGT
>Ga0335394_10010799_pt1 | contig 10287 bp, 13 predicted proteins | sample MAT03_FD_205741 | JGI IMG/M metagenome (GOLD analysis project Ga0335394, IMG submission 205741) | Freshwater microbial communities from Lake Fryxell liftoff mats and glacier meltwater in Antarctica - MAT-03 (spades assembly) (version 2) ...
ACCACCAGCTTGAGGCGCAGCGGGAGCTCGGCGGCCGTGGAGGGAACCTCGGCACAGAAGCTGGCCAGCGCTACATAGCCATCCCCGTCACGACCGACAGTCGCCATTGACTGGCCGCCCAATCCGCCCACCGTCAGCACGAAATCCCGGTCCAGATGCGCCTTGCGGGCGAGACTGATTTCGACGCCCTCGGCCGTAGCCGTGGTTGTGATGGCATGGGAGGGTGACGCGACCGCACCGGCCGCAACGGCGCCCTGGAGTAGCAGCGATAGCGTGAACGGGTATTCGGCCAGCAGATCAGTCGATGGCGCCTGATGCGGTGCCAAACCGGCTTCAGCCGGCTCGCCGTACCGCGGGGCGATGACCGTGGGCACCGTCAGGCGGACACTGCCCTGCTCGAAGCGCAAGAGTTGGGAATAGCGATAGCGGATGGTCGCGCGCTCGCCGGCCATGAGGTTGCCCAAGTTGACCGTGCACAGCCCGTTGGCGGCACGTTCAAGCATGATCGCCGTGTCGCCCTTGTCGATGGCGTCTTCGTACTGCGCCTCCGCGGCCGCTTTTTCGACAACGATGCCGGTGAGCGTCTTGCCGTTCAGCTCGACGTCGAGTTCGAGCAGCACCGCGCCAAAGGGCAGGGGGAAGGTGTACACCGCCTCGATGTTCGCCTTGGACGGATTGCAGTAGCGCTGCTCGACGGTGAGTTCGAACAGCAGGCCATTGACGGTGCCCTTGGCCGCGACGCCTTCCAGCGTCATCGGCTCCCCGGCGATCGATTGCAGAATTGCCGCTTCGCTTGTCATGATTTTTCCTCGTTCTTGATTTTCTCGTAGAGCGCCAGCGCGCCCCGGAAAAATGCCCGCGCCTGTTCGGGCGTCAGGCCGGCCCGTCCCGGTTCGAGCGTGACCTCGACCCCATCGGTGACAACCAGGTGACTCCACACTTCGACCGTACCCGCGCCGCGCGGTCGTGCCGGTACCGGCGGAGGTCCACCGTCCAGCAACTCACGAATCCGCTCCAGCGATACGCCGGCATCGGTCCACTTCCGGATCAGCAGAAGTTGCTCCAGGTGGTGGCTCAGGTAGTGAGCCGCCCGGGTTTCGCCGATGGGGCGGTCGACCAAGCCAAGCTGGATGTAGTAGCGGACCGTGCGCTTGGACAGCTCGGAGAGCGTGCAGAGCTCATCGAGGGAATAGGTGCGGGGCGGGGTGTCCTGGCGTTTCATACAGTTCATTGTGCCAGTGTTGCTGTCTTTGTCAAGTGGCAGTTCAGTTTCGTACTAATCGCGGTTATCCTGGCCAACCATGGACGACCAGCCCTACAACCGCTACGGATGGCAATCGAGCCTGGGGACGTTCTCGCGGGCCGAACCAAAGGTCGTCCGCCTTCAACTGCAGCAATTCGTCACTGACGCATCCGTAGAGCAGGTCCGTGCATGGGATCAATGCATCCCCTGGTTGCAACGGGAATGCCGTGAACTCGAAGTACGCGACTACGCGTCAAGGGAATACACCGCGATTCTCGAGTACGAACTACCTCGAGATTCACGGCGACCTGACGTCATAGTCCTCGAGCGCGGTTGCGTTGCGGTGCTTGAGATCAAGGGCGCTCTCAGCCCATCCCGGGCAGCGCTCGACCAAGCATTTGGCTACGCGCGTGACTTGCGCGCCTATCACGCTGCCTGCGCTGGTCACAGCGTGACGCCAGTGCTGCTGGTGCGCGGCGGCGGCCCCGACGCGATCGAGCACGACGGCGTACACATCGTCGGGCCGGAGGGGCTCGATGCATTGCTCGAACGACTTTCGAACGCGGGTGAGCCGGTCATTAGCGCTCAGGAGTTCCTGGCTCCTGACGCGTACGCCCCGCTACCGTCCATCGTTCAGGCTGCCCGCGAGCTATTCCATAGCCGCGAACTGCCGATGATCAAACGGGCGCGAGCTGCGACGGACCCGGCGCTTCAGTACATTTCCTCAATCACCCGAGAAGCAGCGCAAGCGGGGACCAGGCATCTGGTATTGCTCAGCGGCGTTCCCGGGTCGGGAAAGACGCTGGTCGGGTTGCAGTTGGCTCACGCGCACTGGCTTGATGATCTTGCCGTACCGCGCGAGAACGGCCGGCTGGTACCACCCGCAGTGTATCTATCAGGGAATGGGCCACTTGTCCAGGTTCTGCAATACGCGTTGCAGGACGCCGGAGGTGGCGGCCGCACATTCGTCCAAGGCATCAAGGAGTACGTGAAGCACCACAGCCGTCCGGGCCGTCCGGTCCCCCCGGAACATCTGATTGTGTTCGATGAAGCGCAGCGAGCACATGATGCCGAGCGTGTTGCGCATGTACACAAGGAATCGGTTGGAAAGTCCGAACCCGAGCACCTAATCGACTTCTGCGAGCGCATCCCAGGCTGGTGCGTGTTAGTGGCATTGATCGGCAGCGGCCAGGCCATTCATGTCGGAGAAGAAGGCGGCGTGCCGCTCTGGTACGACGCCGTGCGGAAGTCAAAGCGTGCCGCAGAGTGGACCGTCCACGGCGGCCCGGCCTTTGCGGAGACGTTTCGCGACCTGCCGACAACTACGCACTGGAGTCCAGTACTAACTCTCGACACAGAAATCCGCTTCCACCTCACGCCGAGGTTGCACCAGTTCGTTGCCGGGCTGCTCGAAGGTATGCCTGTTGACCAGCTCCGCATGCTGGCCGACGAACTGCATCGTGGTGGGCACCGCTTTCTGCTCACGCGCGATCTCGAAGCTGCGCGCTCCTACTTGCGGGAGCGGTACGCCGATGCACGATACGCCCGGTACGGGCTCGTGGCATCGTCAAAGGACAAGTGGCTACCACAGTTCGGCGTCGACAACACGTTCCAGACTACCAAGCAGTTGCGTGTCGGACCTTGGTACAACGCCGATCCTTCAGATCCACAGTCATGCTGTCGCCTAGACACCGTGGCAACTGAGTTTTCATCGCAGGGACTCGAGCTCGACTGTGCCCTTCTCGCCTGGGGTTCCGACCTTCTCTGGACCGGAGAAGATTGGTCAATCGAGTTCTCAGGTAAGAATCGTCCGCCGCTCAAGGATCCGCTAACACTGAGAAAGAACGTTTACCGAGTGTTGCTGACCCGAGGACGAGACGGGACCGTGGTCTTTGTACCGCCCGATGCGAGAATGGATGGAACAATGGAGCGGCTGGTTTCAGCCGGGATGCCAATTCTTTAAGAAGAATAGTAGACCCTTAGGGAATCTGGCGGAGAGGGCGGGATTCGAACCCGCGGAGGGCTATTAACCCTCGCACGCTTTCCAGGCGTGTGACTTAAACCGCTCATCCACCTCTCCGGTGGGCGATATTTTACCCGATGCCGCTGCGCTGCCCAAGCGGCAACGGCAATCCGCGCTATTGCGGCACATTCCTCGGCGTCACCACCTTGGTCAGCGCCTTGCAGATGAGCGGCATGGGATTGCTCTTGCCGACGAGGATGTCGGAATTCACCATGACGACGATCACGGCCTTGTTGGCCGGCAGGTAGTACGCGCCGGTGTTGTAGCCGGGCAGTTCGCCGGTGTGGCCCAGCCAGCCGTGGTCCTCGCCGATGCCCAGGCCGTAGTGCCGCGCCACCTTTGGCCCTCGACGTCTGCTTCAGTCCAAGCGGCTTGTAGATTCGCTCGGCGAACACGGTGGAAATCGGCTTGCCGGTGACCTGCTCGATCAGCATGCCCAGCAGCACCTAGTTGGTGTTGCTGTAGTGCCAGCCGGTGCCCGGCGCGAAATCCGGTGGATGCTTGAACGCAACGTCCACCAGCTCGCGCGGCGTCCACACGCGCTTGGGTTCGGCAACGATGGTGTTCGCCCACGCGTCGTCCTCGGTGTAGCTGAAGAGTCCGCTGGTCATGTTGGCCAGCATGCGCAGCGTGATGTTCTGGCCGTTGGGCACAAAGGGCAGGTACTTGGCGACAGGGTCGTCCAGCTGCACCTTCTTCTCGTCGGCGAGTTGCAGCAGCACGGTCGCGGTAAACGACTTGGATCGATGTAGGTATCCGATCACTGCGGATGGCCGCTACTTCCAGCTGACACTGAGCTTGCGATTTGAGGCAGCACAATCCCGCAGGTAAAGATTGATCAGGCTTTGATAGGGAATTCCCACCTGCTCAGAAACAGCCTTGAAATACGTGATGGAGTCTTCGTCGAGACGAATTGTGATCTGCTTCTTCAATTGTGACGCGTATGGATTCTTCCGGGATTTCGCGAAGTCGTACTCTTTGCGCATATGGCACCTCTACGGATAGGACTTTGATTCACGAGTAGTCGCCTTGCGTGCGGAGATAATGCGAATCACATTGTCGGCGTTCCGATAGCAATGGCAGACCAAGAGCACTCGAAGCGGACCGAGTTCATCAATAGATTATAACTACAATGTAACTACAACTTCAACTGCACCCAAATCGTCGGCGCAGAACCATACAATCGCCAGTCGCATTCCGGCGATAATGCGCCGATGTCCGCCCTCCCCGCCCTCATCGACGACCTGGTCGCCGCCAACCGCATCCTCGCGGGCCTCAATGTGCTCGACGGCTTCGGGCATGTGAGCGTGCGGCACCCGGGCGATCCCAACCGCTATCTGCTTTCACGCTCGCTTGCGCCGGAGTTGGTCACGCCCGCCGACATCATGACCTTCGATCTCGCGTCCAACGCGCAGGATGACGACACGCGCACGCCGTACCAGGAGCGCTTCATCCACGGCGAGATCTACAAGCGTCGTCCGGATGTGCAGGCGGTGGTGCACAGCCATGCGGCCACGGTGGTGCCCTTCGCGGTCTCATCGGTGAAGCTGCGCCCGATCTATCACATGAGCAGCTTCCTGCGTGCCGGCGCCTCGGTGTTCGAGATCCGCGAACGCTTCAAGATGACGGACATGCTGATCCGCAACAACGACCAGGGCGCGGCGCTGGCAGAGAAGTTGGGCGACGACGCGGTGGTGCTGATGCGCGGCCATGGCTTTTGCGCGACGGGCGAGAGCATTCCGGTGGCGGTGTACCGCGCGTATTACACGCAGTCGAACGCGGCGCTGCAGCAGCAAGCCATCGCGCTGGGCGGTTCGGTCACGTATCTGGAACCGGAAGAGGCCGAGCGTGCGGATGCGACGAACCGCTCGGTGATCATGCGGCCGTGGAGTCTATGGCGCGCTAAGTTCTACGCGCAGGGCAGCAACTAGAGTTGTCGATCAAAGCGAGCGGTAGACTTCACGCCGGTGGCCGACCTTGATGACCTCGACGATGCGTTCGGCGTCACTGACAAGGTAGACCACGCGATATTCCCCTTGCCGTACGCGTAACAGGTTGGCTGGCCCGGCAAGTTTTTCGCAGCCTACCGGCCGAGGATCGGCCGCGAAAGACTGGATTCGAGAGACGATGCGTTGGCGATCGCGCTTGGTGCCGATTGCCTCGATTTCCTTGATGGCAGACGGCTTGACCAGCAGCCTATATCCGGCCACGTTTCCTCATGCCGCGGACCAAGGACTCGAACGAAGTGCCGGGCTCGCGCTTGCGCTTCTCAAAAGCGGTGAGGTCTTCGGCATCCTCCGCCAACGCCAACTTCACGGCATCGTTGACCATGTCGGAGATCGAGCGATCGGTGGCAGCGGCCTTCAGGCGCAACGCCTGGTGCACGGAAGCATCGAAATAGACTGTGGCACGTTTGGAATTGTCCATTACGCCATCATAGCGCTTTGACGTTATAACGTCAACCTTGCAAGTTGCGAGTCCGTGCGATGGAACCTACTCCGCGGTCGTGGTCAGCGGCGCGGCGGAGAACAGCACGCCGAAGACCTGGCAAAACACGACCACGCTGTTGAAGTCATTCAACGGGGTGCCGGGCGCGATGTCGTACTCCTGCGCACCGGTGTTGGCCTTGAGGCGCGCGATCTGCAGGAATCCCTGCTTCACCTGTTTGGTATTCTCGGGCGCGGGATGCTTGGTCAGGTAGATGTAGAGATCGGGGCCGGCGGTTACGCGGAAGTTGTCGAGGCGCAGCAACATGGAGTTGTCGGCGCGGCGATAGATCATCGCGTCGCCAGCGCCCTTGTGCAGCATGCCGTTGTCGCGGAACTTGCCCTGCGCGACCAGCGTCATGCCGGCCATCAGTTGCGCCTGCGCGATGGGGCCGGGCAGCAGCACGGCTGCCAAGCCGCCGGCCAACGTGGACATCCATTGCCGACGCGTGATCGTCCCCAGGTTCACAGCGCGTACTCGGGCGCCATCGAGGTGCGCAACATGGCCTTGGCGCGGTGGCGCATCACGCCGAGGAAATTGGACGTGATGCCGAGTTCCTTGCAGACGCCGTCGGAATCGAGCGACGAGAGTTCGGTCAGCACGAATGCGCTGGCGGTGCGGGCGGGCAAGCGTGCCAGTTCGCGCTCGAGGGTTTCCCAGAAGCGGGTGCGCTCGAAGGCGGCAGCGGGGTCGACGTGCATGGAGGTGCGCGACTCGGTGTTCACGCCATGACTGGCGGGATCATCACCGGCCTCTTCCATCGCATCGAGGCTGGCAGGGATGCGGGCGCGTTCGCGGTACGCGTCCATGATCTTGTGCTTCAGGATGCCCACCAGCCAGGTGCGCAGCGCACTGCGGCCGGCGAACTCGGCGCTGCCCGACAGCACGGACACCATCGTGTCCTGCACGGCGTCCTGCGCGGCGTCGCGGTCGCCCAGTCGGCGCATGGCGTAGGCGACGAGATAGCTCGAATGGCTGGCAAGTTCCTTGGCATCGATGGTAGCGCAGGTCATGTTTGGCTCCTTTAGATGCGAGGCTAAAGCCTCGCCTACAGATCGCTGGGGTGCCGTGAGGCAGTGAACGCATCGTGCCGGGTGCGGTGCCGAGCGAACATTCGGAGGGTTACGGTGGCGCCATCGTGGTCACTACGTAGGGCCTGACGGTGGTTACGTAAAAACCCGTAGTGTCCGGGGGTGCGGTTGCTGCTAGGGTGTCGGCCATGTCGCTGAACACGGTCTTGTGGAACGTGGGGGTCGCCCTCGCCTATGTCGTCGCCTGCGAGGGGGTGGCGGCATGGCTGCGGCTGTCGCACATCCCGCCGATCATCTGGTATGCGTCCGGCGTGGGTTTGGCGGCGTTGCTGCTGCGCGGGTTGTCGGTGCTGCCCGGCATCATGGTGGCGGCATTCATCTGTGCACTGCTCGGTAAGGCATCGCCGGAGCTCGCGTTGCTGTCGATGGCGGCCATCGGCTTGCAACTGACGTTCGCGTGGTGGCTGCTGGCGCGAGTGTTCAAGATCGACGTCGTACTGTCGCATGTGCGCGATGTGGTGGTGTTTATTGCGGTCGGATGCACGGTGGTGCCGCTGCTCAATACCGCGGTCATGCTGCTGCGCGACTACCTTCACGGCGTGGCCAACGATCCGGGCGAGCTGGTGCGCTCGCAGGTCACGGCGATGGGCGAAGCGGTAGGCATCCTGCTGATCGCGCCATTCATCCTGGCCATCGCCGCGGCGTGGCGGCAACGCCGTTCGTGGTCGATGCACGTCGAGTCGCTGGTGCTGCAGGTGGCCAACGCCGCCGTCGCGCTCGTGGTGTTCGGCGGGATGATGGCGTCGTCGATGAGCGCGGAATCGCTGCCGTATGCGATCTTTCCGTTCACGTATTGGGCGGCATTCCGGCTCGGGATGCGCGACACGGCGCTGGCGCTGCTCGTGGCGGCCACGATCGCGGTGGGCTGCCATTCGCTGGGCGTGGGCCCGTTCGTGATGGCGCACTCCACGCCGGCCAATGCATTCGCCCACTACGCCAGCCTGTATTTGTTCCTGATCGTGCTGTCGTCGACGTCGCTGCTGGCGGCGGTCACGCAGCACCAGCGCGAAGTGGCGGAGCAGCGTGCGCGCGAACACCTGGATCAACTGGCCCACGTGGCTCGCGTGGCGTCGATGGGCGAGATGGCCAGCGCCATCGCGCACGAGGTCAACCAGCCGCTGACGGCCATTGCCAACTATGCGTCCGCCAGCCTGCGGCTGATGCAGGACAACCGGATGTCGCCGGCGGAAGCGACGGCGGTGATGAAACAACTGGCGGACGAGGCCGAGCGCGCAGGCGAAGTGGTGCGCAAAATGCGCGGCTTCGTGCGCGGCGAGGAAGGCCACCCGGTGCATATCGCCGTGGTTGACCTTTTCGCCGACGTGTTGCGGCTATCCGGACCGGAGGCACGCGCTCACGACGTGACGCTGGAGGCAGATGCTGGTACCGGTTCGCTGGCCGTCACCGCCGACGTCATCCAGTTGCAGCAGGTGCTGCTGAACCTGGTGCGAAATGCAATTGAAGCGATCGCCAGCGCCCACACCGTGGTGCGCCAGGTGACGCTGACCGCCATGCCGGCCGACAACGGCATGGTCGAAATGCGCGTCACCGACTCCGGCCCCGGCATTCCGGCGGACGATCTCGACCGCGTGTTCACGCCATTCCACACCACCAAGCCCGATGGCGTGGGCATCGGCCTCGCGTTGTCGCGCTCGATTGTCGAAGCCTATGGCGGTCGCGTGTGGGCCAGCGCCGCGCCCACTGGCGCCGTCGTCCATCTCACCATTCCCGCCGCGTGAAGGAGCCCGCGATGCCTGCCTCCGAAGCCCTCGTCTACGTCATCGACGACGAAGCCCCGATCCGCGATTCACTCGCGATGCTGTTGCGTTCAGTCGGGCTCGCCTCGATGCTGTTCCCCGATGCGCCGAGCTTTCTTGCGGCCGCGCCGTGGCGCGACCATGCATGCGTGATCGCGGACGTGCGGATGCCGGGCATGAGCGGACTGGAGCTGCAGGACGAAATGCGCAAGCGCGGGTCGGCGTTGCCCATCATCATCGTGACGGGTCACGGCGATATCGGCATGGCCGTGCGCGCGATGAAGAATGGCGCCGCGGATTTCATCGAGAAGCCGTTCAACGGACAGGTGCTGCTGGATGCCGTGCATCGCGCGCTGGCACACGCCGCGGCGCCGCCGGCTTCCGCGGCGATGGCAACCGAAGGCGATCGCGAGGATCTCGAGCGGCGTATTGCCTCGCTGTCACCGCGCGAGCGCGAAGTGATGACGCTGGTGGCCGAGGGCCTGCCCAACAAATCGGTGGCCACGCGCCTTGATCTGTCCACGCGCACCGTCGAAGTTCACCGCGCCAAGGTAATGGAGAAGATGGGGGCACGGTCGCTGGCGGAGTTGGTGCGGATGAATATCGCGGCCGGATAGACAGCGCCGGTGCCTGTTCATTTCTGTTAATTTGTGTTTACTCCTGTAGGCGAGGCTTCAGCCTCGCGGGCATGGCGGAAACCGCGCCGACGGGGTGTGTTCCTGTGTATACCTGTAGGCGAGGCTTCAGCCTCGCGGGCATTGCGAAAACCGCGCCGACGGGGTGGGCGCGAGGCTAAAGCCTCGCCTACAGGTTGGTGAAAGGTATGGTGAAAGGGAGCGGTTACAGGGAGCGGTGACAGGGGCGGTTACAGACGCGGTGACGAGTTTGCATCCCTGGAAGATTTGCCTGGAACTTCAACCAGATTCTGGTCCCAAAACGAATACTCCCCCAGTCGGCGCACGAGCCCCGCGCGCACCGGATTGGCAACGATATAGCGGGCAGCAACCACCATGCTTTCCTCGCGTCGCAATGCACGATCGTGGAACCCCTGCTGCCATACGCGATCGCGCGAATCCCGCCGACGATTGATGGCCCATGCGGTCCTTCCCTTGAGACGCTTCATCAACAGTGACAGCGGCATTTCATCCAGCACGACGAGGGCATGCAGGTGATCAGGCATGATCACCCAGGCGCTGATCTTGCAGCAATTTTCACGATTGAGCAGATGCAGCTCACGCGCGACAATCGCAGCGAAATCGAAGGACTGGAAGAGCGAAATGCGATGCGCTGTGACGGCAGTGACGACGTAAGGGACACCCTTGCACGAGTAGCGCCCGCGCAGTGCCGCGGCATAGGTCATGCGATAGCTCCATTGGTCGATCGAAACCAATGTTGGATCCAATCACGACGGCGCGTTATCGGTCGTTAGTCTGATGGTCAGAGATTTGGCCGTGGTCCTGTAGGCGAGGCTTCAGCCTCGCGGGCATCGCGGAAACCGCGCCGACGGGATGTGCGCGAGGCTGAAGCCTCGCCTACAGGTATGTATGGTGTGCATGGCATACGTGGCATGCATAGCATGCATGGCATTCGTGGCATGCATAGCATGCATGACATCCATGGCATCCATGGCATCCATGCGAGGCGGAAACCGCGCCGACGGGATGTTGTCCTGTAGGCGAGGCTTCA
>Ga0335394_10010806_pt1 | contig 10284 bp, 8 predicted proteins | sample MAT03_FD_205741 | JGI IMG/M metagenome (GOLD analysis project Ga0335394, IMG submission 205741) | Freshwater microbial communities from Lake Fryxell liftoff mats and glacier meltwater in Antarctica - MAT-03 (spades assembly) (version 2) ...
GCGAACGCTGCCGCCTCGCCGGTGCCGTCTTCCTTGTTGATCACGAGACCGGCGACACCGACATTGCCACCGAGCTTGCGGAAGTACTCGACCGCCGAGCAGACATTGTTGGCGACATACAGCGACTGCAGGTCGTTGCTGCCGACCACGATCACCTTCTGGCACATGTCGCGCGCGATCGGCAGACCGAAGCCGCCGCACACCACGTCGCCCAGGAAGTCGAGCAGCACAAAGTCGAAACCCCAGTCGTGAAAACCGAGCTTCTCGAGTGTCTCGAAACCGTGGATGATGCCGCGGCCACCGCAGCCCCGGCCGACTTCCGGGCCGCCCAGCTCCATCGCGAACACGCCATCGCGGATGAAGCAGACGTCACCGACGGCAACCTGCTCGCCGGCGAGCTTCTTCTTCGACGAGGTCTCGATGATGGTCGGGCAGGCCCTGCCGCCGAACAGCAGCGAGGTGGTGTCGCTCTTCGGATCGCAACCGATCAGCAGCACCTTCTTGCCTTGCTGGGCCATCATGTAGGACAGGTTGGCGAGCGTGAAGCTCTTGCCGATGCCACCTTTGCCATAGATCGCGATGATCTGCGTTTCCTTGGTCACCGGATTGGTCGACACCGCATCGGGTTCGATAGCGGCTTCTGCACGCAGCGCGTTCTTCATCGAGAACTGGACTACAGACGAGGCGGTATTGATCGGGGGTGGGCTCATTGAACGGCTCTCCAGTCGAGGATCATCTTGAGACAAGATGCATCGTTAAACGCGGTGCGATAGGCCTGAGCGGCATGCGCTGCAGGTTCGCGGTGGGTGATCAGGCCATCGAACGACAGCCGTCCTGAATCGAGCAGCGCGATCACTGCCGTGAGGTCGGGTTGCTTCCATTCGGCTGCGACACGCAAGCGCGCCTCGCGCATGAAGGCCGGGGCGAAGGCGAACTGCAACGGCTCGCAGTAGAAACCGGCCAGCACGATCTCGCCGCCCGGAGCCAGGCGCATCACCAGTGTGTCGAGCAGTTTCGAGTCGCCGCTCACGTCATAGATCGAACGGTAGTCGCGGCGCTCGTCGGTCGCGGGGTCGATCACCGGGTAGCCGATCGCGCCCTCGGCGCGGGCCGGGTTGCGCTCCCACACCACTGGGGGCGTACCTCCGGCAGCCACTGCGATCCGCGCTAGCAGGCGCCCGAGCACACCGTGACCGATGATCAGATCCGGCGCCAGCGCGCCAGGCGCGGCCAACGCGTGCTGGGCCGTCGCCGCCAGGGCGAGCAGCACGGCGTCCTCGCCCAGCGCCTCGGCCACCGGCGTGGCGCGAGACCCGGCGACCACCAGGGTCGCGGCTGCACCGCCGAACAGGCCACGGACCTCGCCGAAGCAGCGCGCGCCAGGCACGAACACCCGCTCACCGATCCGGCGGCCGGAACCCGGGCCTACCTCGCGGATACGGCCGACAGACTCGTAGCCGGGCACCAGCGGATAACCGAGGCCCGGGAACTGCGGCATCTGGCCGAACCAGAGCAGGCGCTCGGTGCCGGTGCTGATGCCACTCCACTCGATATCGACCACGACATCGTCATCGCCCGGGGGCGTCAGTGCGAGCTCGCTCAGCACCAGATGCTCGGGCTTCTCGAGCACGACCGCCAGGGTGTTCATGCTTCTGATTGCCCGACCTGTTTCCGACTTCTGCATTGCAGACGATCTCGCTTTAATTCTGTGTTCGGACTGCCCGAAAGCCTGAGTGTCAGATTACTCTGACTCTTTGCGATGTCAAGTAAAATTTACAGTAATTTAAGTCAGGAAACTGCGCGGTCGGACGGTGTTTCCGGCGCGGCTGTGGCCACCAGAAGCCCGGTCTGCAAGGGGCTGGGTGTCGGGATCACCCGCATCCCGGTGAAGCCGGAAGCACTCAACAGCCGCTCGAAATCCGCCGGCGAGCGCGAACGGCCCTTGCCCATCGCCATCAGGTAGAACCCGAAGTAGGCCGCGCCCATCGGCTCCGCACCCGACGTACCAGCCATCGGCTCGGCGATCAGCAGGGTGCCGTTCGCCGGCATGGCCCGGCGCACCGCGCGCAGCAGCTCGAGCACGGTCTCGTCCGGGTGATCGAACAGCACCCGCACCAGAGTGATCAGATCGGCGCCTGCGGGCAGCGGGTCGGTGCGGAAGTCGCCCCCGAAAGCGCGGGCGCGCTGGGCGAGGCCGGCCTGGGCAAAGCGGCTCGTTGCCCGCTCGGCGACTGCCGGGAGATCGAACAACTGGAGTTCCAGCGTTGGCACCTCGGCGGCCACCGCGCACACGAAGCCGCCATCGCCACCACCGACATCGAGCAGACGGCGATGACGATGCAACGGATAGGCGGCCAGGATCTCGCGCGTCACCAGGGGCTGCGAGGCGGCCATCAGGTCGGAATAGTCTGCGACCTCGTCTGCGGCGAGTGCGGCGGCGTCCCGGTTGCCGGCATAGGCCCAGTAGCGGCCAAGCTGGGTGCTGTCGCGCTCACCGCGCAGCAGCGCCACCGGATCGCCCAGATCGGCGTACAGCAGGCTGTGGTGCTCGATCATCGCCACCACGCCGGGATTACCGACCAGCGCTGCACCAAGCACACCCAGACCGTAGCGGCCGTCGCTACGCTGCTCGATCAGGCGAAGCGACTCGGCCGCGGCGAGCAATCTGGCCGTCGCCTCGGGCGCCAGCCCGAGCTTGAGCGACAACGTCCGGGCATCGAGCGGCGACTCCTGCAACAGATCGAACAGCTTCAGTCTCACGCAGGCCAGCAACACCTGCGAATAGACGAACCCGGCGCACAGATCGAACAACTCGCGCGCCCGTCGCCGCGCAAACGGCCGGGTCAGCGGGAAGGCGGTCGCCCAGCGCTGAAAACGCTGGCTCGCCACCAGCCGATCGCGGGTCGCGAGCCAGCGGTCGGCCCAGCTCAAGATTGCATCCATGTCGCGGGTGAGGAAACCGAAATGACCGAAGGAAGGGCCGGCGGAAGGGCCAACGAAAGGGCCGACGACCTGCCGACTCGCCTGAACCGCCCTTTACGCGGCCCGCTGCGCGAGTTCAGCCGGCAGGAAGCGCTGTGCCTCCATCTGGATCACTGCGCGCAGCCCGGCTGCGCCGGAGCAGGCCGGAATCGACTCGATCGCCTCGGCGATCAGCCGGTCCAGGTGCGCCACCGCGCCAGTGACGCCCAGATGCGCGACCGAATTCGGGCGGCCGAGCCGCTTGTCCTGCCCGATCGGCTTGCCCAGCTCTGCCTCGGTCGAAGTGACATCGCGAATATCGTCGGCCACCTGGAACGCCTCACCCAGCCGCTCGCCCAGCATCCGCCACGGGGCCGACTCGGCGCCAGCCGCTTCTGCACCGGCGGTGGTCGCGGCGCCGAACAGGGCGCCGGTCTTCGCCCGCTGGTACTCGGTCAGCGCGACATGCGCTTCGCATTCCCAGGCCTGGCCAGCGACGATGCCCGAGGGCATGCCGACCGCGCGGCCGATGATGTTCATCAGCGACACCAGCCGCCGCGGCGACGCGGCCGAGCCGCGGGCGAGCGTCTGGAACGCGAGCACGATCAGCGCATCGCCGGCGAGCACCGCCAGCCGCTCGCCGAACGCGCGGTGCACCGACGGCTTGCCACGCCGGGTCGGCGCATCGTCGAAGCAGGGCAGGTCGTCGTGCACCAGCGAGGCACAATGCAGCAGTTCGATCGCCGAGGCCGCCGAATCGGCGATTTCGGGGTTGTCCTCTCCACAGGCGCAGGCCACGGCCAGCGTCAGGCGCGGCCGGATGCGCGCCCCACCCGGGAAAACCGAATAGCGGATGGCTGCGGCGAGACGCGGCGGGCAGCCAGGCTCTTGTGTCTGCGCCACGGCCACGGCCAGCGACTGCTCGATTGCGCACGACAGGGCCTGCTCGATCCGGTTCATCGCATCCATGGTGCCGCTCCTCGGAATGTTCTGGGTCATCGGGAAACTCAACCGGATGACGCCGAACGACAGGTCAGGCAGTGGCGCAGATCCGTCTTCCGGACTCCGCCTTGACCGTCAATCCAGCTTGTCATCGCAAGTGTCACGTAATTTAGACACAAGCGAACGGTGCCGTCAACCGGATTTTTCCGACCCGGCGATCCGCAGGACATGGCCGGCCACCTCGGTCGCCCGCTCTTCATGGGCCAGATGACCCAGCCCGGGTAGCTCGACGACGCGAGTGGCGGGCAGTCGTTCGCGCACCCGCAACGCGTCGGCCGGCCGGACCGTGCGGTCACGAGTACCCACCAACAGGGTCAGCGGGCAGGGCAAGGCGGGCAGATCGCGCGCCAGCGAATCCAGGGCCCAGTGCGCCATCATCTTGAGCGCGCCGGCGACATGGGCCGGGTTGCGCACCAGACGCGCATAGAGCTCGACCCCTTCCGGATCGATGATCGATCCGGTGCCGCGGATCAACCGGTCGGTCGTTGCCTGCCCGGCCGCCCGCCAGGCGAACAGCCGGGGAATCAGCGTGCCCGCCGAGAGCAACCGCGCGGCAGGCAGGAATACCTGGCCGGGCAACCCCTGCAATGGCAGCAGGGCGGCGTTGACACCGATCAGGACGCGCAGCTCGAGCTGTCGGTCCAGGCACATCCTGGCCAGCACCGCCGCGCCGGCCGAATGGCCGAGCGCGACCGTCGGACGCGATCCGAGCGTGCCCAGCAGCTCAGCCACCGCCCCGGCCATACCGCTGAGCGACATCTGTGCCGACGGCGGCGTCGAACTGAATCCGTGGCCGGGAAGATCCAGAGCCACCAGCGTGAAGTGCGGGGCGAGCAGGGGCGCCAGCGCGCGCCAGGTATGGGTCGCCGATCCGGTACCGTGCAGCAGCAACAGTACTGGCCCCTGCCCCATCTGCTGCACATGCCAGCGGACGCCGCCAGCATCGACGAACCGGCTCGCCTCGCGATTCGGCCAGTCAGCGCCATCGGTCGACCAGTCCAGCGCAGTGAGCGGCGGGCTCATCCCAGGGTGAAGGCCATGCCGGCAAGCTCGTCTGCGGCCGGCTTCACGCAACCGTCCTGGCCGGACCTCTGCCCATGCCGCCGGCCTCGCCCCTGGACACCACCTGCTTGACCGCGCCGGACAACGTCGCCGCATCCGCATAGGGCAGGGCAAGATAGCGTGCACCCATTGCCTCGGCGATCTTCAGCGCCGCCGGGTGCGGGCGCGCGCTGGTATCGATCAGCAGCGTCTGGACACCGCAGACCCGCAACTCGACGGCGGCAGCAAGTGCATCGGCCTGTGCCCGATCGCGGTCGGGCTTGCCGTCACGTGCCAGATTGCCACGACCATCGGTCATCATGATCAAGACCACGCTGTCACCCTTGCGGCGTACCGCCTCGACCAGCGCGCGCGAGGCATCGATGCCCGAGGCGAGCGGCGTGCCGCCCCCGCCGGGCAAGCCAGCCAGGCTGCGCCGGGCACGGGCCAGCGAGCGTGTAGGCGGCAGCATCACCTCGGCCCCGGCGCCGCGAAACGCGATCAGCGCGACCTGATCGCGCCGTACATAGCAGTCGGCGAGCAGCAGTTCGACCGCCCCTTTCGCCTCGGCCAGCCGGTTCAATGCCTGCGAGCCGGACGCATCCACCGAGAAGATCGTGGTCGTCTGTGCCCGCTCACGGTAGCGCTGCACCCGGAAGTCGTCCGCGCGCACTTCGATCCGCCGACCTTGCACCGGCACCGGCACCGGCACCGATGCTGGTACTGACCTTGGCACTGACGTTGACATGGATCCCGCCCCTAAAGCCACATTCGGCGTAAAGGTCGCCGCTGCGGTCGCCGCTGCGGTCGTCACTGAAGTCGCAACTGAGCGCGCCCGCTCGCGCTCGCGCTTGCGCAGCGCCTGCCACGGCGCGGCTGCACGCAGCGTATCGACCACCGCGATCCGGGCGCCCCCACGCGGCTCGCCTGGACGCGAGCCCGCCGGGCGGCCACGGCGCTGGCCGCGGCGCACTGCACCGGATCGGCCGCCGGCCGAGCGCGCAGCCGACGGCGCGAGCGAGGCCTGCAACTGAGCGAGCAAACCGGCCGGAATCGCGGCGCGTACTGCGTCCAGCAGCATCTCGTCGGGCAGGCGCCCACTGTCGTTCTCGTCTGGCGGGTTCTCGTCTGGCGGGTTTTCGTCCGGCGGCTCCTGGTCCGGCTTGTCTTCCTCGGCACGCGACTCGTTCTCGTCCGGCGGCGGCGGCGGGGGTTCGGCCGGGGGTTCGGCCGGCGGTGGCTCGGCACTGTCGTCCGGCGGCAGGCAGGTTGCGCGCGGCGCGAACACCAGGCGCCCGGCGAGCACGGCATCCTTTTCTTCGACTGCGCTGCGCCCGTCCAGGGCGGCCGAAGCCCGTGCCGCGCGCACCGCCGCGATCGACGCGCGTGGCGAATCGACACCGAGCGACGAGGCGGTTGCGCATAGCGCTTCCAGCCAGCGATCCTCGATGGTGACCGACGGCAGGCACGCTCGCGCAGCCTCGACCTGTTCGCGATCGACTGGCGGCTCGATCGCCTGGCGCAGCGGAATATCGGACAGGTCGACCAGGAACGCCATGCGTTCACGTAGCGCGGCGGGCACGGCTTCGTCTTCATGCGCGCTCTCGTCGAGCACGACCGCGCCGAAGCGGGAATCGAACCGGGCGGCGAAGCCATCGCGCTCCAGGCGCACTTCGCCATGGTCGAGCGCCGACCCGAGCTTGGCCGCCACACCCGCCTCGACCCGCTCGGCCATCGCGATCACCGCGATGCCACCGTCGACCTCGGCCAGCAACCCGCGCTCGACCACCGGCCGTCCGCTGCTCAGGGTCGCGGCCAGATCCAGGCCGCCGAGCAGGCGCCCGTCGCCGATCTGCAGCGGAATACGGCGCATCGGTGTCGCCTCGGGCAGCGCTTCGCGCAGCGCGGCCAGCCAGCGATCGCGTATCGGACCGGCCCGGGCGCGCAGAAGCACGCCTCCGAGGCCATGCGGGTCGACTGCGAACAGCGCGAGCGCTTCAAGGGAATCCACCCAGGGCGAGGTTGGCTGCCGATCGTTGACGGCCGCCGCTGCAGGCGAGCGCCCGGGTTCCGCGCTGGTCACGACCTGCCTTTGGTGGTCGATGCGCTGGTCGATGCGCTGGTGGTTGCGCTGGTCGATGCGCTGGTGGTTGCGCGGGTCGATGCGCTGGTGGTTGCGCTGGCCGCTGCACTCGCCAATACGCTCACTGGTGCGCCAGGAAAGGCGCTGGCCAGTATGCCCGGAGCAGCCGCCGCTGGCCGCCGCGCCGACCTGGGGAGCCTGCGGCGCGTGGCTCGCATGCTCAGGCGCCGAAGCGCTCTGCGATAGCCCGCTCGATGCGGGTGGCCGAACCGGAATCATCCAGCGGGTTGCGGCGCATCCGGTGGCGCAACGCCGGCGCGGCGACCCGCTTGAGATGCGCTTCAGTCACTGTGGTGGCGCCATCGAAGGCTGCCAGCGCGCGTGCCGCGCGCATCAGCGTGAGTTCGCCGCGCAGCCCGTCGGTACCCAGGTGCATGCATAGTCCAGCCGCCTGCTCGAGAATCTGATCGGGGACATCGACCTGCGCCAGATGGCTGCGCGCCGACGACAGCTTGCGGCGCAGCTTGGCGTCTTCCTTTTCCCAGGCGTGGATGAATGCCGCCGGGTCGCGCTCGAAGGTGTCTCGCCGGCGGACCACCTCGATACGCGTGGGCAGGTCGGTCGGTGTCTTTACCTCGACTGACAGCCCGAAGCGGTCGAGCAGCTGCGGCCGCAGTTCGCCCTCTTCCGGGTTGCCGCTGCCCACCAGCACGAAGCGCGCTGGATGGCGGATCGACAGACCCTCACGCTCGACCACATTCTCGCCCGAGGCGGCGACATCCAGCAGCAGGTCGACCAGATGGTCTTCCAGCAGATTGGCCTCGTCGATGTACAGAAAGCCGCGGTTGGCCCGCGCGAGCAAACCGGGCTCGAATGCCTTTTCGCCATGAGCCAGCGCGCGCTCCAGATCGAGCGCACCGACCACCCGGTCTTCGGTCGCCCCCAGCGGCAGGTCGACCACCGGAACCGGCACCGCATGGCTCTTCGGTTCATGATGCGGCTTGGGCTCGGCGTGCGCCTTGGGCTCAGCGTGTGGCTTCGCCTCGGCGTGCGTCTTGGCATCATCATGAACGCCCGCCTTGTGCCGGACCGCGGCTGGCGGCTTGACGGTGCAGGCGCCGCACAGCCCGGCGGTCTTCGCCGGGTCGCATCCATAGGGGCAGCCGATCACCGCGCGCATGGTCGGCAGCAAAGCGGCCAGCGCCCGCACTGCGGTCGACTTGCCGGTCCCGCGGTCGCCGAAAATCAATACGCCACCCAGCGACGGGTCGACCGAAGCGATCAGCAGCGCGAGCTTCATCTCGTCCTGCCCGACGATCGCGGAAAACGGAAACACAGCAGCCATGCTTGGACCTGGTTCTTGCATCGAGGACCGGATATTGTAGTGCAGCATAGGGACTGTCGGGCCCTTCGGGGTGATTACAATGTAGCCTTGATTCGACCGATCAGCTCAGCTCAAGCTCAGACTCCGACCGTGACCGTAACCGTGTCCAGCCGCCTGGCCGCGCAGGTCGCGGCGCTTCGCCATGAAGACTTGCCACGCCCCTTCGCCGCGCGGGCGAAGCTGGTCATGATCGACACTCTGGCGGTTGCCTGGACCAGCTCGGCCGCCCCAGCTACGGAAAAGTGCACCCGATGTTCACCGACGAATGCCGTTTCCCGAATCATCTGAACATCGTGCTGCAGGCGGACACGGCACGCGCCGCCATCGAACTCGGGCTACGGCCAGGCGCGATCATTCAGGTACAGCGCTGTACCGGCAACGAGCTCGCGAGGTAGACCGATGATCGACGACCTGATGATTCACGCGGAGCGTGTCGCAGCGCAACTGAAGGCCCGCAAGGAGACGATAGCCATCGCCGAGTCGGCTGCGGGCGGCCTGATCACCGCGTCGCTGCTTGCCGTGCCCGGCGCGTCGGCGTATTGCCGCGGGGGCCTCGTGATCTACACGCGCGATGTGCTGCTCGCGCTGAAGGCGGTGAACGTCGAGGAGTTGCGCGGCATCCAGGCTTCGACCGAGACCTATGCCCGCTTCGAGGCGAAGACGGTGCGGGCACATCTGGATTCCGACTGGGGCCTGGGTGAAACCGGGGCAGCAGGCCCCACCGGCAACAAGTACGGCAACGCCGCCGGTCACGCCTGTGTGGCGGTGAGCGGCGGCGGCATCGGCGGCGGCGAATGGTCGCGTACGATCGAGACCGGCAGCAGCGACCGGCTGGGCAACATGAAGGCGTTCGCGAGTGCAGCGCTCGAACTGATGGCACACACGCTCGAAACCACAACAACCGCGGAGGGGAACTGATGGACATGGGCTCGACGATCAATCGCAGGCAATTCCTGAGCGACGGCCTGGCGGCCACGCCGTCCGGGAAACGCTGATGAAATCCTGCTGGATCATCACCCGCGACCACAAGGCCGTCCTCGAGTACCGCGAGGTACCGGTGCCGCAACCCAAGCCGGGCGAAGTGATCATCGAGGTCCATGCCTCGGCGCTCAACCGCGGCGAGCTGGTGGTTGGCGGCGCGGTACACGGCGGACCGGAAAAGATCGGCGGCAATGAGGCCTCGGGTGTCGTGCATGCGGTCGGCGCCGGTGTCACCGCGGTCAAGCCGGGCGACCGGGTGTTCGGACGCTGTCGCGGCGGCTTCGCCGACTACGCGACGCTGGACGTGGCGCAGGTGATGCCGATGCCGCCGCGCCTGACCTGGCAGCAGGCGGCGGCGATTCCGATCTCCTACATCACCGCCTACGAGATGCTCTACCCGCCCTACGGCCGGCTCGCCGCGGGCGAATGGCTGTTGATCACCGGCGTATCCTCGGGCGCCGGTGTCGCCTGCGTCCAACTGGCGAAGCTGCTGGGTGCGAAGTCGATCGGCACCTCCGGTTCGGCAGAGAAGCTCGCGCGCATCACTGCGCTCGGGCTGGATGTCGCCATCGCCACCCGTGGCGCAGACTTCAGCGCCAGGGTGATGCAGGCCACTGCCGATCATGGCGCCGATCTCGCGGTGAATCTGGTTGGCGGCACCCAGTTCGCCGAGTGCGTGAAGGCGATGGCGCGCAAGGGCCGGCTCGCCGTGGTGGGCTATGTCGACGGCGCACTCAAGGCCGAGATCGACCTCGGGGCGGTGCATGCCGGACGTCTGGAGATCTTCGGCATCTCGAACGCAAAGCTTTCCGCGGAAGAAAAAGCTGCCGCC
>Ga0335394_10010811_pt1 | contig 10282 bp, 8 predicted proteins | sample MAT03_FD_205741 | JGI IMG/M metagenome (GOLD analysis project Ga0335394, IMG submission 205741) | Freshwater microbial communities from Lake Fryxell liftoff mats and glacier meltwater in Antarctica - MAT-03 (spades assembly) (version 2) ...
GCAGGGGGCTTTTGGAGGCAAAAAAGGCGCGGAACCTCGTGCGAGATTCCGCGTCCTGATGCGGAGCGGGCGACGCGATTCGAACGCGCGACCATCTGCTTGGAAGGCGCTCGCTCTCCCCGCGCAGCCGTCGCCGCCCGTTTCCGCCCGCTAGCACGCTCTTGCAGCCACGCGCAGAACGTCGCCCCACAACCGTTTGCACCCGCACGCCCTGATATTCACCGGCTTGCAAAAACGCGTGACTCCCATTGCGACTCCCACGGGGCAGAACGGGGGCGGTCGTGACACAGCAACGCACGCTTGATCCCGACTTCGCCCCCCTGCTCGCCCACCTGCACCGGGGCGGCGCCCACGGCTACTACTGGCGCAAGGGCCAGGGCTCCACCTGGTGGAACGGCGACGGCCCGCCCGCGCCCCCAGCCGGGCACAATGTCTACTTCGGCGTGCATCCGGCAACGGCTGCTGGTGCCCGTGATACGCGGGCCACGCTGAAGACCGTGGCCGCCCTGAACTGCCTGTTTGCCGAGTTCGACGCTAAGGACTTCGGCGACGACAAGGTCGCCACGCTCGCCTACATCCACGCGCTCGCGGTGCCGCCGTCCGTGATCATCGACAGCGGCGGCGGCTATCACTGCTACTGGTTGCTTGATCGGCCCTCCCTGCTTACGGGCGAGGCGGAGCGCGAGCGGGCCAGGGCGCTCCAGGCGCGCTGGGTTGCCTATGTGGGCGGTGACACGGGCGCGAAGGACCTGGCGCGCGTGCTGCGCGTCCCTGGCACGTTCAACACGAAGTACGACCCGCCGCGACCCGTCTCACTTGTGCGGTGCGAGCTGAGCACCGTCTACGACCTCGGCGAGCTCGCCGCCTGCGTGCCGCCTGAACCGCCCCCGGCGCCCCGTGTAGCGCCCACGGTGGCGCGCAGCGGCCCCAGCGACCGGCGCGACGCATACGGCCGCAAGGCCCTGGCTGAGGAGCTGGCGCGCGTGGCGCTGGCCCGAGACGGCACCCGCAACGACACGCTGAACGCGGCGGCCTTCACGCTCGGCCGCAAGGTGGCGGCGGGCCTGCTCGATGAAGCCACCGTCGAGCACGAGCTGCTGAGCGCCGCATACACCGCTGGCCTGCCGGTGCGTGAAGCCGCCGCCACCGTGCGCAGCGGGCTGCAGGCGGGTATGCAGGAAGGCCCGCCCGCCACGCTGCCCGACTTCGACGCGCCGTCGCGTGCAACAGGCAATGCAACAGCCCCGGCGCCCGTTGTATCCGCTGCTCCGCTCGCGCGCAGCCTGGTGCTGACGTGTCTCAAGGAAGAGGAAGCGGGCGACGCGCAGCTCTTCACGGCGCTCTACCAGGGGCGCATGGTCTACGATCGAGCGGCGGGCGCCTGGTACACCTTCGACGGCCACGCCTGGCGCCGCCTCGGCGGCCCGCCCCGCCCTGCCATCTGGGGGCGCGTCGCATCGGTGTATCTCGCGCTGGCCGCTGAGCTCCAGGGCGAGGTTGAAAAAGCTGCCGAGGATGACCAGAAGCGGCTCGGCAGCCAGGTTGAGCTCCTGATCGGGCGCGCCAAGCAGCTGCGCCGCCTGAACCGCTGCAACAACGTGCTGACGCTGGCCGGCGATGAGGGCATGCTCGGCATCACCGGCGAGGAGTGGGACCGCGACCCGTGGCTGCTCGGCGTGGCGAACGGGGTGGTTGACCTGCGCACCGGCGAACGGCGCGACGGGCAGCCCGCCGACTTCATCCGCACGCAGGCACCGACTGCCTGGGCGGGCATCGACGCCCAGGCCCCGCGCTGGGCGCGCTTTGTCGCCGAGGTGATGAGCGATGAGGCCGATCGCGTGGCCTTCCTGCACCGCGCCCTCGGCTACGCGCTCAACGGCACGACCCGCGAGCACATCCTGGTGCTGCTCGTGGGCGAGCGCGGGCGCAACGGCAAGGGCGTGCTCTTCGAGACGCTGCGCGCCGTGCTCGGTGACTACGCGGGTGCGGTCTCCAGCGACGTGATCATCGGCCAGCAGCACCGGCGCGTCGCAGGCTCAGCCCAGCCGCATCTGATGGAGCTGCGCGGCAAGCGCCTCGCCTACACCAGCGAGACGGCCGACGGCGATCAGATGGGCGCGGCGCAGGTAAAGCTGATCACGGGCGGCGACACGATCATCGCCCGCGACCTCTACGAGAAGGCGGTGCCCTTCACGCCCTCGCATACCCTGTTTGTGGCCACAAACCGCCGCCCGCACGCCCCCGCCGACGATGACGCGCTATGGGAGCGCGTGAAGGTCCTGGAGTTCAAGGCGCGCTTTGTGGATGAGCCAAGCACGCCTGATGAGCGCCTGCGCGATCCGCAGCTGAGCACCGCCCTGGAGGCCGAGGCCCCCGGCATCCTGGCCTGGCTGGTGCGCGGACATCTGGCCTGGTGCGCCGATGGGTTGCAGACCCCGGCGTCGGTAAAGCTTGCCCGCGACGCCTACCGCAAGGGCGAGAGCGTCGAGCCGTTCGTCGCGGCGCGGTGCATCGAGTGGGACGACGGCCAAGCCGAGGCGGGCGTACTCTGGGATGCGTACAAAGGCTGGTGCGAGCGCGAGGGCCTGAAGCCGAAGACACAGCACTGGTTTGGCCGCCAGCTCGCCGCCCGCTACGAGAAGGGGCGCACCAGTGCGGGGCGTGCCTGCTACTACGGCGTTGCGCTAGAAGACGCGCCGCCAGAGGAGCAAAAAGGTTCGGGAGGCGTTGGGACGCCGCAAACCGTGACTGACGCCGAAGCCCTTACACGGTTTTCCGAACCTTTTGTGCCAATTTTAGAAAGTTCGAGCCATCTTCCCCCTCATGATCAGGAAGTCTTCAAAAATGGCTCAAAAGGTTCGGAAGGTTCAGGCGCAACCGCTGGCGCGCCTTCTTCCGTCGCCACCGACGAGCCCCCCGAGGGCGGGCACCTCGGCTACGACACCCCCACCGCCCGCTGGTTCTGTCGCATGGGCAGCGCCTACGACTACTTCCTGACCCGCGACGCGGCGCTCACCTGGGCGTGGGCGCGAGCAGACGTGGTGCTGTCGTGACGCCCACGCTCACCACCACGCAGCGCTGGGCGCTCTCGCTCGCCGAGGCCCACGGCTGGGGTGTCCAGATGCAGGCCGTAGACGGAACGCGGGTGACGCTGCGCCACGAGCAGCCCGCCCGCGCGCTCGTGCTCTATCTGAACGATGCCGCACGGGCGGCCGACACGCGAACTTACAGCGAGGTGAACCATGGCCACGAGTAAGCGCGGTGCAGCACTGGCGATCGCGGCGGCTCAACGCCAGCGGCGGGCCCTGGAGCTGCGCCGGGCCGGGGCGGCGTACCGCGCCATCGCCGACACGCTGGCGTGTTCGGTCGCGACGGCGCACGACGATGTGCGCGCGGCGCTCGCTGATCTCACCGCCAAGACGCGGGCCGAGGCCGCCGCGCTGCGTGGGGTCCGTGGTGGCATCGTGGAGGGCACAAAGGGCTGCAAGCTGGGCAGAGATGTCAAGCATTGTGCGCTACTCGATCGCCACAGCAGGATGCGCTGTGTGTGTCGCTGATCAATTTGGAGATGGCGAACACCCAAATTATACGGATGAATTCGCCTTGTGGGAGCGCTCCAGGACTCAAAAGGGCTCGATTTTCCTAAATCATGTGGATGTCGCAACAAGCAGCGCGGGCCGTCGCGGTTGCGACATCCACATATGTTCCTGGCATCTTCTATGCTACGAAGTAGGGACTTGGCAAGGAGGAGCGGCCGGCGATTCAACCAGCACCTCAACACCACCCAGGAGTGCGAAAAGCTGCTCCACATTGCGCTGGCTGTTTTCGCGCGCCACCTCCAAAATGCTGGAATTGCATGCGATCTCCTGAAGGCGTGTGCGTCCGTCACGGAGCGCCTTTTGGCGCAACTCCTCGTCAAGATGGACGAGACCAAACACGCCGGTATCGATGTCGAAGGTTTTTAGATCGGTCACGCTGACGTTGAGGATTTCCACTGGAGGGAGCATAATCCGTATCACGGCTCCATTCTCGGAGACCCGCACATCGTCGGCGGTAAGCTGCCCGAGATCTATACCTGCAACCACTGACCCGTCCGCGATAAACAGCGCCTTCTGCCCGTCTTGGTTGAGCTTCCACCATGTTCCAGGTTTCGCTTGGGGAACGATGGCTTCTATATGATAGGCGACAGCCTCCAGGTTGTTAAGTGCCTGAATGCGCTGCAGGATGCCCTGGCCGTCGATGGCGGTGTTGGCGGGTGGTGGCACGAGGAATCGCGCGATGGACATGCGGAAGATGAACCCCCCGCCGCCCACGAGGGCAACGAGGAAGAGGAGCCAGGGCAGCATCGTGGAGCGAAACAGTGCGGAGGAGGGGCTTGTATGCATGGGAACGGCTCCTGTGATGTTGCTGTGATCTTGCTGAAGCTAGATGCTGCGGTACGATACGATACGGGTAGGTATTCTCTATCTCGTCAGAGAGTGAACAGCTATGGGCGGTTATGGGTCAGGCCGACAGCGTGAGCGACCGCTCGCGGAGGAATTACCAGCGCTGCGGGTTCGTGATCTGCGCCACGCGATTCGTGCAGTCACGAGCGGTGGTTCAGGCCATCAGACGATCATGTGGACCCAGAGTGGACGCACGATATTCAGGCTGCATTGTATGATCGTCGCGTATGCCCCAGGCGCTTTACGTCTCTTGCTGGCCCCATCCGAGCGGGAAGCATTCGCTAGCGAATCGCTGGCGTTGAGCGCCACACCCCAGCATCTTGGTGGGCAGCGGTGGTGGTTCTTGTGTCCAGCGTGCGCCCGGCGTGCAGGCATGCTTTTCCTCCATGTGCAGCATTGGCGCTGTCGACGCTGCATTCAGATCTCCTACCAATCGTCGTGTCACAGTGATAAGCGTCTTGGCCCCCTCTTGGAGCAGATTGCTCATGCGTGGGCCGGCCAGAGTGATGATCCCTTGGATGGGCTACAGTCTGCCCTGATCCCACTTGCGGAAGACCGCAGCGTCGCCACTGCCCGCGCTACGCTCGCTGTGACGCAGCCATTGCGACTGCTCCAGAAGGCCGAACAGCTTGCTTTCAGACGGTTCCAGCGTGGCGTGCCTATCTCCCGCAATGGCGCACTCCGATGAGTTGCCTGGCTCCCTCTCACTCATAGCCTTGTCGCGATTGTAGCAGAGACTCCATACCATTATGGAGTTATGCCCCATCCTGCCGCCTCTGCTACTCTCAGCGGCCAGGCAATGATGGGGGCATATGGGCGAACTGATCGATGTGGCCATGTTGCGGGCACTCCGCAAGGCGCGCGGCCTGAGCCAGGGTTCGCTGGCGAATCTCGCGGGCGTTGACCGCACGGTGATCGCCCGTCTCGAACGCGGCGGCCAACGCGATGTCCGCCTCTCAGTTCTTGTTGGCCTGGCCTTGGCGCTCTCGGTTTCTATCGAGAAGCTCGTCATCACGCCGGGCCCTACTGGCGTTCCCCTCCCACAACTTTCGCAGGAATTAGCGGCGGCGGTCGCGGCCCTCGACAGCTTAGACCACGCTACCCAGCAGCAACTCGCGGCAATCATTAATGCCTATCTCACAACGATGCCTGATCACACGTCGCCGACGAACGTGCCTTCTGGATGACCGCACCGCTCCAACCGTGATGCACACATCGGTGCGTTCCGACACTGCTACTTGGGCAAGTGGTGATGTGCCCCCATCTCTGATACCAAATGCCTAAGCCGACACCGCATTAGCAGGACGGATAGCCGTAGCAGCGTCAGGTTTTACCGCTTCCTGGTGCGGTAAAAGAGCCCTTCCGCACGCAATGTTAATGCGGTGCCGACAAGAGTAATTGGTATGATTCGTTAAGCGAATCGTGTGTCGGGCTTGCATACATTGGGCGTAGCATCGCTGTTCGCCTCACGACTCTGCAACGCCAGGCACCCGCAGTGGCGCGATGTGCTACGCGAGAATGTTCAAAACGTCGCCTTCCCGTTGCAGCAGACCGCGCACATATAACACCGTGACGCTCCGCAGCAGGGCGCGGTACCGCTCGGCCACGCTCGACCGCAGGATCACATCAATCAGTCCGTGCTCGTCCTCCAGGGTGAGAAACGTGAAGCCCTTTGCGGTCGGCGGTGGCAGGTGTATTGACTGGTAGTACACCTGCCACCATGACGGGGCTGCCGTGTACGCTATCGCCGCCGTTCCCCCCGACCGTGACCCGCAGCCTGTCCGCTCCTACACCTCCTTCACGCCCGATCTGCACGCCCTGGCCGACTGGTTGGTCGCCTGCCGCATCACCACCGTGGCCTTGGAAGCCACGGGCGTCTCCTGGATCCCCAGCTACGAACTGCTCGCGCAGCGCGGCAGCGTGCCCTCACTCGTCAACGCCCGTCGCGTCACGATGGTGCTCGGTCGCAAGCGCGACGGGAACGATGCCCAGTGGCCGCAGCAGCTCCACGTCCTCGGCCTGCGCGGACGCTCGTTCCGACCCGACCGCGCGATCTGCGCCGTGCGCGCCCTGGTGCGCTACCGCTCCGCGCGCATCCCGCATCGCGCACCCCAGATCCTCCCCATGCCGCAGGCGCGCAAGGTGATGCACCTCCAGCTCAGCGCGGTGGTGACCGACGTCACGGGGCTCACCGGGCTGACGATCATCCGCGCGATCGTCGCCGGTGCGCGCGACCCAGTTTTGCTGGCGCAGCACCGTGCCGCAAACGGCAAGTCAAGCTGCGCGAAGATCGCCCAAGCACGCACGGGCAGCTGGCAGGACGCGCAGCGGTGCATCCTGGAGCAGGCGCTGGCGCTGTTTGACGACTACACGGCGAAGGTGCACGCCTGCGACCACCGCAGCGCGGCGTAGCTTCAGCAGCTAGAGTCGCGCGGCAGTCCTGACGCGCCGCTGCCCGCGCTACTGCCAGCCAAGGACACGTCGCGCGCGCGCAACCAACCTGGCTTCAACGCGCGCGCACATGTGGCCCGAATCGTGGGGGTTGACCTGGTGGCGGTGACCGGTCTGGCGTCGGCGACGGTGCTGACGATTAGCTCTGAGGTCGGCACCGCCATGAGCCGCGTTCCAAGCTCCAAACAGTGCTGTGCCTGGCGAGGGCTGGTGCCGCGCAACGACATCTCGGGCGGCACGGTGCTGCGCGCGCGGACGATGAAGGTGGCGAACCGGGCGCCCACGCCTTTCGGCAGGCGGCACGGTCAGTCAGCCGCTCGGACCGCGCGTTCGGGGCCTTCTTCCGCGCGATGCGGGCGCGCAACGGGCCACTGCAGGCAATGGTGGCCACCGCCCACACGCTTGCCCGCACGGTCTACGCGCTGCGCACGCAGCACGTTCCCTTCGCGCCAGAGCGTGCCGAGGCGCACGCGGAGCGACGGCGCGAGCGCGAGCGCCGCAACCTGGAGCAGCGGGCCGCGCGTCTTGGTTTCACACTTCTACCTGCCCCTCGCCTGCTTGACCAATCTCCCACCCACAGCCCCTAACTGCGGGGATTTCTCTCCACAGCGTGGTTGGACGGAACGGTGAGCTACTTGTCTACTTAACAAAGGTCAGTTATAATTAATAATACTGATCATTTGCCACTGAAGGTAAACACTTAGGGAATCGGAAATGCTTGTCCATCCCAGTTGTTGGTTCCATACTTGCTGCACGGCTTCCTGATGAGGTAGAGCTCTCGTGGCTGGAGACAGAAGCGGGATGATTAAGCTGAACCGATTCCCTTATGGCGAAAGTTCGCGACAAAAAGTATGACTTACGAGAAATCGCGCGACGCATCGAGGAGGTGAAGAAAAACGAGGCTGGCCAGCCGGCTGCTTTTGAAGGATTTGCTATTCATGAAATCTATTCTATCCTTGACTCAGCAGTAGAGTTTCATCCCGAGATACCTGATGCTGACAAACAACGATTAATACGGAAAGGGGTTCATACCTCGGCTGCAAACAGTGAAATAAATGCCGAAAACTTACTGACCCAAATTAACCAAGCAGAGAGGGAATATTTAAGTGTTCGGCCTTCAAACTTCGTGCTTGCTACTTCGATATCTGTCGCCTTTTTCGCGGAACTAAAAAAGGCTGGTGTAAATGGAAGTGCCATTACTTTTTCTCGTCAATTGCCTGCAAACTTTAAGAGGACTGAAATCCAAGAAGACATCGAAAAGGTTATAGAGATCAAGAATGCACATCGTTTCACCCAAGTCCGCGTCAGCGTCAAAGCTCGGACTAATGCTTCTGCAGTGAACGACGCTATGTTCAACCTCGATTATCTGCGGGGCCTTTGGAACTTTCTGGTTAATCAGCGTACAAGAGTGCAATTCCTTATTGGGCAACAAAAACCGCGTCCGATTAACCAAATTGTACTTGGACCAATTCATACTCTTCATCTTCCAAAGGGTATGCTTGCAACAGAAGAGTTTTGGTATCAATCACAGGATTTGCAATATGACCGTCTCTATAGGATCAGCCTCGTTTGGCCTGATGTACGTAACCGCGAGGCCAAGATAAGACGGAAACTTAACCGTATTTCTTACTCGAAGGAGATTGTAAGATGGTTTGTACGATATGTACGCGCCTTGGACAGTACAGATGCTGATGTTTCATTTAATAGACTGTGGGCAGTTCTGGAACAACTGTCGCAATCACCGGGGAAGTATGAGCAACTGATACGCCGTGTGTTATTCTTGGTGGACAAGGATGAGAGAGACTATTGTCTCTTGGTATTGGGGCATTTACGCGACGTCAGAAATGGTCTAGTTCACGATGATCGTAGTAGAAGTGAGATGCGTACCTATGTCTTTCAGCTCAAGTGGTTTATAGAGCAGATATTTAGATACCACATTTCTATGGGAGATTCTTTTGAGTCCCTTTCGGAATCTTGCGACTTTCTGGATCTGCCTTATGGTGTCAATGTTCTTCAGGAAAAAGTGGCTTTATACCAAAAGGCTCTTCGCTTTAGGAAGTAGTGATACACCTCCGTCCAACGAAAAGCTGTCAGCTGCGCCGCTGGCAGGCGTCTGAAGCGTGGAGGACGTAAGCAGGAGGCATCTGCCAGGCAATGCGCGTGCGGCCGCCCCGTAGATCGCCGGGAGTCGTGGGGTGTCGCGAGCGCCTTAAGGTTGGGGGTTGTGATGTCGCCAGCAGACCGGAGCGTTTTGCCGGGTGAATCGCGCCTAGCCCAGGAGACGCGCCGGCGGCGTCAGCTTCACAGCGTGGTTGTGCCGCATATCCATTGACGCAATTGCTACTCTCTATAAAAATGTTCCGATTACTAGCGCATTTCGCTCTTTTTTCATCTTTATCCATCGAACCATGAGATTTCTATGGAATAGTGCAGGAATACGACTAAAGAAGCATAGTTTACGAAACTGCTCCAGATCAAATGCCTGAAAGAATACAAAATTGCGCTGATCACTTGCTTGGATAAGTAAATCAGCGATATGCTGCCAGTTGGCAGACGGGTTCATATCCGAAACCAAAACTATTCCGTGTACTAACATTTCCTTTCGGTGCGAAATGGTAATAATCTTTCCGGTCATTGTTTGAAACTGTCGACCAGAGCGCAAATTTCTTGTTGCCCCCGATAGTTGACTTACGGCATCCTCTATTTGATTTTCAATATTCTTTACGCGTCTCTCCAATTTTGGTTTTGGATTGGGTGTGTAAACTGAGGTTGCTTTTGCTTGAATGATGCAACCCATTTCTTGGTCGAAACCAAGTAAGTCTGCTAACTCTTTCTTATTGCCTCCTTTAATGAATATGGGGGAACGATATGTATTTTCCTCAAATATTATCTCAAGACTTCCATGAGCAGATTGTTCAAGACCGCCGCCTTCGTCTTCGTCGTCAATTTGATAAACCCCTTTATTTGCTTCAGTAATCCGAATAAATTGCTTTGTTTGAATGTTAATCCTTACTCTGCAAAACATGAGGGCGCTTGTCTCTTCACCAAAGTGATCGGCATCTATTATCTCTTGTAGTAAATCAAGTGCTTTATTTTCGATAACAGGTGACCTGCATTCATAATGGGGACTTGTGTCTGATAAGAGACGTAGTGCTTCTTTTGCATGTATTGGGTCTAGAGTGCATTCTGCCGACATTACAGGGCGAATACGCTCGTCAAAGAAGTGCACGAGGATATTCTGATGATTTAGTATTTCTTTGATGTGCTGTAATTCTGTGTAACCCGAAGATACTGTACTAGTAAAGTACGGAAGAGCCTCATCATCGTCAACTTGAAGACTTGTTAAACGAACTTTATCTCGTCCAATATTCACGACCGCAAAAATA
>Ga0335394_10010814_pt1 | contig 10281 bp, 6 predicted proteins | sample MAT03_FD_205741 | JGI IMG/M metagenome (GOLD analysis project Ga0335394, IMG submission 205741) | Freshwater microbial communities from Lake Fryxell liftoff mats and glacier meltwater in Antarctica - MAT-03 (spades assembly) (version 2) ...
TCGGAGGAGTTGCATTGCTTGTATATTGTTGTTTTACAGGATCATACGTTCTATTGGAACGACCAGAATGCCCTGGGCGCCGGCGGCTTTGAGTTGTTCCAGCACATCCCAGAAAATATCCTCGGGCACCACGCTGTGCAGGCTGCTCCAGCCTTCCAAAGCCAGGGGCAGGATGGTGGGGCTTTTCATGCCGGGCAAAAGTTTTGTGATCGCCCCGATCTGTTCATTTGGGGCGTTCATCAGGATATAGCGGTGGCCTTTCGCATTTCGGTTGGCGTGAATGCGAAACAGGAGGCGATCCAGGATTTCCTGGTGATCGGGTGGCAGGGATGGCCCTGCAATCAACACGGCTTCCGACTCCAGTACAGTCTCCACTTCGCGCAAGCCGTTGGCCAGCAGCGTACTGCCGGTGCTGACGATGTCGAAGATCGCCTCGGCCAAACCAAGGGAAGGCGCTATCTCTACCGCCCCGCTGATCTGGTGTACGTCCGCCTGAATGTGATGCGTTTGTAAAAAATTGTTTAGGATGTTGGTATAACTGGTCGCAATACGCAGTCCTTCAAGACTTTGCGGGTTATTGTATGCGGCATTTTTCGGCAAGGCGATGCAGAGCCGGCATTTGCCGAAACCTAAACGTTCCACCGTACGCACGTTTTTTTGGTTCTCGAGGACGATGTTTTCACCGACGATCCCGGCATCCACCACGCCTTCTTCGACATATTCGGGGATGTCGTCGTCGCGCAGGAAAATAATTTCCAGGGGAAAATTGGACGCCTGGGTACGCAGCATCCGGTTGGAATTGTTGCCGAAGCGAATACCCGCATCCCGCAAGAGTGCGACGGAATCTTCGAACAGGCGACCGGATTTTTGAATAGCGATTCGCAGCATATTGAGCGATGTTGACCGGGTTATGAAATGATATTGGGAAAAACAAAACTGGCTTGCCACGTGTGTCGGGCAAGCCAGTTTTGCTGAAAATCGAATCCTGAACTGATTCAAATGCAATACCTCATCGCTTGCCGTCGGACAAATGATGGTGATGGTGGTGCATTTGAAAGGAGCATGTATTTTTCATCGGGGCCAAAGGTAAAGACATTTTATTAATTCCGTTTCATTGTTTCCAAAGGCAGCTCGAATCCGGGCATTATATCTTCTCCCGAAAGTGTTTTATCCGCAAACCCTTCTACAACAATTGTATCCCTGCCGGGGCGATAGATGTAAACCTTATCTTCGTAGGGATCGATAAGCCAGGCTAAGCGCACCCCATTGGCCATCCAGGTATCGGTCATTTTGGTTTGCAGTTTTTTTAAGATGTCGCTTTTTGAGCGTGCCTCCGCTACAAAATCCGGAACAATTTTAACGAAATCCTCCTCGCTTTCCTCCGGTACCTGAGTCAGTTTTTCCGCAGAAATCCAGGCAATGTCGGGCGATTTGATGGCGCCGTCTGGTAAATCAAAACCGGTGGACGGGCTGTAAAACTCGCCTAATTTGGTTTTTTGATGCCACAAGAAGAAGAAACCGCTTAAATTGAATTCACGTTTACCGGAACCTTTTTTTACAGGAGACATAATGGAAATATTACCGTTTTTATCGCGCTCCATCAGCAAATCGGGAAAACGTTCGGCCAATGCGCGGAAGGTTTCCCGGCTCAATGGGCTTTGCAATTCCACCGGCCCGTAGCGAAGCACCAATTCATCGAGGGTTATCTGTTTGGAAATTGGAAGAGAGGCAGTCATGCGTTGTGGTATGATTTAAGATTACAAATATAAGAGGCTGTCTCATAAGTAGGTTTAGAAAAGTTTAGAGGGTTTAGAAGGTTTAGAAAAAGGTTTAGAAGGTTTAGAGCGGTAATTGCCTGGTATCGTGTGTGTTTCAAACAGACAAAAATCAGCGGCCTTAACCAAACCTCTCAGGTACAAATTTGCTCAATTGATCCAAATTCCTTTTTGATTAAGGGTCATTTCTACAAACTTTTGCATCTTTAAGGCCCCGAACGACTACATAAGGTTTCTCCTCGGTTCAATTTTTCATCAACAATTCCATGCGCTACCTATACGTGCTGTTTCTGCTCAGCCTCACAACCGTCCTATCGTCCCAGAATACGAATGTGACCTTTAGATCCAAATTAACTTATAACAACCAGAAACTCTCCAATATCTGGGGCTACGCCGCAGGCGGCCGGGAATACGCGCTGGTGGGCGCAGCCCTCGGTATGAGTATTGTCGACGTGACCAATCCAGATAGTCCGGTGGAAATCAGCCAGATATCCGGCCCCAACAGCCAATGGCGGGAAATAAAAACATACCAGCATTATGCATACATCGTGTCGGAAGGCGGTAGCGGCGTACAAATTGTCGACCTGACTCCCCTGCCCGCCCCGCCGGTCACGTTCCACAGTTACTTCGGAAACGGCGCCATCAACGGCACGCTCACCAAGGCGCATGCGCTGCATGTCGACGAATCGAAAGGCTACCTGTACCTGTACGGCACCAACCTGTTCGGCGGCAAAGCCATCGTCTGCAACCTGAATACCGACCCGTACAATCCGAGTTACGTCAACTATGTCAATTTCGGCAGCGGCAACGCCGGGTATGTACACGACGGGTACGTCGATAATGACATCCTATACGCCTCCCATATCTACACCGGACAATTTGCCATTTACAACCTGGCCGATAAAAATAACATTATCCAGGTGGCGACCCAACCCACGCCAGGTCTTTTTACCCATAATACCTGGCGGAATGGCAATTATTTGTTCACGACCGATGAGGTTAGCAATTCTTTCCTGACGTCCTACGACATCTCCAATACGTCCAATATCACCCAATTAGACAAGATCCAGAGCAATCCGGGATCCAGTTCCATTGTACACAACACCTACATTCACAATGATTTCGCCATCACGTCCTGGTATAAAGACGGTTTTACCATCGTGGATGTTTCCCGTCCCGCCAATATGGTGCAGGTAGGGAATTATGACACCTACGACGCTGGCGGCAACGGATTTGAAGGCGCCTGGGGCGTTTATCCTTACCTGCCCTCCGGTACGATCGTAGCCTCTAATATCCGTAAACTGAATACGCAAAACGGCGAATTATTCGTCTGTACGCCCGATTACGTGCGCGGCTGCTACTTGGAAGGAAAGATCACCGACGCCTCCAACAACAACCCGCTGAACGGGGCCCTGATAAAATTGATCGCCACCAGCCTCCAGGAAAACAGCGCGTCCACGGGACTGTATAAGATGGCACAGTTGCAATCCGGGAACTTCGCCGTCCAGGTCAGTAAAACCGGGTATATAACCTTTAACGGCAACGTCGCCCTGAGCAACGGGGTGCTGACCATACTCAACGTAGCTTTAGCACCCAACGTGCCGCTCCCGGTGGAACTCGTCGATTTTACGGCCACTGTAGAGGAATCAGACGCTTTGTTGAATTGGGAAACGGCCAGTGAGCACAGCAATGCCGGTTTTGAGGTGCAGCAAAGTATGGACGCACATACCTGGCATCCGCTGGGCTTTGTAGCGGCCAAAGGTCCCTCGGAATACGAATTTCGGGTACCGGGCCTTGTGCCGGGCTCCTGGTATTTTCGCCTGCGGCAAGTGGATTTAGACGGCAAGGAGACTTTTTCCCCGGTCCGGTCCATCGTGATCCAGGACAACAAATTTAACGCCGTGCTGATGCCGAACAGCGTTACAGATCAATGCAGCCTGCGGCTGACGTCCAATTATACGTCCTCCGTGGAAGTGGATATTTACGATGCCAAATTACAGTCGACTGGTTTACACTGGACCCTGCACTTGCAGGAAACAAGCGATCTACCTATTTCGGTGGGGCAGTTGCCGGCGGGTACGTATTATGTAGTGGTGCGGACGGACCGGGAGAAGATGACCTTGCCGTTCGTGAAGCAGTAATGCAAATACTATTTTCTCCAGCCGGATGGAATGGAAAATGCGGATCAGGGCTACACGGTCGCTTTTATCGGGGAGGATTTGTTTTCAAAACTCAAATACTACGGCTATTCCCAAGTCAGCGACCGCGATCAATGGGCCGATCAGGAAATAGAGGAGATCGACGGTTTCGAAGATTTATTGCGGATATAGTGCGCCGGCGCTGCGGTCATAAAGCCTCATCAGGTGTTTCGCCTAATCTTTCCCATCCTAAACGCAGCGCCGCGTCAGTAAGCCTACGACGAACCCCACCGTTTAGCCATTTTTTCGGGTCAATGCCGTACTGTTTACAGGCAGCGAAGAAGGTATAGAGCATAGCGGTACGCTGGGCCGATTGGTAGTGTTTATTCCTTTTTTCATATCTTTGTTTTGCGCAAAATTCCGGCGGAATGGCGAGGTGGGAAAGATGGGGTTCGTCGGAGGCTTACGGCCAGGGTTTGAAACACTCTGCAGAAAACGCTATTTTTGTGACATGAAAAGTCTGGTTACGATACGAACGGTTTAAACGGAATATCATAACACATTTCTCGCCAACATCCATTTGACCGCGATCAAAACGCCTGAATGCAAACCCAGCGCCATACTGACCAGATCCGCGCCGAAGCCCAAAGACTTGGTTTCGAATTCACCGGATTCGCCCGGGCTGAACGGCTCGATGCAGAAGCCCGCCGCCTCGAAACCTGGCTCGGACAGGGCGCGCACGGGCGTATGGCTTACATGGAAAACTACTTCGATATGCGGGTGGATCCGAGCCTGCTCGTGCCAGGGGCGAAGACGCTTATTTGCCTGGCATTCAACTATTTCAGCGACGAAAAACAGGAAGACCCGGAGGCGCCGAAGGTCGCTCGCTATGCCTACGGACAGGATTATCACACAGTGGTAAAAGACAAGCTAAAAGCCCTGTTGCAATTTATACACGACCACATCGGCGCGGTTGAAGGCCGCTGTTTTGTAGACAGCGCACCGGTGATGGAACGCGAATGGGCTAAACGTGCCGGGCTGGGCTGGAATGGGCGCAACACTTTAACCATCCATCCCAAACGAGGCTCATACTTCTTTTTAGCCGAAATCATTTGCGATTTGCCACTCGTGTACGATGACCCGATCCGCGACCATTGCGGCTCCTGCCGGCGCTGTATCGAGGCCTGCCCCACGGAGGCGATTTCGCCGGAAGGTTATTTCCTGGATGCCTCAAAGTGTATTTCTTATCTGACCATTGAATTACGCGATGCCATTCCGCCGGCGTTCCAGGACAAAATGGACAATTGGATGTTCGGCTGCGACGTGTGTCAGGATGTATGCCCCTGGAACCGTTTTGCCAAACGCCACGAGGAGCCGGCATTCGAGCCGCATCCGGATCTGCTGACGCTCACGCGGCGCGACTGGGAAGAATTATCGGAAGAGACGTTTGGTCGGATATTTAAAAAATCGGCGGTAAAACGGGCGAAATATGTGGGGTTGAAGCGGAATATTGCGTTTTTAAAGGGGGTTTAGAAGGTTTAGAAAAAAGGTTTAGAGGGCTAACGATTACCCACAAAACCGCCATGTTTTTTTGATTGAAGAATGTCGATTATCCCGAATGCTCGGGATTGATTTTTGAAGGAGCTGCCAATCCGCAAAATCGTGTTAAAGGAGGAAATTATTGATTTTTCAAGTGTCAATCTGGTGGGTGCATTGCAAATCTTCGCTTTCATCCCTGATGAGGGTGCATCTAAGTGGGTGTAATGGTAGCGCGGCGTTTACGCCGCCGGTGAAAGGCCATTTATGGCCGTATTTATCGATATAAACGGCCATAAATGGCCTTGTACCGGCGGCTTAAACGCCGCGCTACCAGCAAATGTCGACTCAGGAGACAGCCTCTTTAAGATGGGGCGGATGCGAAAGTTTGCAATGCCCCCAATCTGGTCTATCCATCCATACCACAATCATTTAGGAACGGTGTCAAAATAAGTTTCCAATTTCAGGCCAATTATTTTGGTGTCAGCCAACTATCGTTTGAGGCGAATAGCCGCGCTATTTAACGAAAAATATGGGACGGATGACGGCAAAAGAATGGCATCAAATTGGGAAGTTATTTTGACACCGTTCCTTAGTATAACGCTCCTTCAAAAATCAATCCCGAGCATTCGGGATAATCGACAATCCTCAATCAAAGTTTTTGTGGGTAATCGTTAGCCCTCTAAACCCCCTAAACCCCCTAAACCCCCTATTTGAATATCGCACTCGCCGGCAACAGAAATCCCGGAATGACCGGCTCGGCGGAAAAGGGATCATCGCCTGTGCAAATGGTCATTTGTTTGCCGCGATAGACGTGTATTTGTTTTGACTGGGAGAAAATGTGCCAGACAACCGTACACCCGCAGCGTGGTAGTCTTTCATTTTTTTGCGACCTTCTCCAATTGGTCGGTTTTGGAAATTACTTATTTGAAGCCGTCTTCCCGCGAGAGGTAACGGCTTTGGAACTGTTCCCATCTGATGGATCTGGGTGTTTTCGCAGGTGAAGCGGAGGAGATTTGAGCGGCGTCGGTACTCATTTTGCGCGGTATTTTTTACAAGGATAATTTACTTCATCTTCCGCACCAACTCCGGCAAATGTTTCAAAGCCGCTACTTCCTTAAATTTTCCCCGCGCTTCTTCGGCCGGCGAGCCGAAATAATTCCTGCCGCCTTCGAGCGAATGGGCAACGCCCGACTGGGCATACACCACCGCGCCTTTTCCGATATGCAGGGCCTGCGCTACGCCAACCTGGCCGTACAACACCACGTTGTCCTCGATCACTGTTTTACCGCCGATGCCGACCTGAGCCGCGAACAAACAATTTTTGCCGATCACCGCGCCATGTCCGATATGGATCAGGCAATCCAGTTTGCTCCCCTCTCCGATGATCGTGTCGCCGCTGACGCCTTTGTTAATGGTGCAGTTCGCGCCGATATCCACGTGATCCCCAATCAGCACCCGGCCGCCGGAACGCCATTTTTGATAGGCGCCATCGGGATGCTTTTTGAAATAAAAAGCATCGGACCCAATGATGGTACCGGGGCCGATACGGACGTAATCGCCTAACACCGTATATTCGCCGATGTAGCAATTTGCCTGAAGGTAACAATGCGCGCCAATACGGGTATTCGGGGCGATGATGACCCCAGGCTCGATGATTGCGGTCGGGTGAATGATGGCGCGATGATGGACCGGCATCGTGAGTGGCTCAAAAGGCCGGTTTTCGCGCACCAGGGTATCGTATACGTCGAAAGGTTTTTCAACGATCAGGATTGCCTTGCCGGGGGGGCAGGGCGCCGGCTCATTGAGCAAAATGACCGAAGCGGCGCTGCTCAGGGTTTTTTCAAAATATTTTTTGACGTCGGAAAAAGCGATATCGCCTGGCTGAACCTTATGTATCTCATTGATTCCGGTTGCCATAAGTGTTTCATCGCCAATTAGTTGCGCATTAAAACGCAGGGCCAGATCGCGTACGGAAATGGGTTGTGGAAATTGCATGTTTTGAATGGTGGATATGATTGTATGCCCTAAGGAAGTTGCAAAGGTCTAAAAAATTGCCATTTTCGTGGGTTTGCTTGTGCGATCTATCCATCCGGCGGGTCGCAATACACAAACCCGCATAAAATCATACAACCATCCAACCATAACTCCTACTTTTACCGCAAACCAACACATCATGAAGGCTTTTTTACGGCTAAGCACTTTTATATTCTTTAGCGCGATCTGTGCGCAGTCTTTTGCACAAATCGCTCCCAGAACACCCGTATCCGAAATGCGCGGCGTATGGATCGCCACCATCGGCAATATCGACTGGCCCTCCCAGCCCGGGTTATCGCCCGAACGCCAGCAGATGGAATTCGACAGTATCCTCGACGTGCTGAAAGCGATGAATATGAATGCAGTGTTTGTGCAGGTTCGTCCGGCCGGCGATGCATTTTACAATTCGCCGAATATTCCCTGGAGCAAATACCTCAGCGGTCAACAGGGCGTCGCGCCGGAGCCGCTCTACGATCCGATGGAATACATGATACGGGCGGCCCATGCCCGCAAAATGGAATTTCATGCCTGGCTAAACCCATATCGCGCCACCTTCGACCTCGATACGGCCAGCCTCTCCCCCATGCATCCCCTGCGTTCCCTGCCCGATAACCGCAAAGCCGACTGGTTTTTCCGGTATGGCCGTCGTTATTATTTTAACCCGGCCAGCCCACTCGTGCGGCAGTACCTGGTGAATGTGGTAAAAGACATCGTGATCCGGTACGACATAGACGGCATCCATTTCGACGACTACTTTTATCCCTACAAAGAGGCCGGCGAAACGATCGACGATTATACCAGTTTCGCGTCTGATCCCCGCAGTTTTACCAATGTGGACGACTGGCGCCGGGACAACGTAAACAGATTGATTTCGGAAACGTCCCAAACCATCAAAAAATACAAGCCCTACGTGCGCTTCGGCGTCGGTCCGTTCGGTGTTTGGCGCAACAAGGATCGTGATCCGATCAATGGATCTGATACCCGCGCTGGCATAATGTGTTACGACGATCTTTATGCCGATATTTTGCTCTGGCTTAAAAACGGCTGGATCGATTATGTGGCGCCGCAGCTCTACTGGAGCAACGGCTTCCCACCTGCGGATTATGGGATATTGGTGGATTGGTGGAGCAAACATACCTACGGCCGCCAGCTGTACATCGGCCATGCCGCTTATAAGATTAACAACAGCGCCAACGACCCGAACTGGAGCAAGCCCGACGAAATAAAACGCCAAATACTGCTTAACCGCTCCAACCCGGGCGTACAGGGCAGTATTTTCTTTTCCGTCAATCCGCTCCTGCGCAACGCGCTCGGCGTGCAGGACTCCCTGATCAACAACTTATACCGCAATCCGGCCTTGATGCCCGGCATGCCTTTTCTGTCAAAAGTACCGCCTGCAACGCCCGGCATTTGCGCCACACAGGGCACCGCCAGCTCGGTGAAACTGGCCTGGAACGTATGCAATATCCTTTCAGGAGAAGAAATGCCATATTATTTCGCCGTTTATCGCTTTGAAGGCGCCGGCGTAGGCGACTTTCGGGATCCGAAGCACCTGATTGCGACTTCGGCGTACAATGCCGAGAAATGGATTTATGAAGACCAAACGGCGGTGGAAGGAGAGTCGTATACCTACGTGGTCACTGCGTTCAACCGGGTCAATGTCGAAAGTTATAGCAGCGAACCGATTACGGTGAAAAAAACGAGATACGGCATTGCGAAATCGCGAAAAAAGTGGAAGTTGTTTTGAGCAGGATGGGACCGGCTTATAAGTCAACTCACCACGAAGGTCACAAAGTCACACAAAGTTTTAATAAACACTTTGTGTGACTTTGCTGCCTTTGCGGTGAATTTTTAAATCCCGGATGGAAACATCTCCGCAAACTCCTTCGCAAAATACGTCAGAATCACGTCGGCCCCGGCTCGCCGGATGCTGAGCAGCGTTTCCGGCATGGCCCGTTCGAAATCGAGCCAGCCGTTGTTGCATGCAGCGCGAAGCATGGCGCATTCGCCACTGACATGGTAAGCAGCGATGGGCAAATCGGAATTTTCTTTGAGCAGATGGATCACGTCGAGGTAGTGGAGGGCGGGTTTTACCATGAGCATATCGGCGCCTTCTGCGGTATCCAGGCCGGCCTCGAGCAAGGCTTCCCTTTTATTGGCCGGATCCATTTGGTAGGTTTTTTTGTCGCCGCTTTTGGGCGCCGAGTCGAGCGCATCGCGGAAAGGGCCATAAAATGCGCTGGCATATTTGGCCGTATAAGCCAGGATACCCGTTTTTATAAATCCGTTTTCATCCAGCGCCCGGCGTATAAAGCCCACCCGGCCGTCCATCATATCCGAGGGGCCGATCATATCGAACCCCGCTTCGGCCTGAGCGACCGACATGCGGGCAAGGATGGGCAGGGTTTCGTCGTTTACAATCTCGCCGTCGCGCACCAGGCCGTCGTGTCCGTCGCTGCTGTAGGGATCCATCGCTACGTCGCTGATGAGGCAGCATTCCGGAAAACGTTTTTTGATCTCGCGGGCCGTTTGCAGGTAAAAGTTATCGGGGTTATGGCTGTGGGTAGCCGTTTTATCTTTCAAATGGTCCGCCACAGCTGGAAAAACGACGAAGTTGGTCAGGCCCAGGTTCATACACGTTTCGATTTCCCGCAGGAGAGTATCCGGCGAAAAGCGGAAGATACCCGGCAGGGAACGGATCTCGCTGCGAATATTTTGGCCGTCGAGCACGAATAAAGGAAAGATCAGATGCCGGACATTCAGATGGGTTTCGGTGACCATGCCGCGGATGGCGG
>Ga0335394_10010815_pt1 | contig 10280 bp, 9 predicted proteins | sample MAT03_FD_205741 | JGI IMG/M metagenome (GOLD analysis project Ga0335394, IMG submission 205741) | Freshwater microbial communities from Lake Fryxell liftoff mats and glacier meltwater in Antarctica - MAT-03 (spades assembly) (version 2) ...
TTTTCAAAAATCAACCCGTATCAAGCTTTCGATCCGATACCCGCCTCGATCATTTTGAATCCTGCCGTGGATCAATGGGTGGAGCATCGCACAGTTTGGGCTTCGGCTCAAAGCGAATTTTTTCATCAATTTATTCCTGGTACACCCCCGCCAGGAATCAGGGGAGAACAGATCCTTACCACAACCACATCTAGAGATGCGCTAGTCGGTGTTCAGTCTTCTGCTGTCACTTTTTTAAGGCAGATTACTGTGGCATTTTCAGTTTTTGGATTTAGCGCAGCCGAAGGGCTATTAACCCTAAAATTTGATGGGCTGACGATTCCCACGCCGGGGCAAGCGGTTGCCAATTTGAGCGGCGCAATGTTCGGAAGCTTTTTGATTCCACCTAATGTTACGTCGGGCACGAAATTAGTAGAGTTTTTTGGCAACCAAGGGAGCTACGGCGGGGCGTTTTTTGTAGGCTCAGGTCGGATCGAAACCACGGTAATGCAACAAGTCAACACGATTTTAACCCGGCAGTTTGACCCGCTAGCCCAGACATTTAGGTTAGCCGCAGCCAGACATTTGATTGGCGTATCCCTCTATTTCACTGAGATTGGGGACATTCAAAACAAAGTTGTAATCGAAATTAGGGAGTCTGAGAACGGTATCCCAACTAGCACCACTTTGGTAGATGGCATCCTAGCTGGCAATGATATTGTCTTAAATGCCTGGAATCGCATTGACTTTTCGCGCCCTCAAATTGTTCAAGCGAACACTGAATATGCGATCGTAATTCTCACGGATGACGCTTTGCACTCGGTTGCCATCGCTGAATTGGGTAAGTTTGATTCTAATGGCAATCCTGTTTCTACCCAGCCCTACACTGTGGGGGTTTTGCTTAAATCGAGTAACGCGGTTACCTGGACTCCCTTTCAAGAAGCCGACTTAAGTTTTGTTCTTCATGCCGCCCAATTTACGGCGCTGACTCAATCCTATTTGTTAGGGTCTATCACCCAACTTTCAGCTTTAACTCTGACCAGAACGGCGGCAGTCGCGACCTTTACCACTCTCAGGGAACACGGCTTTATCACGGGCGACAGTGTGCTGATTGCGGGCGCGACTCCAGTCGATTACAACGGGGTCAAAGTAATCACTAGAATCTCATCTACTGTTTTTACTTATGCGATCGCTGGCACTCCAAACAACCCTGTCGGGGTGATAACCGCTGTTCTGGGGGATGCGACCGACCTGATTGTGCTTGCTAATATTGCACGGACTAATAATTCTACGCTGGCGAATTTTACGGTAGATACGGCTACAAGGAGCTATCGATTAGATGATAATGCGGGGTTATCCCTGCCTGCTTTGCTGAATGAGCCTGCTACTTTATCTGTTCATTTGACAGGCACAGCTAACCTAAGCCCGATCGTATTTGCCGGATCTCAGGTTGTTTATGGGGAAGTCGCTCCAACTGCAAATTACGTCAGCCGATCGTTTCCTTGCCCCCCAAATTCTACGCTTAGAGTAACTCTGTCCGTCTCGTTGCCAAGCCCAGCTTTACTCACAGTTGAAGCTCAAACCGCAGCAAATACTTGGGTGCCTTGCGTTTTAGGCACTACTTTAGATTTGGGCAGCGGGTGGATCGAGCAAACTTATTCAGCGGTAAATATTTCGCCAGCGCTTAACTTAGTTGCTTTTCGATTACTTTTAAGCGGTACATTTCTGGGCAGACCGTTGCTAGCAAATCTTAGAGCCGTGGTGATTTGATATGCCAGATGAAAGAACAGCTAATCGAGAATATCTTTTACCTAATCCCGGTCATACTCTGGCTGTGGATGTCAATCGGCTGCGAGCAGCTTTGGTGCAAATTGATGCTGATGTGGCTGCAAATTTGATAGCGGATGCTGCAAGGTCGATTTTGATTGGGAATAATGCTTTAGCTGCATCGGCTACCTCCACTGAAGTTACAGCGCTAAAAGCTGAACCGATTTTCACAGGTAACGGCTCCGTCCCGAATCAGGCGGTATCAATTAATAGCTCTTCGATTGCCAATACTAAATTTGTCCAGGATGTCGTCGCAGCTAGATTGTTTTTGCAGGGATTCATCAATGGATTAATCACGGCTCAAAATGCAACCACGCCAAACACTCATATAGATATTGGGGTGGGCGCTGCGTGGACGGGCGATCGCATAATCCAAAATGTCGCCACTTTTACGAAGCGATTAGATGCGATTTGGCTGGCTGGTAGCGGTAATGGTGGGCTTTTCAGCGGCGCAAGAGCGGCTAATACTTGGTATCATTTGTTCGTTTTGAGGAATGATACGACGGGTGTAATCGATTTTGGTTTTGATACTTCAGTCAGCGCTGCAAATCGCCCTGCTGGATGGGCTGCTAGGATTATCTGGAGCGTGAGAACTGACGCGAGTAGTAATATTATTCCTTATTCTCAGGTGGGCGATCTCAATCTGTGGGCTACGCCGCCCGTCGATATCTCTAATCTTATCAATATCCCTTCTACTGGAACTCTCTATACTGTTTCTTCCCCTTTGGGGTTAAGCTGCCCTGGAATTTATAATTTGGTCTATAGCGGGTCTACTTTTGATTTTCTGTATCTCAGTAGCCCGGCACAAAATAATGATGCGGCGGACTTTTTAGGCTCTAGGATGCACGTTCAAGGGGGCGGTCAACTCGTCGCACTCGCTCGAATCTATTTGACTACAAACACTAGCTCCCAGATCCGCATACGAGCTACTGCGGTTAGCTCGAACCCGTTATATATGAATATCTCTCAATTCCAGCATCCTAGAGGGAGGTTGATCTAATGCCTTTTGTTACGCGTGATCCAATTACTGAAGAAATAACGGGCGGCTTTGCCAATTTACAACCGGGCTTTGCGGTGGAATGGTTAGCCGATTCCGACCCGATGGTTTTGGCTTTTTTGCAACGTGATTCTTTGCCTGATTGGCAAAAACTCTATACCTCTTTGCAATCGTCAATATTTCTAGGCAAGGCAAACGCAGCCGCCCAAACTAGCCTGCCTGCTGCAACTGCTTTAATGTTTTTAGTTAGCGCAATCACTACAACTAAAGATGTTAATGATTTAGCCTGGGCGGTCGCGAATGTGAGGGAGGCAATGGCAGCGACCCCGACAGGAGATTTCACGCCAGAAGAAATTGAATCGATTAATCTTATATTTATTGATTGCAATTTTTCATACCAAATAGAGTAGAGGATTACCCATGGCAGCAGCACTTTCTAATTTTTTGCACGGGATAGAAGTAGTCGAAGTTAATACAGGTTTTCGGTCAATTCAGACGGTATCGACATCTGTAATTGGAATTGTAGGAACAGCACCTCAAGCCAGTGCGATCGCGTTTCCACTCAATACCCCCGTGCTGATCACTAGCCCTCAAGATTACCTGCTGCTAGGAGAGACGGGTACATTACCAATCGCACTCGACTTAATTTTTGCTCAGTACGGGGCGATAATTTCTTTGGTTCGAGTGGCAGAAGGAGCCAATATAGTCGAGACTTCCGCCAATGTGATTGGGGACACATCGTTGCAAACTGGCATAAATGCATTGACGCTTTCGAGCGGGGCGATTGGAGTGCAGCCTAGGGTATTAATTGCACCCGGCTTTACCCATCAAAGGTCTACAGGCGGGGTGCTTTCGGTTACGGTTGGTACACAAGGAAGCGGGTATTTAGTCGCGCCGATCGTAACTTTTGCCGCGCCTCCAGCGGGTGGGGGACTTACTAAAGGGGTGGCAATTTTAGGCACAGGGGTAGACGCTGGAAAAGTCGTCAGCGTCGTGATTAATGATCCTGGTAATGGCTACTTAGCTGCTCCAGCCGCCACTTTCGCAGCGCCACCCTCAGGCGTAACGGCGCTCGGAATTACTGCAATCGGCACTGTTAGAAATCGGGTATTGAGCAACCTGATCACCGTAGCCCAAAAGCTACGGGCGATAATTATTGCTGATGGCCCTAACACAAACGACGCGGCGGCAATCCAAATCGCTGCTGACTTTGACAGCGATCGCATTTACGCGGCTGATCCGTGGGTAGTGTATGGGGGCGTATCTACCCCTTACTCTCCTGTGCTAGCTGGATTGATTTCCAGGAGTGACAACGCGAGAGGATTTTGGTGGTCACCCTCGAACCAGCCGATCAATGGAATTGAAGCGATCGCCCGTCCGATAGAATTCACCATGGGAGATTTTTCGAGTAGGGCAAACATCTTAAATGCCAACCGCATCAACACGATTATTCAGTACCAAGGTGGGTTTAGATCTTGGGGGAATCGGACTCTCGCAAGTGACTCTAGAATGACCTTTATCACCACTCGCCGGATTGCTGACGTAATTGCCGACAGCATCTCAGCAGCGCATCTTTGGGCGATCGCCAATAATATCTCTACCGTGTACATCGCCGAAATATTGGAGACAGTAAAGGCATTTTTACGCCGTTTGTCTGTGCAGGGTGCAACTTTAGGGGTGGGAGAGGTGTGGGCGGATCGGGCAAGGAATAGTGATGCTGATTTGCTCCAAGGGCACGTCACTATCGATTTTTCCTTTACCCCGACTTTTCCTGTTGAGCGGCTGACTTTCAGAAGCTCAATCACTACTGATGGGTTTAATACGATTTTCGTCCAATAATTTAGGGGATTAAATCATGTTGAATGTTCCACAAACTTTAAGCAATTTTAATTTATTTGTAGATGGGAATTCCTGTTTAGGAATCGTCAAAAGTATCGAAACACCTAAGCTCGAAGTCGCGACGGAGGGCGTTAGGATGGGCGGTTTTGACGCAGAGCTAATGATTGATCTAGGGCTAAATGCCCTGGAGTGTACATACACAATGCTTACGTATGATAAGGAATTTTTTGAAACCGCTCTTAATCTAAATTCCAGCGCCACCCGCTTAATAGCAAGGGGCGCTTTAAGAAGGAGTGGAGAACCCGTAACCCCCGTAGTCATTACCTGCCAAGGGGCGATTAACATGATCGATTTTGGTACATGGGAAGGGGGAACTCTAAGCGAAACACAATTTACGATGAATTGTGAATACTACAGCTTGAATGTAGGAGGGGAGGATTTGATCGTAATCGACATTCTCAATGCCAAGCGGATTATTAACGGTAAGGATGTCTTAGCTGAAATGCGTACTGCTTTAGGAGTTGCCTGATGTCGAAACCGACCCCAAAACCTGACATCAATTCACCCGATGGAATCACGATTATTCTTGACTATCCCCTCACGATAGACGGGGCAACTGAGATCACATCGATTTTTATGCGCCGCCCAAAAATGAAGGATGAGATCTCTTACATGGATGCCAAGGGGGCGCAAGGCAAAAAACTGCTAGGTTTATTGTCTTCCCTTACTCAAATCGCGCCTGATGATTTGTTGAACTTGGATGCCACCGATAGCGATCGCCTGTTCTTGGCATACCAAAAAATGAAGGGTATAGACCCTGACAAGGAGGGAAGTGAGGAAGGGGGGGAGTAGCCGAATCATTTAGGAGGGCAACGCTGATATTCTGCCGTGACAACCACACTTCGATAGACGCGATTTTATCTATGGATTACGTGGATTTTAATCGATGGCTACGGGCTAGCGAGAAATTGAATAAAGAGATAGCTAAGACAAACAAAGCAAGGTGATCCGTGGCTGGCAAAACTTTTCCTGTAATCGTTGAGATCGGCGGCAAAATCGCAGCTTCGTTAGGTGGCGCGATCGGCAGTGCTGAGGCGCGATTAAAGAAAATGCAAGCCATCCAAAATTCCTCTTTAGTTCGGGGTGCAAAATCGTTATTGCCTGTATCGCTTGCAGCGGGTGTGGGGTTGGGCGTGATGGTAAAACAAGCGTTTGATTTTGATGCTTCCCTCAATTCGATTAAGAGGACTGCCAATCTAACTAATACTCAGATGGCAGGCATGTCAAAGGAAGCGCTCAAACTCGCGCCTACTCTGGGAATCCTGCCAAAAGAGTATTTAGAAATTGCCGGGGCTATGGCAGCACTCGGAACCAAAAAAGAAGACTTAGCCGCTGTTACTTCTCAGGTCGCGAGACTAGGTATGGCGACAGATACACCTGTAGAAAAAATGGCTGATATGGGTCGTCAGCTTACGGCTGTGAATAGCATCTTTAAGCAAAACATTGCACAGTCTGAAATTTTTGCAGGTGCATTAAATTATGTTGATGACAATATCGGAGGGACGGCTTCTGGGATTCTAGACTTTACAGCGCGGGTCGGTTCGATGGCGGCTACGGTCAAAATGTCATCCCAGGATACGGCGGTGTTTGGCGGGGTGATGGCAAAACTAGGCTTACCTGCTGATCGGGCATCCACATCTTTTAATGCGATGGTAGGGTCACTCGCGAATATTTCAACAGCCGCTCCTAAAGCCCAGAAAGGTTTTGCTGCTTTGGGAGTTGACGCGGGTAAGGTTACCAGCTTAATGAATAGCGGCAAAAGTACCCAAGCAATTCAATACTTCCTATCGACTTTGAATAAATCGAAACTGCCATTGACTGAAGTCGTAGGCGCTATGAACAAAGCGTTTGGGCGTGAAAGTGCCGATGAGATCCTAGCACTATCCAAAGGCTTAAAAGATGTTGATCGGGGTCTAAAAGGAGTAGCCGATACGTCAAAACTAGCTAGCTCAATGTCGGAAGCCAACGCAAATTCTCTCGCCACAGTCGGCGGTCAATCGAAAAAAATGATGGCAACTCTACAGGCGATCGCTGTCCAATTTGGCAGCATTTTATTGCCGCCGATCAATGCTGTGCTTTCAGCCGTCACACCGCTGCTCCAAAAGTTTAGCGAGTTCGCCAGCGTCAATCCTTGGGTGGGGGCGATCGCTGTAGGTCTGTTGGCGATTGTGGCGATTGTCCCACCTTTAATCGCTGGGGTCGGGGCAGTTGCGGCGGGTTTTGCAGCCATAGGTGGTGGCGCTGTTCTAGCTCCAATTTTAGCGATCGGTGCGGGCTTAGGAATTCTGGCGGCTATAATTCCGAGTGTTTGGAGCGGCTTACAAAAAATGGGCGCGGTTTTTATCTCGTCCCTCTCGCCGGAGGCTGCTGCAATGATTAATGCAGGCTTGGCAATGATCGGCGGCGGTTTGCGGAATATCGGATCGGTGATCATGGGCGTTATCCCTATGATCCTTCAGATTGGATCAGGATTTTTACAGGGTGCGACGATCGCTATTCAGGGCGTGGCAATGATCGCAAATGCCCTTGCTGCTTTGCCTGCCAAAACCAACGAGATTATCAACACGGTTAAATCGGCTTTCCAGGGTCTTCCTGCATTTTTGGGTAGCATCGGAACCGCAATGATGGACGCTCTCGCGAGTGGAATAACAAGTCGGGCTAGCGCGGTAATTGGATCGGTAAATTCCACCTTGGCTGGCATCAAAGCAATGCTGCCTCAATCAGATCCAAAAGAGGGTGCGCTCAAAAACTTAACCCAACTTGGCAGAAACATTCCGCTCACTCTGGGACTTGGCGTTACGCAAGGGAGCGCGGGTCTAACCTCACCAGTCAGTGCAATGATGGGGGATAGTTCAACAGCGATCGCCTCAGCTTCTCCATCGGGTGGCAATGTCGGTGGGGCGAGTGTGATTATTCACGCGCCTGTCACGATTAATGGGGCGGGTGGGGACACTGGAAGTTTACAAGCTCAGATACAGGCAGCATTCCAAGAAATTCAACAGCAGTTCGAGTTAGCCCAAAGAAGTTCTTTAGCGTAGGCAAACAAAATTATTTGAGGTTCGGTTTGTGGATATTTTATTAAGTTGGGGCGAGTTCCAATTCTCAATCGAAAGCCTAGCCTACGATTCTCTTTCCCTCTCGACTGGCTATAGATGGGTAGAAATAGAGCGTATCCTTAGAAACCCAGCAAGTCAGTACATGGGCAAGTCCTCAAAGCCGATCAAAATATCTGGCGTGACTTTTCCTCAACTGAGCAAAAAAGCCGACTCGCTAAAAAGTTTAAGGGAGCTAGCCGACAAAGCCCTGCCTTACATGCTCACGAGCGGCGGTTCAGAAGGTCGAGTCTTTGGGGAATATATCTTGGTTTCAATTGAGGAGAGCCGATCTGTTTTCCTTCCAGGCGGTCAGGAGAGAAAGAACTCGATCTCCCTTTCCTTTGAAGAATATGGGCGGGATAAATCGAATAACCCGCTCCTAAAAGGAGATTTATCGATTGCAAAGGAAACGGCGATCGCTGGTTTTGTCCCCAGCCCTAGCGACCTATCAGCCCAAAATATTGGTGGCAAAATTGCAGGGTTTTCTAACCTCAAAGGGATGCTAGATTCTGGATTAACACCGGGTAATCTTACAGCCCTTGCCTTGCCTTTGGCTGTGGGGGATACCGGGAAAGTCCCCGACCTGCTGAATAAAATGGGACTCCAAACAATCGGAGGAAATCAATCGGCTGCTTTGGGTACTTTGGGCGTAAATGCAGCAGGATTACGATCGAGTTTCCTAAGTGGCAATGGTGCGATAGGAACAGCGATCGCCCTTACTCAAATGGCTAAAAATCCGTTGGCAGCATTGCAAAGTCAATTGCCGATCATTGCGCCCGGTTTGTCAGCCGATTTACAAAAGTGGGTAGGAAAGGCGGAGGGTCTCACCAAAAGTTTGAACGTTGATCCAAAATTGTTCCAACAGTTGCTAGCAGGTATCGCGCCATGACGATTAAATTGATCGACGTTATTGAATATTACGCAGCCTTGCCTCATCAGACTAAGGCGATCGATTATTTGCAGAGCGCTATTCCTGCGGATGTTTTAGCGAAATTTGCTGAGCTATGGAGAGACGGGCACACACCAGAGCCAAAACCAAAACAGCCAAGACAACTTATCTCTATGCAGCAGGCAACCAATATATTTGGCAGGGCACCATTAGTAAAACAATTTTGGGACTTAAACGCTTGCCTTGCTCGGTTTGACATCACGTCCCACAAAAGGATGAAACAATTTCTTCCTCAGATTGGGCATGAATCGGGGGGGTTGCGACACACCCAAGAAATTAATTCTGGTTGGTATATCCCAGAAAAGTTTGGGCTGCCCAGGGTGGCAGATGTAGACGGAAAATATATGTATCGCGGGGCAGGTTGGCTACAAATGTCTATGCCCGAAAATTATTTAGCTTTTAGCAAATATATGGGAGATCGTAAAATCTATGATTTAGGGTGTCCATACGTAGCCGAAAATTATCCCGGCACAGCGTCAGGATTTTGGTGGATGATCAATGGCATGAATGCACGATGCGATCGCGGTGATACTTTGGAGCAGATTTCACGTATGGTCAATCTCGGTGGAGCAGCGGGTGTGATAAATGGATTGGCAGATCGTCAGATGTATTTTGACAGAGCGACTAAAGTTCTAGGCTGATAAAAGATGAGAATCTACACTTGTAAGGCTGGCGATGAACTGGATTCAATCTGCCATCGTGAGTACGGTTTTTCACGCGGTAGCACAGAGGCGGTGATGCGACTAAATCCAAAACTGGCGAATAGTTTGCCGATTTTGCCAGAAGGTTTGGAGATTATTTTGCCTGATTTTGAAGCCAGGGAATCAGAAGTAGTGAGGCTCTGGAGTTGACGAAACCCCAAGTTAAAATCGCAGTAGATGGCGAGAATGTCTCTGCCCAAATTATGGACAGGCTCATCAGTCTTACGCTTACCGATAACGCCGATGGAAAATCAGGCGACACCCTACAACTTACTTTAGATGATCGCGATCAAACTCTCCAAGTTCCAACGGCCGGTCAGAATATCGCACTCTCAATCGGCATCAATGAAGGTGAGCCGTTAGTTGAAATGGGGAAATATGGCGTTACAGAATGCGGGTTTGCAGGCGGTTCAAGCGGATTTACCCTTACTGTCTCGGCTACCAGCGCGGGTGTAGTTCTCAAAGATCACATCAATCAAAGCTGGCATGACCTTGTGATGGGGGATGTTCTTAAAGAAATTGGCGAACGCAATGGTTTGCTTACGATCATTGACGCGGCGATCGCTTCTCAGAAGATTCCGCATATAGACCAAACCGAAGGCGACGGCGCTTTCCTCCAGCGATTGGCAAAACAGCAGGGCGTGATAATCAAGCCAACGGACGGAAAATTGACCGTAACCGAGAAGGGTAAAGCTAAGAGTGCTGCGACTGCAAAGGACATCTCGCAAACCATAAACCTAATCGATTGCATCTCCTACAGCGCGACTGCCAAAACCAAAACCGCAGCAAGTTCTGTGGATGCAAAGTTTGTCGAGAGCAATGCGGAGGGAAAA
>Ga0335394_10010818_pt1 | contig 10279 bp, 6 predicted proteins | sample MAT03_FD_205741 | JGI IMG/M metagenome (GOLD analysis project Ga0335394, IMG submission 205741) | Freshwater microbial communities from Lake Fryxell liftoff mats and glacier meltwater in Antarctica - MAT-03 (spades assembly) (version 2) ...
TATTGCCACAACCGCAACCGGTTCCTGTTAAAAAGAAAGATCAATGGATTTATCAAAGATTTGAAGGAAACCCTCGTCCATTTAAAATCCAAACTCTATTTAAAGATATAACATTAAAATCTGTTAGATGCGCTTTGCAATTTGCTTTACTAGGTTCTGTAACACCTAATTTAAGAGCAGTGTCAATCGCATTTATAGAAAAAGATCTGACTATAAATTTCTATTATGATAAAAAACGACAAAACAATTCGCAGGATCCTTATGAAGCGCATCTTCCACCAAGGACATATTTTAATACTGTTTCTAGCTTCGATGGGGCTACAGGGAAAGTAAATTGTTTTGTAATCCCTGAGCCTGAAAAAATCCCCCTTCAAGGTGACAGTATTTGGGTTTATATAAGGTATGAAAAGGCCCCTTCAGATTCTTAAAAGCTAATCATGGCGGTACTGTCTATTTGCTTACTGCAGTGAACGATTCAGTTTTCCTTTCAGGATTGAACATACGAAATGCAGATAATTAATATTTCCAAGTCCAAAGTCTCCCAAGAAAAAAACTTGATCTTCTGGAGAAATAAATTGATTCTAATTATCTATGAGACTTTTGTTCATCTCTTTGACCGTTTCATACGGTCTTTCAGCGTCCTTGATGATGTTTTTGTTAGAGAAATGCGTGTCAGAGATAAACCATTTTTTTCATATTTATTCAATGTTTGTGTAGAAGTTCTTTAAAATCAATTATAGAGAAAAAGAATTCGCTTTCCAGTGCAGATTCATCCACGCCATTTACGTCTATTAATAAAGGTCTTACATTAAAATAGGTTCAATTAAAGTTCTTACAAACATCAAAGATTATGAAAGTTATAGTGAAAAATATGTGTTTTTACTTGGAAGTAAATGATAAATAATCAAATTTTTTAAAGTTTTAAATGTTAATTTTTCCAGTTTGGCTGAACAAAGTTATATTCTATACCAGCAAAAGTTTGTAGAATTGCTTCAACTATTATTTCGGAGCCATTTGGAGGGACAGCCATTCCAATTTGTTTTCTCACTTGTTCCTTGCTCCCTAAAAAGAGAAAATCATCTGGAAACGTTTGCAATCTTGCGCGTTCTCTATTTGTAAGAGCTCGATTTTCGCTCCAATGATATACATGTGTTCCACCTCCACCGCTTCCTGTAATTGTATATGAAGGTTCATCTCTTTTTAGTCTTTTGTAGATTTGGCTTAAAAAAGCACCTTTAACATTTAACCGCAAATGTTCTGGGATACCTTCATACCAAGCATTTTCCCCCTCAGGGATATGTTTAAGTCGTTCAATTACAGTTTTTGATTGCTTTGTGAATTCATGATTTGAAGCTTCTGAAAGGATTGGTGGTTTTTGAATTGCACTTATGGCACTTATATGGCTGTTTTTTGTTGTCGGTGCGGGTACTTTGAATTTCAATTTTTCTCGAACGTCTATACCAACTATGATGATCCTATGTCTTTTTTGTGGTACTCCATATTCTTCAAACTTATAAAAATGAGGGGTGAGTTCATAACCAGGGCCAGCATTTTGTAAATCTTCTAAGATTTTAGCAAATGTTTTCCCGTCATCATCACTTCTAATACCTCCAACATTTTCTGCTATAAACCATTTGGGTTTTTTGTAGTCGAGTATTTTTTTTCCATAAATATACAAAGGGCCATATTCACCTTTAATGCCTTTTTGTTGACCAACAATACTGTAATCATTGCAAGGGAAACCAAAAGCAAAAGCATCAATATCAGGAAGTTTTTTTAAATCCAACTCTCGAACATCTTGGCAAATTACTGTGTTTTTGTGTCCTTTACAGATGTTGTGGGCATATGTATCACATGTTGTTGAATCGATATCTGATGCAAATGCATGTTTGACAACATAAGTTTTGCCGTTTTTTATAACATTTGCCTTCATTGCACCTAAAGCTAGACCACCGGGGCCGCAAAATATTTCACCAAAACGAAACGCTGTCATAAATCTTTAATCCTATTATCAATATTCCTGATTTTCGATAAAATTTTATTGAAAAACTTCTCTAAACTATACTTAGTATAGTACTCACGAATAATATAACTGTCCAGCTATCTTTTAAAAATCCAGATTATTGGCAAAGATATTTATATCCTTATTCATTAAGATGACGATAGATAGTCTCTATAAAATTTTAAAGTTTTGCAAAATTATTTTTACTATAAACTTAAAGAAGTTTCGATATCAAATAACGTTCAATATTTTCATTGTTAATTTGACATGCCCAAATTGTTATGACCTTCCAGCCGATTTTTTTAATTTCTTTAACGTTTTTTTTATCACGTTCTTGATTTTTTTTTGTTTTGTTTCCCAATATGGTAAATTACTCTTTGGAAGTCTCCCTGATTTACAATTAGGGCATTGATACCAAAAACAGTTGTTTTATATTTAGGTAATACAATGTCGGGCTTTCCAGGCAAATCTTTTCTATGCAACCGAAAGCGAAAACTTTTTGCATGGAGTATCGATCTAACAATTTTTTCTGGTGTTGTATCCTAAGGTCGAATTCTGAACATTGTCCAGCTTCTTTTAGCGAATGAAAGCATGTCAGCCAATTTAATTCACCTGCTATTAATTATATAAATTGCATAAGTGATGAAAAAAATAGCTCATGCTGTTTTGAAAAATTTAAAGTATTTTCGCTCTATATGTAAACTATAAGATTGAGATGAAAATGCATGAGTCAAAGTAATATAAAATATTTTAACAAAAAATATTTAAATAAATAAATATAGAATTTCATATGTGGGTTTTAGGAAAAGTATCGATTTTCAATGGAAGATTTTCCATCTTTTAATTGGCACTATGATATTGTAGCAAAAGAAAACGCATTTAGGAATTAAAAGTTTGGTATGTCTTCCGCTAACAGCATAATACGCGAAAACAATCCATAGCGTATCATGATTTCAGTTAAATCCCAAATCTTATTGATCCCAGGCAAGATGGTATTTTTAAATTTAACAATTTTTATTAAAGCTAATTTAAACAATTAGGGTTCATTTGTTTTAATACCTAAATAATAATGTTATAGCAAACACGAGATAAAAAATAATTATGAGTATGAAAAAAAACAGAAATCATTTATCATCAGATCCTAAAGAAAATAAAAACATCAGACCAACGGTAATTTCATTATTTTCCGGATGCGGAGGTCTAGACTTAGGTTTTCATTTAGAAGGTTATGATGTTGTTTGGTCAAATGAATTTAACAAGTATGCTGCAGATACATATGAGCTAAATTTTAAGAATGCTTCAGTAGATCGAAGAAGTGTTTTGGCGATTGATCCTTATAAAGAAAAGAATATACCTTCACCGGATTTAGTTATAGGGGGCTTTCCTTGTCAGGATTTCTCAATAATATGGAAAAGACCGGGATTAGAAGGTAATAGAGGAAGTCTTTACCAGGAGTTTTTGAGATTCGTCGATGCTAAAAAACCTAAGGCTTTTGTTGCAGAGAATGTGAAAGGGATTCTAAGTGCAAATAATGGAAGAGCAATTCAGCAAATTATTAGTGATTTTGAGTCTATAGAACCGGGTTATACATTAAGTATTAAACTGTATAATTTTGCAGATTACGGCGTGCCTCAGTTTCGTGAAAGAGTACTCATTGTTGGAATCCGTAATGATACAGGATTTGATTTTAATCATCCTAATCCAACGCACGGCCCTAAAGCCTCTAAGCCATATTTTACCGCAGGAATGGCTTTAGAAGGTCTTGAAAATGTAGTTTACAATAGTGAACACATGAAGATAATGCCAAGAACAAGGGAAATATTAGCAAAAATTAGTGAGGGAGGAAACTTTACCGATATTCCTAAAGACGATCCTCATTATGTTAAAGGGATGATAAGTCATGTTTATAGAAGAATTCACAGAGACGAACCTGCAAAAACTATAATTGCTTCTGGGGGTGGTGGAACATGGGGTTATCATTATCCTGAACCAAGAGCTTTGACCAATAGAGAGAGAGCTAGACTCCAATCTTTTCCTGACTGGTTTATATTTTCAGGTACTTTTGGTGAAATTCGTAGACAAATAGGAAATGCGGTGCCACCAGAAGGCGTGCGTTCATTAGCAAAAAATTTAAAAATACTGTTTAAAGAAAATTATGACAAAGTTGACTTATATGAAAAAAGTAAGCAATTTTCTCAAATTCCTATAAAAAAGAGAATAATTGTAGATAATAATGAGACTTCTATTAACAAAAAACAAAAAACCCCTGGATGTAATAACACAGGGTGATTTTCTCGATGCATTCGAGGAACTCTCCTTGTCTGCCGATTCGGTGCGCATTTCAACCGGATACATATCAGTTACCTCCCTTCAATACCTTATCGAAAATATAAAAAATGGTGCACTCCCTCAACTTCATTTAACTATTGGAATGCACCATTTTGATGGCTTTACAAGAGCTCAATATGATTCTGCTTTATTACTCGCCACCTACTTAGAACAAAATAAAAAAGGATCAGTTAGTATTTGTAAATCTTTTCCATACCACGGGAAAGTTTATGGGTTTTATAATAAAGAAGAAAAACCGTATGCAGCTATTTTAGGTTCATCAAATCTATCATCATTAACTCCGAAAACGAGTTATAATTTCGAAGTTGATACAATTATAGAAGACCCTAAAATGTTGAATCAACTTTCTAATTTTCAAGACCAATTAAATATAAAAGCGTGCGATCCGTTTTTAGACTGGAAGCCAAAAGGATTTAATAAAAATTTTGAAGTCCATGGCGCCGAAAAAATTGATCTCAGCGAATTAAATGATTATTGGTCTTTAAAACAGATTGAAACATTTAAAATTCCTTTAAAGACTCAAGAGAGAAGTAGTTTAAATGTTTGTTTTAGCAAAGGTCGAGTCGATCGTAAAAAAACCTTTGTTCGCCCAAGATCGTGGTATGAAGGTGAAATTATTGTCTCTAATAGTATTACTTCCCAACAAAATTATCCGCGCAAATCTACTTTTAAAGTAGTCACTAATGATGGCTGGTCATTTATGTGTAAAACAACAGGAGACTACTCTAAAAATTTCATATCGGCAAAAGGATTAAGTGTTCTCGGGTATTGGCTTAAAGGTAATTTAGAAGAGGCTGGCGTGGTAAAATATAATGAAAAAATTACACCAGAAATATTAAAAGCTTTCGGTACAAATTTTGTCGAGTTAATTAAAACAGAACAAAAAGATCTTTGGCTATTAAGCTTAAAAGAAAATAAAGGAATGATTTAATGGGATATTTTGAAAAGTTTTTAAGTAATTGGGAGGAAAAAAATCCTGGGACTTCGCAAGAAATCCGTAAATCCGCTAACGAATTTTTATGCAAACTTATCGACCGTTTTGATTATAAAAACCCTTTGAGAGCTCTTCTTTTAGGACAAGTCCAAAGCGGAAAGACTAGTCAAATGCTTGCTACTATTAGCGCACTTGCTGATAAAGACTTCAAATTATTCATCCTTTTAACTTCAGATATGACCAAACTACACCAACAGACATTGGAGAGGGCTTTTAAATTTCTTTCTAGTGAATTTAATATCTGTCATGAAATTGATGTATTGAGATTTAAATCAATGGATCTTAAAAGACCGACTATCGTTATTTTAAAGAAAAACACGAAAGTTTTAAAAAGCTGGAAAAGAGAATTATCTGGATTGGAAAAATGTAAGTATGAAGCTGCTATTATTTTTGACGATGAAGCCGATGCTGCAAGCTTGAATACCAAAGTAAATGAGAAAAAAGTTAGTACTATTAGTCGATTACTGAAAGAGATAGTTCAAATTCCGTCTTCCAGTATTTATGTTCAAGTAACAGCAACCCCGCAGGCAATTCTTTTGCAAACACAACATTCAGAATGGAAACCACAGATCGTTCATATATTCAATCCAGGATTTGGATATTGCGGAGGGAGTCATTTTTATGGTGAAAATTCAAGATGTATTCGATCTCTACCCGAACATGAAAGAGAAATTCTTTTAAATGGTAATGAAATTCCCTCTGGATTAAAAGAGGCTCTAATGTCGTTTATTATTAACAGTATTTACATTCTCGATTTTTGTAAAAAGAATGTGTGTAATTTTCTTATCCATTCTGGAGCAAAAATCGGTCACCATGATATAAATGAAATGAAAATTTCCAGACTATTAAAAGCTATTCAAGAAGAAGTAAGAATAGGATCTGAGTTTTTAAGATCAACCCTATTTCAAGCTTACGAAGATATTAAGCAAACTTGCATAGATTTACCGCCTTTTGAATATTTCTGGGCAAATATGGAAATGAGTTCGAAGCGAATTAATACTCAAATTTTAAACTCAAACACTTTAGATGAAATTGACTACGAAATCGGATCAAATATTTTAATTGGTGGCAATTCAATGGGGAGAGGAATTACATTCCCAGGTCTTCAAGTAGTCTATTATTGCAGAGAATCAAAATCACCTCAAGCAGATACACTTTGGCAGCATTCAAGGATCTTTGGATATGATAGGAAACCTGAGGCTTGCAGATTATTTCTTCCACCTCGTCTTCTTGAAATTTTCAGGAGTTTAAATGAAGCTAATGATTCTATTTTTAAGATGGTAATTGAAGGCGGTCTTGATCATATAACTATTCTCGTACCCGAGGGAGTAAACCCTACAAGAAAAAATGTTATTGATCGACAATCCTTAATTTCTATTGGTGATTCGAATAGGTATTTTGAAAGTGTGACTCACAAAAATACGTCTTATATTGATCGTTGCTTAGGTATACAAGATAGAGAAGAAGAAATATCTATTGACGAGGCTATAAAACTGCTAAGTTTTATAGAAGCAGATGAGGATGATCAAGAACTTGATCTTTACTTAGGATGTCTTAAGGCTTTAGGATCTGCAAAACATAATAAATGTTATTTGATCGTACGCTCAGATCGTGATATTAAAAAAGGTACAGGATCTTTATTATCGCCTAACGATCGTCGAAAAGGAGCTGTTATAACAGATAAAACTGTTCTAACACTTTATAGGGTTAATGGGCAAATTGAGAAAGATTGGAATGGATTTCCACTATGGGTGCCGAACATTAAATTTCCTAAAGGTGTTTGTTTTTATAGCACTCTTTAGCTAAGCTAACACTACAACAAGGGCAGATTCAGATTTGATGCTAATCTTTTCACATTTAAAGAATGGGCTATTTTGAAACTTAAACTACAATGGAAGTGTTTTTTTAATTCTTACTTGAAATTTATGAATTTGAATATGTGATCTTTGCAATTCTCTTGTAACAGGTTTTCATTTGAGGCCTTGAGCTCATCCTTCTTGTAATTACCTAGAACATAAAATTAGATATTGTAATAGCTAATTTGGTATTTATAACAATCTTTTTTAATTGTTTCCAATCATTAGGTACTAAAGGCTCTTGCAAAAGCTTATCCCCCTTTACTTTAAGCCCTAATAACTCTTTAAGCTACAAATTACGATAGATGTTCCAATGCAACTGATTGATCAAGTCTTGGTTTTGAGTACGCTCAAAGTCAATGGTTAATTGATCAGACCTTAATTGCAAGATGAGGTTGATTATTTGATTAGCGGATACCTGTAATCCTTTTTTATAATGAGACCATATTTTTTGACCATCAAGAAACCCATCTTCTCGAGAAATTTGATCATAGTTTGAGTTTTTAAGTAGCGCAAGCTCTTCGCTAAAGTCAAAAGGTATAAAATCAAAAACTTGAGTAACATTACTCTCGTTAATGGAAATAAGCTGTACGCGCGCTTTTAAATAAATACCTTTATCTAAGGTCGTATAAAGCCCGTAGCCTGCTGTTGGATGAATAAACATATCACGAATTTCACCTATCTTCATACCTTGCATCCCGAGTCTAAAGCCGGCTATCGTTTTATTGAGATCTAACTGCATAGGCTTCTCTCTTATCCATGTATCAGATAATACATCGTCATCAGGAGTTTTAATTATAAAATGAGCTTCTACACGTGTTTGATTCTCTAATGCAGTACCAGTACCTTCTTCAAGGCAATTATAGTAGATTTTACCAGGGTAGAGACATTTTATATTTTCATTTTTTTCTAATTCAGCAAAATATTTATCGGCAAATTGTATATTGGATTCTGCAATTGATAGTTGTTTCAAGATGTGATTGAGGCAGTTTCGGCATTGTTTTTTGATTTTTATATCTTGCATGCCAGCAAAAAAACCTTCGATGTAGCTTCCATTTTCTCTATTTATATTTTCCCATATATTTACAGCTACAAGTTCAGGTAATAGATCTAACTCTTGTTGAGTAAATGAAAATGTTTCGATTTGAGAAATTTCTGCTAAATCAATAGAATCTTTTTTGAAGAAATTTTCCAAAATGGTGTTTAAAAAATGTTTTGATGACAACAAGTCTTGAATTTTTGTTTGTGTTTTCTCTAATTCTTTAATAAAGTTTGCAGTTTCCTTATCATTTTTTAAACATCCAAAAATAAAGTAAGGCCTTTCGGTTGTAAGTTTATGAGATGAAACTTCCATTTGGTTAAAAAGCCCGTTAAATTCACTTTTGAGTGAGGTATAAGAAAACCCTGGTTCAAGGTGCAAGCGTTTTTCTGTATTTGATGTTTGGATTAGAAGGTGTTGCTTATACAGTTTTAAATCATCTTCATCATTTAAAATAGGATTATTAAAAGGGGGGTCTTCTGATGCTGTTAACTGATTTTGTAAATTTTCACCTCTACCACCTCTTAATGAGTTTTGAGTGCCAAAACCCAGAATTATACCAATAAGCACTTCATTTTTTTTAAGAACAGAATGAAAGCTTGCTGTAGGATCAAGTAATTTTTCTAATAACTTCTCAGGGGTTACTTCAGTGCCCAAAATATACTGGAATAGTGGTAAATTATCATAAACTGTTTTTAAAAATAGCTTTTTGTTTATTACTAAAATATGAATACAATTGTAAACCTCAATGTCTTGTTGGTCGTAAATATGAATGATTAAATTATCATTTTTTAGTAGGTGTTTGATTTTTTTTAAAGATTTGGCACCTTGTTTTAAAATGACATGTTGCCTGTGATGTTCAGATTCACCATAAAAATTATCAATCTCATTATACCCAAAAATGCAGAGTGGTTTTTTTTCATATAAAACATAACCGCCTTCTGAATGTTCGAAAATGCAACGGAAAAAAGTTTCAAGAGTTGTTGATTCATCTTGATCAAGGCTTATCCCAAGGCATGAAGAGAAAAAAAAGCAACTAATTATTAGATTCACACATATTTTATACATCAATACACACACGCTTTTGATAAACTTATAAATGACCAAGGCAAAAAATCTAACGCAAGACGAGAGTCTCGCGTTAGATCATATAATACTAAATCGATAACTTCAATCAATTATGCATAATAGGTGAAGAGCATTTACACCTGAAAGGACACCACCAATGAGCGCAACCACCGCATTCTGCATGATAAATAGGATGCCCATTCATACATTTTGGCGCTTCTCTAGGGCGTATTTGCTCTCTATCTCTTGCGTAGATGTAGAAGCCTTGTTCGTCAGAGCCAAGTAAATCAACAAGGCTAACACCTTTAGAACCCATTAAAATAATGCCATCTTCATCGATATTCAAATCTGAATAATTTACATAAACTTTTTGATTAACATAAGTATCATCCCCTAGATTATAATTAGCGCAACAATGCTGTTCAGAAAAAACAGGATTACCTAAAAGCATTGTTAAGATTGCTAAAAATGAAATTGATAAATTCATTCTGTTGAATAAACCTTTAACTTTGAATAAAACTGAATACATGTTATAACTCCTTAGATTGTTTTAACCCACATTCCGCGGGTTGTTTGAGCGTTCTGTAATTTTTTTTCTGTATCTGTAAAAAAAAACTTAATTTTTTTTAGGAAACGTTCATATTAATCCTTTCAAAAGAAAGGAAATATACATGATTGAAGAATATTCTAGCAAGAATCTTAATCACCTTGGCATCGTTTCTGCAATGTGTGATGAAATTAATTTAGTGGGTGTTATAGATCAGTTAATTCCTCCGGATTCAAGGTCTACAATGACCACCGGAGAATGTGTCAAATTAATGGTAATAAACGGTTTAGGATTTACCTCAAGACCCTTATATTTAGAGGCGCAGTTTTATGCGAGTAAGCCTATTGAACGGTTCCTTGGTAGACCTTGTACATCTGAGGAAGTGTCTGATGATCGTTTAGGTAAAACTTTAGATGCTTGTTTC
>Ga0335394_10010827_pt1 | contig 10276 bp, 6 predicted proteins | sample MAT03_FD_205741 | JGI IMG/M metagenome (GOLD analysis project Ga0335394, IMG submission 205741) | Freshwater microbial communities from Lake Fryxell liftoff mats and glacier meltwater in Antarctica - MAT-03 (spades assembly) (version 2) ...
TGCGTTGGGGGAATCGTTGGCTGGCGCAAATGGCAGACAAAAGCCCAGAGCATCGCCAAAAGGTAGAAGCAGCCAAACAAAAATATGCTGCAATTGAACAAGCGGCCTTTGAGTCTGGGATGGACATTACTCTAGGGGCTGAACTGCGCCGGGTCGGTAGCCTGCTAGATATTGCCAACACCATGCCTCTCTGGCAGCGGCCTCAGTATCTGATGGAGCGCTTGCCTCAGACGCTACTGGCTCCCGACCTACAGCGCAGCCGCGTTGATATTGCCCAACGCGCTTGGCAGCGCGATCCACAAGCCTTCATGGAGCGGTTTGTGCCGATGTTTTTGGGCGGGTTAAACCGCAAGCAAACCACTCAAATGCCCACGCGCACCAAAGCTAAAAAAGCTGATAAGGTCAGCGTTTAGTGCCGCGTCACAGGTGATTTAAGGTAGGACTTACGCAAAGATCCCCGACTTCTACGATGCGACCAGGCTTTATGGCTGAGTTTTAGTCAGAAGTCGGGGATCTAAACACCTAACTCGTAAGCACCATTAAAGTAGATAAAAGCTCGACCGTCTGTGTATATGACTCACAGGCGATCGAGTTTTTTGTGGGGTGTGGGAATGCCTTCCACTCCCTTGCTCTATGTTCCATTGGCTCCGGTGCCGTCGAATCGGCCGTTAAACAAATTGATCGGCGGATTCAACTTTCGGGGCTCTATAGGATCCTGTATGCAAATGTTCATACTAAACATTTTGGAACTGTGTGACAGGGCTGAAAGCTCTGAAAACTCGTTAAGTCCAGCGAAACCAGCATAGAGAATCCTGAAGAGCCACTTTCGTGAGCACAGTGGAATGGCTCGAATACGATACAGGTGTTACCCGGTCGTTGCTCCTATCTCAATGGGCTGATTGGGGAATAGGAGTTATTTATCTCCTAAGCATAATTGTCCATTGAAAATCTGACATGCTCCTACAGACACGAGAATGCGTTTCGGGATATTACAGCTACAATCGGTTGATGCAAGCCCCTTATGCCGCACGTCAAAATCAATTATCCCCCTCTTTATCGGTTAGTTTAGAGTCCAGTCGCAATGGGCAAAGCAAAGTAGACAGCATAAAAATATTAAGAATTGTTGGATTTTCTCTTAGGTAAGCGTAATGATAGGGGTAAATGGTGTGATAGTTCGTTATTAGCTTTTATCAATAGGACTTGGGGCTGTTCCGCACACACAGCAACTCAAAATCCTAATCGAAAATATATTCCTAGCCCCAAGGAAGCGATGGTAACTATGGTTGACTTTCAGCGATTTTACAATGCCTGTGATCCAACGCGCACCCTAAATATGGGGAACTCAGAGGATGAGCCATATTACATCGATTTTGCACCAGTTCGCGGTAATAGCATGGTTCAACAAATTGAACGAACCATTACCATTCTGTCGCCTAACAGTAAGACTTGCCAGTTGTTTAGTGGACACATTGGCTGTGGCAAATCGACAGAGCTGCTGCTGTTGAAGGAGCAATTGGAAAAATCGGGCTTTTTTGTGGTGTATTTTGAATCCACTCAAGATCTAGACGTGGCGGATGTGGATGTGACGGATGTGCTGCTGGCGATCGCCCGCCAGGTAAGTCTCAGCCTGGAAGACGCTCAGTTGTTTGTCGAACCCAGGGGATTCCAAAAGCTGTTGAAAGACACCGTTGACTTTTTGTCTATGCCCGAACTTTCTGCTGAATTTGAGCAGGGTGGGAAAAAGTTTGCGGTTGATAAAGATGGATTCAGCGTTGAGATGCCCGTGGTTGTGGGTCCCTTAAGCGTAGGCATTGCTAGTATTACCGCTAAAGCTAAAAATAGCTCAAACCTAAGAAGTCGCCTAAGAGGCTATTTAGAACCGCAAACTAGCACTTTGCTACGCGTCATCAATGAAGAGCTGCTGGCACCAGCTAAAGCGCTATTGAAACAGCGAAGCAAAAACGGCATCGTGGTAATTATTGATAACCTGGATCGGGTCATCCCTACCCTTAAACCTTCGGGCAAACTACAAACCGAATATCTGTTTGTAGATCGGGGGGGAGAGTTGCGTGGTCTAGATTGCCACTTGGTTTATACCGTGCCCCTGATGCTACTATTTTCAAGCAGCAATGACATGCTCAAAAATCGACTAGGTGGTGGCATGAGTCCTAAAGTATTGCCAATGGTGCGGGTACGTAGTCGCGATGGCAGTGATGATGTTGAGGGTATGCAGTTGCTACGGCAAATGGTGCTGGTGCGGGCATTTCCAGAACTGGCAAAGACACCTGAAAAGTTGATTGCTCACAGTGCCGAAGTTTTTGACAGTTTAGATACGCTAGATCGATTGTGTAGGATTAGCGGTGGGCATGTGCGAAATGTCATGGCGTTGCTCTATGCCTGTCTTCAGCAGGACGACCCGCCCATTTCACGCAGCACACTCGATCGCGTTATTCAGGATGATCGTGATCGCCTGGTTGTCACGATTGATGAAGAAGAATGGGCAATGATCTTTCGAGTGGTGCAGCAACAAATTCTAAAGGGGGAACAGGAGGCACAAATTTTGTTGCCCAACATGTATGTATATGAGTATAGTGATTCTCAGGGACGCTGGTTCAATATCAACCCGGTGTTAGAAGAAACTACTCGCTTCCAAAGCTGGCAAAAGCAAACGACTGCCTCCTAAAACAAGATCTATGACCGAGCCGCAGCTACCAGATATTGTTGCCTACAATGCTCAGTCATTGCGGGCACTATCGAGGGCGATCGACCTTTCCAAGGGGCGGTTCTCGCTCATCCTCGTGCGCTGTAACTACACCGTTCTACAGCATCAGATGCGGCAGCAACTTAAGGCCATCTGTCCCGTTGCTATTACTGAAATGGAGCTGCACGACTCCACTAAAACGCTGTACACCGCTATCAAAACCGAAATTGGAGAAATACAGCCAGAAGCGCTGATGGTTCTAGGATTGGACTCAGTAAAGGCGTTAGAGAATGTCCTTTCAGCTACCAATCAAGTACGCAACGAATTTCAGAAAAGTTTCGCGTTTCCCCTACTTCTGTGGATGAACGATGAAACCTTTAAAAAACTGGCGAGATTGGCACCCGATTTTAATAGCTGGGCTGGGGTGCCCATTCGTTTTATGATCGCTCCGAAAGATTTAATGTCATTCTTGCAGCAGCAGACAGACGTGTTGTTTGCTAAAATTGCCCATTCAGGTGCAGGCAGATTCCCTCGCAGCTCAGCCCTGTACGATGGCGTGAATGCTTACTCTGCACCAGAACTCAAGGCTGCTCTAAAGGATTTACAAAATCAACAGCAGCCACTAGAACCTGAACTGAGAGCCAACTTAGATTTTATTTTAGGCGTAGAAGCCTACACGCAAGAGGCTATGGCCGAAGCAAAACGGCTCTATGAACAAAGCCTACGTTTTTGGCAAACGGCACTCAATCCCGTAGAATTCTCTCTAGACTCGACTAAGGTTCAGCCGGTAGTAGATGCTGTCTCCCCTTCCCCTCCTCCTGCCCTATTTGTTACACCATTAGACCCTGAGCAACGCTCGCTCTACATCAGCCGTAAAGCCTGTGTGCTTTTTTATCTAGGGCTGTGGTGGCGGCGGCAGGCGGTGCTCAATCGAGCCGCTTATGAATTGAACTGTCTCAAAGCGCGAGATTATTACAAAAAATGCATAGAAACGCTGCAAGATGATGGTGAACCGAGCAATTTGCTTGAAGATAGGGAACTTAAAGACAGCACAATAACCGAACATCAAACTCTTATTGCTAACTTTATTCTTGCCCTGGGAGAGGTCTTACAACGGCTGGGAGTTCTCTACAACGATGCACTTGCATACATCACTGACGAAACCTTTTCCTCTAGCGATACCTACCCCCTCTTTAACAAAGAGCAATATCAGCTAAAACATAGAGCCATCTGGGATGAGCTGATACAGGTGGCACAAATCTCTGTTGACCTGCATCAGCGCAATCAAGACTTTATTCGACTTGCCTACAGCTATGGACTGCAATCGGAAGCTTTGCTAGCCGGACAGAACTGGCTTCAGGCAAAACAACATGCAGAACAAGCGCTTGAGGTGAACGACTCGCTTCCTAATGAAACGCCCGAAAGCCAAAATCAGTATTGGGAATTACGCTGGGCATTGCGTCACTACCGCAGTCTTTATTTATTGCTATTGGCGCAGGCTGAGTGGGAGCTAGACCAGCTAGACCAGGCGATCGTCCATCTAGAAGAATCCAAAGGGCTTTGCAATGATGCTTACGATCCGCTGCTATTTACGCGTATTTTAGCAACCCTGCAACGGTTTTACTACCACCGGGAAGACTACCTTAAAGCCTTTAACACCAAACAAGAACAGCGCTCCATTGAACAGCAGTATGGCATTCGGGCATTTGTTGGAGCAGGTCGTCTAGAGCCAGAACTCATGGTGATCAATCCCGTCCTCATAGCGATGGAGCTTCCAGACGAGTTAGATGGTGGCTCTAAGGAATTTACGTATCAAGATCAGCCCATTGCAGTTGCCCAAGAGATTATTGCTGCGGGGCGCGATGTAGACGTGGGTCGTCTGATTGAGCGTCTGGGGCGCGATGACCACAAGCTTACGATTATTCATGGCCAGTCGGGCGTGGGCAAAAGCTCCATTATCAATGCAGGACTGGTACCAAAGCTGAAGGGACAAGAGATTGGCGGTCGTAACGTCCTGACGATTGTGCTAGATGGCTACACTGATTGGGCAAGAGAACTTGGTGACCGACTCTTAGCCGCTTTAATAAATGTACTATCCCCTGATCACGACGACTCTGAAAACCCACAAGAACTTGGTAAGCAACTCTCAACCGCTTTGAAGGGGCATGATATTGCACGGAAAATGCCAGACTTTGGTAGGGACTCTAATGATCAGTCGTTAATCGATCAGCTGTTGATTGATAGTTTGATCAATCAACTTCGCAGCAACGGCGATGACCACAGCCTACTCACAGTTTTAATCTTTGACCAATTTGAAGAATTTTTCTTCTACTATGGCGACTCATTAAAGCGACGTCCTTTCTTTGAGTTTTTTGATCGATGCCTGCACCTCTCCTTTGTCAAAATTGTGCTTTCTCTACGGGATGATTGCTTACACTATTTGTTGGAATGTGATCGCCGAGAAATACCAGGTATCGACAATGATGTTTTGGGACGGGCAAGACGCTATCCCCTAGGCAACTTTCCTCCCGACCGCGCCCGTACAGTAATTGAACATCTTACCCAGCGATCACAATTCGTGCTGCACAAGAGTTTGATCAAACGCCTGGTCGAAGATCTTTCAAAAGAGCTGGGAGAAGTTCGTCCGATTGAACTCCAGGTGGTGGGTGTAGAACTTCAAGAACAGCACATCACTACCTTGCAACAATACAAAAATTTAGGTGAAAATCCTAAAGAGAAACTGGTTGAGAACTTCCTGAAACGACTTGCTGAAGATTGTGGTGGAGAAAAAGCACAACTTGCAGCCCGGCGGCTACTGTACTTGCTAACTGACGAAAAAGGTACCCGCCCAATCAGAACTTGGAAGGAACTAAGCACTGATTTACCTAAGGTTGATGTAGAAGTTGAGCAAGACCAGCTCAACCAGATCCTCAAGATCCTGGTTGATTCAGGTATCGTACTACTGCTTAAAGATCCAATAGAACGCTATCAGCTTGTACACGACTACCTGGTCTCCCTGGTTCGTAAAGAGCAGGGAGATAACCTGCGCGAAGAGATCGCCCAAAAGAACAAAGAAATTCATCAACTTGAAGAAAACGGTCGAAAAGATCAGATTCAAAGTCTAAAAACGGGGCGCAGCCATGCCCGTATTATTGCGATTCTAAGTATTGGAGCTGCATGCATGGGCATTGTTTTTGGGGCGAGCAACCACTTTAAAGAGCAGCAGCGGGCGATCGCCGAGCTCCAGTCCACTACCTCCCAGGCGGCTGCCCTATTACTATCTCACGATGAGTTAGGATCCCTGATAGCAAGTGTCAGAGCGGCTAGGCAGCTAGAATCCATTGCGGCACCCTTGCTCTTGCGGGTTGCCACATTAGCACAAATGCAGCAAACCCTCTATTCTATTCATGAAAACAATCGACTAATTGGGCATAGTGGCTCTGTAAATGACATTAGCTTCAGTCCTGATGGGCAACTAATAGCCTCAGCTAGCGATGATTCCACCGTACGCCTTTGGGAAATTAATGGAACGCCCGTTAGCGCTGACAAGACTTCTGCATCTGCTCCAAAGCAACACATCAGTCGGGTCAATAGCATTGATTTTAGCCCAGATAGCCAAATGCTCGTTTCTGCCAGCGATGACGGCACCCTAAAACTCTGGCAACGGAATGGGCAGGTACTTCCTATCTCTCTCAGAAGACCTACACAGATTTATGGTGCTGGCAGAACCTCGCAAAGTTATGATGCAATCATTGGCGACTTTAGCTATAAGCAAGCCAGGTTTAGCCCTGATGGTGAGCGAATAGTTGGCGTTAGTGCCGATGGCAACCTTACCTTTTGGAAGCGCAATGGAGACTTTATTAAAACCTTTTCAGCCGATCCAGAGCGGGTGACTGCTATCAGTTTTAGCCCAGATGGGCAGAGACTAGCCTCTGCAGGTTGGGATGGCACCGTGAAGCTCTGGGATTCGCAGGGCAATTTTCAAGATCAGCTAGATCACATGGGTAAAGTGCGGTCTGTTAGCTTTAGCCCAGATGGGCAAGTCATTGCTTCAGGTGGCGCAGATCGTGTGATCAAACTGTGGAGCAAAGATGGCCAATTGCTGCAAGAACTGACTGGTCATATTGATGACGTGACCAGCCTTAGCTTCAATAAAAGCAGCAGTAAACTGGTTTCTTTGAGTCAAGGTCAAGATGCAGAAATGCGGTTTTGGCAGCGTGCAGATGGGTCTGGTGCTCCCAAATTTGTAGAAATAGAAGAGCTTCGCAGGGATACGGGGTTTCTTAGTGCCCACTTTAGCCCGTATCAAGACAATCTGCTGGCGATCGCAAATAAAGACAACACTATCCGACTCTGGAACCTAAACGGTAGTCCTCAAAAAAGCCATTCTTTAGGCGATACGCTGCCCAATGGCAGCAGTTTTAGTCCGAATGGCAAAATAATAGCGATCGCCGGAACTCACAGTGACCCAGGAAAAAATGAAGGGAATGAAGGCGAACTGATTTTGCTGAATGTGCAAAATATGCAAAATGTGCAAAACAGCCAGATCAAACGATTTGCCTTAGGTGGCAGACTCGAAAGTGTCCAGTTTAGTCGCGATGGCACATTAATTATTGGAGCCGAAAACTTTTCACCAAAACTTCAAAATGGTGCATTGAGTACACCTGACGGACAGATCAAACTATGGAACGCCAATGGAAACTTGCAAAACAGTTTTTCAGTGGTTCAAACACCTCAAGCTGTTAACAGCGGATTAACCATTAAAGACGTTCAGCTGAGTCCTGATGGCAAAACGATTGCGGCAGCAGTTACTAAAAATATTTCGAGTGGTGCCTTTTTAAATCCACAAGTGAGTCAAATAATTTTGTTTGACATAGGTGGCCAACTTAAACTCCCGTTTCAATCACAAAACAATTCAGAAATCACTAAAATTGGCTTTAATCCATTGGGTGACGCCCTTGTTTCAGGAGACACAAACCACACCGTTAAGGTTTGGAATTTGCAAGGCAAACTTCTGGCAACACTAAGCGAACACAATAGTCCAGTTACATCTGTTGAATTTAGCCCCAATGGGCATTTCATTGCATCTGCCAGTCAGGATACAACTATTAAATTATGGCGTTGGAGTCGTGGACAAAAGGGAGAATCAGAATCACTCCATACGTTATCTGAACATATAGGCTCAGTTTTAACCCTAAAGTTTAGTGCGGACAGTCGTGTTTTGGCTTCCGCTAGTTATGATGGTGTAATCAAACTCTGGGATGTTGATAGTGGAACGTCTCTGGCTACCTTACAAAGCAGCGATAGCGCAATTTCTGGTCTGAGCTTTAGTCCCGATGGTCAACTGCTGACTTCTGTGGGTGCCGATAACATGGTCAATTTCTGGGATTTTGAACCCAGGAAGTTGCTTCGTTCAAGCTGCGACTGGCTAGCTAACTATTTGAGAAATAATTCCAACATTAATCAAGATAAGGGTCAACCAATTTGTTCGTATCCACGTAAGTAGGCTAAGTTCGGAGCAAGGAACTTTTGGGGGCAGCAACAGCACGACAGACTCTCAAAATATCTTCAGGCAATCCTCTGGTATTATCATCACAAATAGCGCCATTCATAGCTGTACCGCTCAATGTGGCACCTGTGAAGTTTGCCCCTCTTAAATCGGCGTTACTGAGAGTAGCATTGGTCAGATTGGCACGGGTCAGGTTGGCATTTCTTAAAACTATACCTCTTAAATCTGCTTGACTTAAGTCAGCTCCACTCAAATCACAAACCTGGTTTGTTGGACAATTTTCGCGAGCTAATACCCGCCGGACGTGCTCCATTTTGGCGGAATGAGCAGGCTGCAACCAACCAGTGGCGATTAGGAATATAACAACAGCTAGATAATCGAGTTTCATAGGTTTAAAGGGGGGGTCAAACTGCTATTAGTACGATTGATTTGATTGAATTTCAGAGGAGTTGATTTGAAGTTGGGCTGTCCTTGATCTACAAACTTACCAAGTGACACCATTTAGGTTGGCTCCATTTAGGTTGGCTCCATTTAGGTTGGCACCCGCTAGAATTGCACTGCTCAGATCGGCAAAACTTAAATTAGCGTTCTGAAGGTTGGCGTTGCGGAGGTTAGCACCTCTTAGATTGGCACCTGCAAGGTCGCATCCGGGACAACTGTTGTTATTTAACAATTGCCTGAGATGTGTAGAATTAAAAGCTTGGGTAGAAGGTGTTAGCAGTAAAGAGGCAATGCCGGCTGATACAAAGGCGATCGCCCTCAATCCTCTCTTGTCAGTTAGTGCTTGTAATCTCATCTTTATAACCTCTTTATGGAGTAACCTTTCGTTCTGATGCACAAAGAGAAGATTAAAGCCGTAGAAGTATGCCTCTGAGTCATTGCTTCTCTCTTTACGCAGCAATACGGGAAACACTACTAGTCTACACTTCCAGGTTATGCCGTTCTGCCAATTATTGCTATAAAAAAATCACGAACCAAGTGGTATTCATTTCGAGTACACGATGGATGCGGTCGAGGTCAAAACGGCTCGAAACTGAACCCGAAACGCTATTGGCGACACTCGAAACGCCATTTTTGAAAAGCCTGAACCCTTTGTCCTGGCTGCCGTTTCGTCCGTTTCGACAGGCTCGAAACCCTGTCATACGTGGCTCTATAGGATCCTGTATGCAAATGTTCATATCAAACATTTTGGGGCTGTGTGATAGGGCTGAAAGCCTTGAAGATTCGTTAAGTCCAGCAAAACCAGCATAGAGGATCCTGAAGAGCCTTATACGTTCCACACACCCACGAAAAGACCCTGGAAGTTACGTCAGGGCTTTTTCCTCAGCCGTATCAACTCACAATCGCCGTCAACCAATCAGCTTCCTTAACACTCCCCATACGCCTTCAAATGTCTATCGTAAGAGTGCCGGGTACTGTCATTGCTCTAGCCTTTATCCGATCAACTTCCTTGCCCGCTCCTGATCCCTCGCCTGGATTTCTACTACTTCAGCGATCGCCGCCCGAATCCCATAGGTCAGTTCTACCTTGTTGGCCGTGTGGCAGTTCCGCCTCAATGGTTACCGATTATATAGCGGCGATCGCCCCCTATCTAAATTCCCCTAAATTTCGTAATGCCGAATTTCTTCCTCGCGTAAGATAACGCGCTGAAGCGGCAGCCGTTCAATTAGTTCCTGCTGCTCTAACTGGTTCAGCGTCCGCGTGACGGTAACACGGGTAGCTCTCAACAGTTCAGATAAATCTTGATGCGTTAGGCGTAGGTCAATTAAGCGCCCTGTATCTACATCTTGGCCAAATCGAGTGCTCAGCCAAGCTAAAAGCTTCAGCAGCATCACATCGACTCGTTGATGGCTGCGAATTTGCATTAACAATAAAGTACGGTAAGTTGACCGATTTACAGTTGTTTGTTTGAGATGATTTCACTATCATTCAATAAATATCTTAAAGTCACTCGGAAAACCGTAGTTTCATAACATTCCCTTAAAATACTAAATGCCAGTCGGAAAGCCGTAGTATTCTGGCAAAGGGATTAGAAGCACGCTGTGAATTGGGATGTCTTGAGTCGG
>Ga0335394_10010834_pt1 | contig 10272 bp, 10 predicted proteins | sample MAT03_FD_205741 | JGI IMG/M metagenome (GOLD analysis project Ga0335394, IMG submission 205741) | Freshwater microbial communities from Lake Fryxell liftoff mats and glacier meltwater in Antarctica - MAT-03 (spades assembly) (version 2) ...
CCGGTGGCGCGGATCATGCCGGCGGGATCGAGGTAACCGATGGAGTCGGCGCCGAGGTATTTGCGGATCTCGTCGAGGGTGCATTGATTGGCGAGAAGTTTCTCGGGATCGGGAAAGTCAATGCCGTAGTAGCAAGCGTGTTTGTGCGGCGGGCAACTGATGCGCATGTGAACCTCGGCGGCGCCGGCTTCACGGAGATTGACCACGCGGGAGCGGGCGGTGGTGCCGCGCACGATGGAGTCGTCCACCACGACGATGCGTTTGTCTTTCACGGCTTCACCAATGAGGTTCAATTTTACGCGGACGTTGAAGTCGCGGATATGCTGGCTGGGCTGGATGAAGGTGCGGCCGATGTAGTGATTGCGCACGAAAGCCGGGTAATACGGAATGCCAAGTTCCTCGGAGAAACCGAGGGAGGCATAGATGCCGGAGTCGGGCACGGGCACGACGAGGTCGGCCTCGACGGGGTGCTGACGGGCGAGTTCGCGGCCCATCTCGACGCGCACTTTGCTGACGTTGATGCCGCCGATGTTGCTGTCGGGGCGGGCGAAATAGACGTATTCAAAAATGCAAAAGGCGCTGCGGGCCGTGCGGAAGGGGAATTCGGAGCGAATGCCCGTATTGTCAATGATGACGACCTCGCCGGGTTCGACCTCGCGGATGAATTGGGCCTGAATGAGGTCGAAGGCGCAACTCTCGGAGGAGAGAATATAAGCTCCGTCTTTTTTGCCGATGCAGAGGGGACGGAAGCCGTGCGGGTCGCGGAAACCGATGATCTCGCGCTCGCCCATGAGCACGACGGAAAATGCCCCCTCAATGCGCCGCAGGGCCGAGAGCACACCGCCGTTGCCGTAAGGCTGGGCCAGCAAGTGCAGGATGATCTCGCTGTCCACCGTGGTCTGAAAAATGGAGCCCTTGGCTTCGAGTTCCTCGCGGAGAAGGGCGGCGTTGACCAGGTTGCCGTTGTGGCCGATGGCGAGCTGGCCGCGGGCGGTGGTGACGAGAAAGGGCTGGGCGTTTTTGACGTTGCTGGAGCCGGTGGTGGAGTAGCGCACATGGCCGATGGCGCGGGTGCCGGTGAGGCGTTCCAGATCGGGGGGTTGGAAGACCTGGGCGACCAGGCCCATGCTTTTGTGCATGGCGAAGGGACTATCCGAGCCCTTGGCCGTGACGATGCCGGCGCTTTCCTGTCCGCGATGCTGGAGCGCGAAAAGGCCGTAATACGCGATCATGGCGGCATCGGGATGACCGAAGACGGCAAAGACGCCGCACTCGTGCGTGGGTTTTGTTTTCAATTCGCGCGGGAAAGGAGCCGGGAAAATGCGGCTTGGGCGCGGAGGTTTCAAGGTTTGAATGTCTCGGGTTTTCCGTTGATGAAAGCATCCTGAATGCTGGCGAAGAGTTTTTTGAGCGAATCCTTGGTGGCGAGCCTGTATTCGACGGTGCGGGCGTGCGTGGTGGTGGGATAATTTTTCACGACTTTCGACCAGACATCATCGCCGCCGCCGCGCGCAATGGCCTCCTGCGCCCTGTCCTTGATCAAATCCACGGCACTCTGTCCGATGCCACCGGGGGTTTGAGGGGTGTTCGGTTCGATGAAATAAAATCGCACCAACCCCGTGCCAACGGTGTCGATGTTCACCTCCGTCACACGGGCGGCGCCGTCCACAATGTATTCGTGCATGCTCACGGCGGTGATGGCGGTAAGGCGGACGGTGTATTTGCCGCCGGGCATGTCAGCCTGCCAGATGTCCCTCCGGCGCAGACCGGGCGCGGGCGTTGGTGAGGCCTCCTGTGCGACCACAGCGGCCAGCGAAGTTCCCCAGACAAGAAGGACAAGGATTTTTTTCATGAGAGTGGCTTAGGGAAACGAGCTTCCGGCACTAAGGCTCCCAGCTTTTGTGCCGTCACGCAAACTGGAAGTCACGCTCCCGCAGGGTTCAGGCGTTTTCCGAAGAAACGGCGCTGGCTTCGCGGAGGCTTTTGGTCTCATACCAGAGAGGCCATGCCGCTTTACCGCCCGAATGTCGCATTTATCTTGAGAAATACGGCCGGGGACATTCTCGTCTGCGAGCGCAGCGACTGGCCGGGTTGCTGGCAATTCCCCCAAGGCGGGGTGAAAAAGAACGAAACGCTGTGGGAGGCCCTCCACCGGGAGGTCGAGGAGGAACTCGGCCTCCAGCCCGGAGATTACCGCATCCTTTCCAGCCGGGGACCCTATCGGTATCTTTTTACAGACGAGCGAAAAAAGGGTGGCTACGACGGACAGGAGCAGCAGTATTTTCTCGGCGAACTGACCAATCCCTCGGTCGTGATCCGCCTCGACGTCGCGAAGGAATTCCAGGCCGTGCGCTGGATGTCCCCCGCCGCCTACGACCTGGGATGGATTGCGCCGATGAAACGCACGGTTTATGCGGATGTGTTTCGCGATTTTTTCGGGATCGAAACGAAGGATCGCGGCGGCTAAATTCTGTTGACATGGCGCACGGATGGGGGATTCTCCGCGCCGGTCATGTTCACACTTCCGCTCTTCATGGTTTTATCATGCGCTCTCCTCGGAGGCGTGTGGTGGGCCTGCCGGAACGATTCCGGTGCTATGTGAGCATCCAGGCCGACGCATCATGACTATCACCTGGCTGAGATTCACATGGGATCTGGAAAAACTCCCGACGGCGGAACCTGAAGTTCCGGCACCGTTCACCCTGCGCGTGGCGGAGGGCGACGAGGAAGCCGTCGTGCAAAAGACCGTCGCCAGTGCTTTCAGCATGGACACCGGCTGGGGCGACATTCAGAAATTCCTGATCGAGAGAATGACCAAAAGCGTCGGTCTCGCCTTCGAGAAGGACAGCAAAAGCCGGTGCCTCGTTTTGCTCCACGGCACCCGCATCATCGGTGCCTCGGTTTTGTCCACCGAAGCGGACGCCGACAATCATCTCACGACCGGGCCCTGCATCTTGCAGGAATACGGCAGCCGCGGTCTCGGCAGTTTCCTCTTGAGCGCCTCGCTTTCCACCCTGCGTGCCGCGGGACTCAAGAGCGCCCACGGCATCACCCGGGAAAAAACTGCCTCCGCGCGATTCATTTACCCGAAATCCGGCGGCACCGTCGCACCGTGGACATTCGATCTGGAAGCTCCGTCGAAACAGGCGGCCTGAGGTCTCGCGCTTTGCGCTTTGCAAAAATGCGCATCTTTGGCACCTAATGAGGATTCGATGAACGGGCTGTTGAAGGATTATGAGGTCGGGGACTTTTTTGACGAAATGTTTTCCGCGCCCGGAAAAGTGCGTCCCCACTACGAACTCCTGGCCCAACGCCTGGGCGAGATGGCGGATGGCGAACTCGAACGCAAGTGCCTGCTGGCCGAAAAATCTTACCTCAGTCAGGGCATTACCTTTACCGTTTATAGCGGCGATGAGGGCACGGAGCGGATTTTTCCCTTCGATCTGATTCCCCGCATCATTCCGGCGAAAGAGTGGGCGCACGTCGAGCGCGGCCTCGTCCAGCGCCTCACCGCGCTGAATCTCTTCCTGCACGACATCTACCACGATCAACGCATCCTCAAGGAAAAGATCATCCCCGAGGAAATTGTTTTCAGCGCGAAACATTTCCGCCCTGAGTTGATCGGATTCGATGTTCCGAAAAACATCTACATCCACATCTGCGGCACCGATCTCATCCGCGATCGCGAGGGTGTTTACAGCGTGCTGGAAGACAACGGACGCTGCCCTTCCGGCGTTTCCTATGTGCTGGAAAACCGCCAGGCCATGAAGCGCGTTTTCCCCAAACTCTTCAACAAATATCCCGTGCGTCCGGTGGATCGCTATGCGCAGGATCTGCTCGCCGCGCTCCGTCACGTCGCACCGCACGACAACCCCGATCCCACCGTCGTCGTCCTCTCGCCCGGCGTCTTCAACTCCGCCTACTTCGAGCACTCCTTCCTCGCCCGCTCCATGGGCATCGAGATCGTCACCGGCAACGATCTTCTGGTGAAGGACGCCCGCGTTTTCATGAAAACGACCCGCGGCCTCAAGCAGGTGGATGTGATCTACCGCCGCATTGATGACGATTTTATTGACCCGACGGTTTTCCGCAAAGACTCCGTGCTCGGCGTGCCAGGCATCATCGAGGCCTACCGGAAAGGCAACGTCAACCTCGCCAACGCCGTCGGCACCGGCGTGGCCGACGACAAGGTCACGTATTACTACGTGCCGCGCATGATTAAATTTTACCTCGGCGAGGAACCCATCCTGCCGAACATCGAGACCTATCTCACTTCCGACGAATCCGACCAGAAATACGTCTTGGAAAATCTGGAAAACCTCGTGGTCAAGGCCGCCAACGAAAGCGGCGGCTACGGCATGCTCATCGGCCCGCATGCCACCAAGGCGGAGATCGAAAAATTCCGCGCCGCCATTCTCGAAGATCCCCGCGGGTACGTCGCCCAACCCGTCATCAATCTTTCGCGCTCGCCCTCCTTCTGCGACGGACACGCCGAAGGCCGCCACATTGACCTGCGCCCTTATATTATCAGCGGGGAAAAAACCAGCATCATCCCCGGCGGCCTCACCCGCGTCGCCCTGCGCAAAGGCTCGCTCGTGGTGAACTCCAGCCAAGGCGGCGGCAGCAAGGACACCTGGGTGCTTGATGACGACGACCAAACGTCGGATGACGAGGGGCAAAGCCAAAGCCAATCGAGAATCGAAAATCGAGAATCGAAAATTTCCCCATGTTAAGCCGCGTCGCCGATTCCTGTTTCTGGCTCAGCCGCTATATTGAGCGGGCCGAGACCAACGCCCGCATCCTGGATGTCAACATGCAGCTCATCCTCGATTTCGAGGACCAGGCCCCTCATCTCGTGCAGCGGCACTGGCAACCCGTTCTCGCCACGCTGGAAGATCAGGAGCTTTACAACGAACTCTACACCGAAGTCACCCCCGATGCGGTTTTGGAATTCGTCACGTTCGAGAAAAAAAACCCCCACGCCATTGTCACCTCCATCGCCAACGCCCGCGAAAATGCCCGCACCGTGCGCGAGCAGATTTCCAGCGAGATGTGGGAGCAGCTCAACCGCACCCATCTTTACCTGCGCGACGGCCGGGGCCGGGCGGATTTCACCGACAGCCCGATTGATTTTTACCGCCGTCTGGTGGACCAGCTCCATGCCTTCCAGGGCACGACCGATGCCACCATGCTCCACGGCGACGGCTGGGATTTTCTCCAACTCGGCAAATACCTCGAACGCGCCGACTCCACCTCCCGCGTGCTCGACATTAAATATCACATCCTCCTGCCCAGCGGCGAGAAGGTCGGCGGCAATGCCGACATCACCCAATGGATGGCCGTGCTGCGTTCCTGCAGCGGCATGGAGGCGTATTTGAAAACCTTTGTCGGCCAGGTCACGGGCTGGCAGGTCGCCGAATTTCTCACCCTGCACGACGAATTTCCGCGCTCGATCCGCTTTTGTGTGGACCAACTCGACGGCGCGCTGCACCGCATCTCCGACTGTGATCGCGGACACTTCAGCAACGAGGCCGAAAGGCTCTGCGGGTCCCTGCGTTCCACCCTCGACTACACCACCATCGGCGCGGTTTTCCAAAGCGGCCTCCACCAATTTCTCGATCAAACCCAGCTCAGCCTTATCCAAATCGCCGACGCCATCACGCAGACCTACTGCCAGTGGAAAGACGAATAACACGCGCCCTTGCGGCCATTTTTCTCGCCGCGACCGCCTGCGTTCAAGCGGCCGGCTGGGACACCCTCACCGGCTGCCGGTTGAAGGAGAGCGAATGGAACGACGGCGACAGCTTCCACGTCGCCCAGGGCGGCAAGGAATACATCTTCCGCCTCTGCTACGTGGACACCCCGGAAACCAAGGCCCACAAGGAACTCACCCGGCGCACCACCGCACAGGCCCGCTATTGGAAAATCCGCAAAAGCGACATGTTCCCCCTCGCCGCCGAAGCCGCCGCTTACACCAAAACCCTCCTCGCCGGTGGTTTCACCGTGAAAACCCAATGGCAGGACGCTCAGGGCGAAAGCCACCTGCCGCGCTACTTCGGAGTCATCATCACCCCGCAAGGCGACCTGGCCGAGCTCCTCGTCTCCAAAGGCTACGCCCGCGTGTACGGATTTTCCCCCGACTATCCCGGCGGAACCAGCGCGGCGAACTACAAGGAAAAGTTGAAAACCCTCGAAGCCAAGGCGCGTGAATCCGAACAAGGAGCCTGGGCCTATTCCAAACGCACCAACCGGACCAAGGCCAATTCCTCCGGCGCGAAAAAAGCCAAACCGTCCCCCGCCCCCGCCAAAAAAGCATCCGGCCTCGACAGCATTCCCGTCTTCTAAGCGAGTGCATGAAAAATACCGCTCCGGCTTCAAGCCCGATGCGTAAATCTGTGCATAGAGCGGTTGACGACAAAAGTGCGCCAAGGAACTACAGTTTCTTGACGCCGCCGACCAATGGCGTCTTTCAATTCCCGTCAACGCCGTAATATTTCTCGCCGGGGACAACTTTGGGCCGCCCGTTGGCCCTGCGCCATTTGTTGGTGTCGCGGAGCGAATAAATACAGCCGCAATACTCCTGCATGTAAAATTGCTCCTGTTTGGAAATCTCCACCATGCGCGCGGCTCCGCCCTGTTTGCGCCAGTTGAAGGTCCAGTAGGTCATGCCGGGATAGCGGGCGGCCGCGCGTTCGCCGGAGCCATTGATTTGCTCCATGTTTTTCCAGCGCGAGATACCCAGGCAACTCGTAATGACTGCGAAGCCGTTCTCGTGCGCGAAGAGCGCCGTCCGCTCGAACCGCATGTCGAAACATTGCGTGCAACGGGCACCACGTTCCGGTTCGTGCTCCAGTCCTTTGATGCGCCCAAACCAATTGTCCGTGTCGTAATCGGCATCAATAAAAGGAAGGCCGTGCTTCTCCGCGAAACGGATGTTCTCGGATTTTCGCAGTTCATATTCCGCGCGGGGATGGATGTTCGGATTGTAAAAAAAGATCGTGAGTTCCAGACCCGACACCCGCATCGCCTCCATCACTTCACCCGAGCAGGGCGCGCAGCACGAATGCAGCAGAACCTTGTCTTCACCTCCGGGCGGCCTGAGCACAGGACGCTCGAAGGTGTCGAGAGAAAAGGAAGAAGCCATGGTGCTATTTTTTGAAGACGATCATCTCGGAGTCAATCGCCGTGATGTTCTCGATGTTCTCCTGCACGTAGCCGGGGCGGAAAAACGGCACCCAGTTCGTCCCGCCATAAATTTCTCCGTTGTCGCAATTCCGGTAGTAGTTTCCGACCGGCACCCAGTCAACCTGCGGCGGCACTTGGGTGAGATAGCGCAGCTGGCGCGTATTGACGCCCTTGAGAATCACGGCATCGGCGCCGTTAATCTGCGCGTTGTAGATCATGCTCTTGCGCAAAAATCTCCACCCCTCATCCGTTTCAAAGGCGAGCCGGCCAATGGCGGTGTAGCCCTCTTTCGGAGCCCTGCCCAGAATCGGAATCGGCGTCTCGGGAGGTTTCGGAGGACGGTATTTCGCGGTGTAGGGCGTGTAATAAATCGCCGTGGATTGCACCGAGGCGCAGCCGCCAAGGAGGCCCAGCGCAAGGCCAGCCGCGAGGACCCGGAAAATCCCGTTTGAATATCGGAGAGACATCGTCGTCATTATTAGCACAGAATACCGATCATGAAAACGAAAGTCCTAATTCTGGTGGCGCTGACCCTCGCGGCCGGATCGGCCCTGGCAGGAGGCCCGCAAGTAGCCATTTCGATTGGCACCGGCGGCGGATGGTGCCCGCCCGTTTCGTATTGTCCGCCGGTGGTTTATCGCCAGTTTCCGGTCTGGTCTGGTTATTCCCCGGTTTTCTGGTCTTCCGGAGGCGGATCGGCGGGATCCTTTTCCGGTTTCAGCAACGTTTCCCCCGTGATGAATTACCAAGCGGGCGAGCCGGTTTATCGCGTGCCTCCGCCCGTGCTCCCGGCCCAACCCGTGACTGTTTATCCCATGAGCCCCTTCGGCTGGCGACGGTGAATTTCCCCGCAGAAGCGCGGCCTTCCCCATGGCTTGAAAACGCCAGGAAGGCCGCCTCTGTTTTACTGGATCAAACGCCGCCAGATTGTATCATTACCCACTCATGTCAAAAATTCATGCCACCGTCTGGGGCGAAAACGTCCACGAACGCAAAGTCGAGTTCATCCGCAAAATCTATCCCTCGGGCATTCACGGCTGCATCGCCGCGGGTCTGGAGGAAGCCTCCGACCTCTCGGCGTCCGCCGTCACCCTCGAGCAACCCGAGCACGGATTGACCGATGAGGTTCTCGCCGGCACCGACGTGCTGCTTTGGTGGGGCCACTGCGCCCACGGGGACGTGCAGGACGCCATCGTCGAGCGCGTGGTCAAACGCGTCAACGAAGGCATGGGGCTCATTGTTTTGCACTCCGGCCATTATTCCAAGGTGTTCAAGCGCCTCATGGGCACCACCTGTTCACTCACCTGGCGGGAAGCCGGGGAAAAAGAGCGCCTGTGGGTCTGCAACCCCTCCCACCCCATTGCCGCCGGACTCGGGCCCTATTTTGAAATTACGCAGGAGGAAATGTATGGCGAGCCCTTCGGCATCCCCGCGCCCGATGAACAGATTTTCATCTCCTGGTTCGAGGGCGGCGAGGTTTTCCGTTCCGGAGCAACCTGGAAACGCGGTGCCGGAAAAGTCTTCTACTTCCGGCCCGGGCACGAATCCTACCCCACGTACTACGATTCCAATGTGAAGCTGGTTCTCAAAAATGCCGTGCGCTGGGCCGCGCCGGAAGGACCGCGTTGGGTGGACTCGTGCCCCAACATCCCCGTTGACAAAGCCCCGGAGAAAATCGAATTAAAGGGGGAAGCGCTTCACAAGCCGGGCGAATCGGGTTTCAAATAATCCAACGCCCCACGAAATGGTGGCCGTAGCTCAATGGTAGAGTCCCAGATTGTGATTCTGGTTGTTGCGGGTTCGAGTCCCGTCGGTCACCCCATTTTGCTAAAAACTCATTATTCCTCCGGCGCTTATCCCCTCGCTGGTTAAGTCCCCTGTGGTTGCATGACACATCCAAGCAGCTCTCAGGATTCGATAAGGTGGCATGCTCACACTCGCTACCTCTCTTTTTTTGGCAGCCGCCGGCTGGTCCTTTCTTTATCTTCTTTTCGGGGGAGGTCTGGGCGGGGCTCTCCTGATTTTTATCGTGCTCAAAATGATTGGTCATTGACCGACTGCTGCGGAAATCTCAGCAAGCGGAACTCCGAGGTTTCAACCCCGCTTTAAAGATTTAATCCTCTCCTTGATTACAAAACAACCCGATGTCAGAATCACACTCATGAAGCCCCTTCTCTCTTTTTTGCGAAAATTGCTCCGTTTGCCCAAGGCAGAACCGGAGCAACGAATCTTGAGCCGCTGGAAGCCGCTCTAATTCACGGGAAGAGACCGTGGCTAAAGCCGCCGCGTTTGAGACAAAAGCGTTTTCACTGAGTCGAGCGCGGATTCCACAGACACCTGGTCCATCGGGCCACCCTTCTGATCGGGAGAGAAGGGCTCTTTTATTTCGGCCCGCAAAATGATGGATTTCGTGTGGCGGGGTTTCCAATGGAACGGATTGGTCGGACCAAAAAGCGCGAGCGACGGCGTTCCCATCGCGTCGGCCAGATGCATGGCTGCGGTGTCCACCCCGCAAAAGAGCTTCGCCCCGCGAATGAGGGCGGCGAGTTCGAGGAGGTTGGTTTGGCCCGAGAGATCGGCGCACAGACCGCGAAAGGAATCTTTGATGGCGGCGAGGTGCGCCTGCTCAGCGGGATCGGAGGAACCCGTGAGCACGATTTTCAAACCGTATTCGACAGTGAGAAAATCCATCACCTGCGCCCAGCGTTCCGGCACCCAATATTTTTCGGGCCGCGCCGTCCCGGCGTGGATGACGGCATAGGAGCCGGTGATAACGGCCTTGGCCAGCAGCGCTCTCGTCGTGTCCTCCACCGTGACAGGCAGGCGAAGTGCGAGTGGCACATTTTCGCGGCTGATACCGAGGGGCTGCAAGAGATCAGTGTAATGGTCCGCCGTGTGACGGTCCCTCACCGGGGAGTTGACGAAGTCTGTATAAACGAAATTGCGCAGGAATTTTCTTTGGAAGCGTTCAAAGGTCACGCGGCGCTGGCAGGACGAGGAAAACGTCAGCCAGGCGGAACGATCCGTGCCGGTGAAATCGAGGCAGAAATCGCCACGGAAAGCGGGCAATTCGCGTTTCATCCAGGC
>Ga0335394_10010837_pt1 | contig 10271 bp, 12 predicted proteins | sample MAT03_FD_205741 | JGI IMG/M metagenome (GOLD analysis project Ga0335394, IMG submission 205741) | Freshwater microbial communities from Lake Fryxell liftoff mats and glacier meltwater in Antarctica - MAT-03 (spades assembly) (version 2) ...
AGGATCACCTGGAAGAAGGTGCGCCAGCTCCCGGCGCCGAGCGACTGGGACGCCTGACGCAGGTTGGGGTCGATGCTGGCCAGCACCGTGATGATCGGCAGCACCATCAGCGGCAGCTCGATCTGGGCCAGCGCGACCACCACCGCGGTGGGCGTATAGAGCAGCTTGGCCGGCATCTCGAGCAGACCGAGCGCGAGCAGGGTCTCGTTGACGATGCCCTGGCGGCCGAGGATCACCAGCCAGGCAAAGGTGCGTACCACCGCGCTGGTCAGCAGCGGCAGCACGATCAGCAGGATCAGCAGCTTCTGCCAGAAAGGTCGGGCCACCGAATACAGATAGGCGAGCGGATAGCCGATCAGCAGGGTGAGCAGCGTGACCTTGAGACCCAGCCAGAGGGTCGCGCCGAGCACGCCCAGATTGAAGTCGTCGAACAGGAACTTGGTGTACTGCGCGAGGGTGACCTCTTCCAGCGAGACGTTGGTGTGCAGACTGACATAGCCGAGCAGCGCCAGTGGACCGAACACGAAGGCCAGGAAGAACAGTCCCAGCGGCAGCACGAGTTGCCAGTCGCTCAGCAGCCGGGACGCGAGCGAGCCACTGCTGGCGCCCGCGTCGGGCGGCAGGCGACCGGCAGCGACCGCAAGCGTGCCGCTCATGCCTGGAACACAGCCACCGGCGCGCCTGGACTCAGTGCGAGTCCGGTGCGGGTGCCGGCCGCCAACCCGGCCAGGGCACCGGTTCTGGCCAGGGTCACCTTCACCTTTTCGCCATTGTCCAGCGCCAGTTCACAGACCACCGACGGTCCGAGCGGAAGCGCCAGCTCGACCGTGGCGGGAAGGGTGCCGGGGCCCAGCGGCGCGAAAACCAGCTGCTCGGGCCGCACCGACACCATTACCCGGCCGGCACGGGAACACGGGCTGGCCGCATCGATCGACAACGTGCCGCCCGCGTCCAGCGCAATGGTGAAGCGCTCACCGTCGCGCGCGAGTCGCCCGGAAAAAAGGTTTGCGGTGCCGACGAAGTTGGCGACGAACAAGGTCTGTGGCCGGTCATAGATGTCTTCAGGTGTGCCGAGCTGTTCGACCCGACCCTCGCTCATCACCGCGATCCGGTCGGCCATGCTCAGGGCTTCTTCCTGGTCATGGGTCACCATCACCGTGGTGATGCCCAGTTCGCGCTGCAGCCGCTTGACTTCGATCTGCATGCCCAGGCGCAGGTTCTTGTCGAGCGCACCGAACGGCTCGTCCAGCAGCAGCACCCTGGGACTCACCGCCAGCGTGCGCGCCAGCGCGACCCGCTGCTGTTGGCCACCAGAGAGCTGTTTCGGATAGCGCTGGGCATACTGCTCCATGCGCACAAGACTCAGCATCCTCGCCACGATGGCCGAACGTTCGCCCTTCGGCTTGCCACGCGCACGCAGTCCGTAGTCGATGTTAGCGGTCACCGTCATGTGCGGAAACAGCGCGTAGCTCTGGAACACGATCCCTGCGCCCCGCTCGTTGGTTGGCAGCGCATCCACAATCTCGCCGCCGATGGTCACATGGCCTTCGCTCTGGCGCATCAGACCGGCGATGATCCGCAACAGCGTGGTCTTGCCGCAGCCGGACGGACCGAGCAGTGCGATGAACTCGCCCGCTGCGATCTCCAGGTCGACGTCGGCGACCGCGGTGAAACCGCCATAGCGATGGGTGACCCGCTGGAGCAGCACATTGGCTGCGCTGGAGGCGGTACCGGGCAACGCACTTTCCCGCGGTCGCACTGGCGCCTCCGGCAGGTCGCTTGGACGTTCATCCACGGTCGGGTCTGCAATTACCTGCATCGGGAATCACCTTCAGGGAACCGCAAGAATCCTGCAACAGCATTCAGCCAAAGAAAGAATCGTGCCACTACCCGGTGGAGCTGCATGGCGAACTCCCGGAGATGTACCTTGTACCTTGGCATCTACCTTGGCATGTACTTTGCATCGACCTTGGCTCGGCTGGACCGGCCTGGAGATGTCCCTCATGGCAACCCAACCGCACCGATCCAGTGCGCGCATCTCGCCTGCACGCTCACACCGGTGCACAGCGGATCGAGTCATTCGCCTGGCTGAAGAAGGTGCTGCCGAACGTCGGGGCAGTCGCGGCCAATCCGGGCGCACTGGCCACCATGCTGGCCCAGGGCCAGATCGACATCACCTGCCACTACAACAACAACACCGGTGATCTGCAGTCCAAGGGCGTGCTGGTGCGGATGGTCGCTCCGGACTCCGGCTTCACCATGATCCGCAGCACCATGCATATCGTGAACAACACGCAGAACGCCGATCTCGCAGCCGAGTATCTGAATCAGGCAATCAGCCCGAGCGTGCAGGCGCAGATGGCGGATGCACCGAACTTTCTGGTACCGACCAACTCGCGCGCGCCGTTCAGCAAAGGTCTGCAGGAGTATGCGAAGGCCATGTCGGTGATCGAGAAGATGAACACCGTCGACTGGGCGGTGGTCAATCCGCGCCGGCAGGAGTACATCGACCGGTTCAACCGGGAAGTGAAGGCCTGATTCCCGGCCAGTCCCAAAACGAAACGCCCCTCGCCGTTACCGGCAGGGGGCGTTTTCACCGTGGCTGCAGCAGCCACGGCACGGCTGAGGCCAGGGAAGGGAATCAGCCGAAATTCTTCTCCGCGAACGACCAGTTGACCAGCCCGCTCAGGAACGTCTCGACGAACTTCGGACGCGCATTGCGGTAGTCGATGTAGTACGCATGCTCCCAGACATCGATGGTGAGCAGCGCGGTGTCGCCAGTGGTGAGCGGCGTGGCGGCATTGCTGGTATTCACGATATCCACCGAGCCGTCGGCCTTTTTCACCAGCCAGGTCCAACCGGCGCCGAAGTTGCCGACCGCGCTCTTGGTGAACGCTTCCTTGAACGCGTCGAACGAACCGAACTTCTTGTCGATCGCTGCAGCAAGCGCGCCCGCGGGCTTGCCACCACCAGCCGGCTTCATCGAGCTCCAGAAGAAGGTGTGGTTCCAGACCTGGGCAGAGTTGTTGAACACGCCACCGCTGGACTTCTTGACGATGTCTTCCAGACCCAGGCTCTCGAACTCGGTGCCCTTGATCAGGTTGTTCAGGTTGGTCACGTAAGCAGCGTGATGCTTGCCGTAATGAAACTCGAAGGTCTCCTTCGAGATATGCGGCGCAAGCGCATCCATGGCGTAAGGCAGGGCGGGCAGGGTATGTTCCATCAGGGGCTCCGGACAGTCGTTGGGCTACTTGAGCTTCGTTTCCTTGTACATCACATGCTTGCGTGCGACCGGATCGAACTTCTTCATCTCGATCTTCTCGGTCGTGGTGCGTTTGTTCTTGGTCGTGGTGTAGAAATGTCCGGTCCCGGCAGAGGACTCGAGCTTGATCTTGTCACGCATGTCGTTGGCTCCTGAGTGCGGTCTAGACCGCTTCGCCGCGGGCGCGCAGCTCTGCGAGTACGGTTTCGATGCCGTTCTTGTCGATGGTGCGCAGACCGGCCCCGCTCACCCGCAGGCGGACCCAGCGCGACTCGCTTTCCACCCAGAACCGACGATACTGCAGGTTCGGCAGAAAGCGGCGCTTTGTTTTGTTGTTGGCATGCGAGACATGATTCCCGCCGATCGGCTTCTTGCCGGTGACCTGACAGACGCGTGACATGACGACCTCGATGATTGAATCTGACGAAATCCATGGGCGGTCGCGGGCGAGCGCGAGCCGTCCCGACTGACCGAAGCCGGTGTTTATAGCACGGGCGCACGATTCGCGGCAAGTTCGAGCGGTCTGAGGGGCGCAGGTGCGTAAGCGCGCGAAATCAAGGATTCAGAGTCAGGGACTTCGAGTCAGGGACTTAGAGTCAGGGACTCAGGCGCTCGATCAGGGCGTTCAGATCAGCCCCCGCTCGGCGAACGATACGACACCACCGCGGGCGACCACGAAATGGTCCAGTACCCGCACGTCGACGAGGGCCAGCGCGTCCTTCAGGGCCCGGGTGAGCAACTCGTCCGAACGGCTCGGCTCGGCCACCCCGGACGGATGATTGTGCGCGAAGATCACCGCAGCGGCGTTCGAGGCGAGCGCCGCCTTGACCACCTCGCGCGGATAGACACTGGTCTGCGACAGCGTGCCGCGAAACAGCTCGCTGTCGACCAGCACACGGTGCTGGGTGTCGAGGAACACTGCGACGAACACCTCGTATTCGCGCGCCGCCAGGCTCAGTTGCAGGTAGTCGCGCACCTGCTGCGGCGAGTCGAGCACGCTGCCGCCACTGAGGGTCTCGCGCAGCATCCGGCGCATCAGCGCCACCATCGCCTGCACTTCGACAAAGCGCGCCGGACCGAGTCCAGGTGCCGCACAGAAGCTGTGCTGATCGGCAAGCAGCAGCCGGCCGAGGCTGCCGAAGCGTCCGATCAGCGCGCGCGCCAAGTCGACCGCGGTCTGTCCGCGCACGCCATGGCGCAGAAGGATCGCCAGCAGTTCGGCATCCGACAGGGCGTCCGCCCCGCGCGAAAGCAGCTTCTCGCGCGGGCGTTCCTCGGTCGGCCAGTGTTTTATCGACGTCATCATGGGGAGGTTCGGCTTCGGTTCGCGTTCTGCGTGGGTTCGGCTGGGGTTCGGGTCGCTGGGCTACACTATGTCCCCCTGCTGGCGCGCTGCGCGCGCGAGACCCACCCGCTGGCGTCGAAAACATCCCCCCTCTGCCGCCCTCGCCCATGACCTCTCCCCGCATGGATCGCCTCCTGCTCGGCATCACCGGTGGCATCGCCGCCTACAAGACCGGCGAGCTCACGCGTGCACTGATCGGCCAGGGCTGCGAAGTCGATGTGGTGATGACCGCTGCAGCGCGCGAGTTCATCACGCCGGTCACCCTTCAGGCACTGTCCGGCCGGCCAGTCTGGCATGACCTGTGGGACCCGCGCATCGGCAACAACATGGCCCATATCGAGCTGTCGCGCGACAAGGGGCTGATGCTGATCGCGCCAGCCTCTGCCGACTTCATCGCCAAGCTTGCCAGCGGCCTGTGCGACGACCTGCTGTCGACGCTCTGCCTGGCGCGCGAATGCCCGCTGGCGATTGCCCCGGCGATGAATCGGCAGATGTGGGATCACCCGGCGACCCGGCGCAACATCGCGCGCCTGATCGGCGATGGCGTCGAGGTCTGGGGACCGGCCGCAGGCGATCAGGCCTGCGGCGAAGTGGGCATGGGCCGGATGCTGGAGCCCGCCCAGCTCGCCGAGCGGGTCGCACGCGCGTTTTCGCCGAAATCGCTCAACGGCCTGCGTGTGCTGATCACCGCCGGTCCGACGTTCGAGCGGATCGACGCGGTACGCTCGATCACCAACATGAGCTCGGGCAAGATGGGCTACGCGATCGCCCGTGCAGCCTGGGAAGCCGGCGCCGAAGTGACCCTGGTCAGCGGTCCCACCGCGCTCGAGCCGCCACCGGTGGCGCGGGTGGCCCAGGTGTCGACTGCCCAGGAGATGCTGGCAACCGTCAGCGCCTTTGTCCCGGATGCCGACATCTTCGTGAGTGTCGCCGCAGTCGCGGACTATCATGTGCTCAACCCGAGCGACCAGAAGATCAAGAAGGATGCGCACATCCTCACGCTGGAACTGGCGCCCAATCCGGACATCCTGGCCAGCGTGAGCTCGCTCGCTGACCCGCCGTTCTGTGTCGGCTTCGCAGCCGAGAGCGAGAACCTGGACAAATTCGCCGAAGCCAAGCGCCACAGGAAACGCCTGCCGCTGCTCGCCGCCAACCTGGTGCAGACCGCGTTCGGCACGGACGACAACGAGCTTGTGTTGTTCGACGACGACGGACGGCACCTGCTGCCGCGCGCTTCGAAACTGGAGCAGGCCAGGATGCTGGTGCAACACATCTCGAAGCTCTACCAGCCCAGATGAGAACCCCTAGTACCCCTAGCCGCCCCACTGTCGCCCTGCGCATCCTCGACCCGCGGCTGCGCGAGCAGCTACCGACCTACGCCACGCCCGGTGCCGCCGGTCTCGACCTGCGTGCCTGCATCGAGCAGACCATGGTCGTCGAGCCCGGCCGCAGCGAGCTGATCCCGACCGGTATCGCCCTGCATCTGGCTGACCCCGGGCTGGCAGCGATTGTGCTGCCCCGCTCCGGGCTGGGACACAAGCACGGCATCGTGCTCGGCAACCTGGTCGGACTGATCGACTCGGACTACCAGGGTCAGGTGTTCGTCTCGCTATGGAATCGCGGCAGCACACCGTTCACGCTCAACCCGCTGGAGCGAATAGCGCAACTGGTGGTGGTGCCGGTGGTACAGGTCACCTTCGATATCGTCGACACGTTCGAATCGAGCGCGCGCGGCGCGGGTGGCTTCGGCAGCACCGGGCGCGGCTGAGGAACCCTACCCCCGCCGGCCCAGGCCCGGGCGGGTCTACACCGCCTGGTACTTCAGCCGCTTCACCTTCTCCATGTTGGTGCCCTCGATGCGGATCAGGCTGGTCGGCCCGGCCCGGTGCGGGGAATGCAGATCGCCCTCGTTATAGACATGCGCCACACCTGGCGTCAGTGCATAACTGCGGGTCTGCTTCACCTTGCCCGGCTTTTCCTCGGCCGCCGGCTCGAGCAACTGGTAGTCGTTCATCGCGGTCTCGCCGCGCGCCTGACCGTAGATCGCCCATGACGGGCCATGGTCGTGGGGCGGGCTGTCCTTGGCACTCGTGTAGTTGTGCGCCAGGATGCAGAAGCCGAGCTTGGGATCTTCATAGATGATCTCGCGTTCACCGGTATCTTCGCGCAGATACTTCGAGACGAACGACGTATCGGTGAGCACCTGCTTCAAGCGATCGCGCACCTTCTCGCGCCCCTTCGGGCCGGGTTCGGCTTCCAGCAGCGTACGGAACTCCGCTCCAAGGGTTTCGGCAGTCAGTGCGGTGGCAGTCAACGTCATGGCAGCTCTCCTCTCGTTGTATTGCGGGCATGAATCGGTCAGTGCAGGTTCCAGGCTCGGAGTCAGGTCAGCGTCACTTCGAGTTCGCCAAGCTTCTCGACCACCGTCGTCACCCGATCACCAGCCTTGAGCCAGACCTGCTTGTCGGTCGGGTAGCCCAGGATTACGCCCTGCGGCGTTCCAGTGTAGATGATGTCCCCGGGCTTCAGGGTGAGATGGTGCGAGCAATAGCTGACGATGGTCTTGCAGTCATAGATCATGTCCGAGGTGTTCAGATCCTGCCTGATCTGGCCGTTGACGAAGGTCTGGACCTTCAGGTTGTTCGGATCCGGAACCTGGTCGGCCGTGACCACCCAGGGGCCCAGGGGCGCGAAGCCGTCCGGGATCTTGCCCAGCATGAACTGGCTGGTCTTGCGCTGCAACCCGCGCGCCGACAGGTCGTTGCCGTTGGCGTAGCCGAAAACATACTTGAGCGCATCGGCTTCGCTGACATCACGCGCCGTCCTGCCGATCACGATCACCAGTTCCACCTCGTAGTCGAACTGGTGATCGACCTTGGTCGGCAGCTTCACTTTCGAACCATGCCCGGCCAGCGCATTGTTGAATTTGTTGAACAGCAGCGGCACCGGCGGAATCGCACTGCCGGTCTCGGCTGCATGCTGGCGGTAGTTCAAGCCGACACAGAGCAGCTTCTCCGGGTTGGGCACCGCCGGACCGAATTTCGCCTTCGCCTCGCTCACCAGAACAGTCTTGCCGCGCGGGTCGGTCAGCGCCTTGTCCACCAGCTTCGCCAGCGGGGCACAGTCCGCGCCTTCGATCACCGAATGGATCGACAGCGGCGCCTTGACCCGGAACAGGGCCGAGGCTTTCGCCACATCCAGGATGCCCTTGGCGGTCCGCACCCCGAGCGTCATGCCATCGCGGCTGGACAGCGTGCAGAAGGTCATTCCCCTGGGGCCCAGCTTCTTCGCTGCGGTCTTCTTGGCTGCGGTCTTCTTCGCCACGGTCTTCTTTGCCGCGGCCTTGCTTGTCGTGGTCTTGCTTGTTGCCTTGTTCACTGTCTTCTTCGCCATCGAAATCTCCGCGTTACATGGACCGTGCTATACGGACCGCCTTAAATGGACCGATCAGGCCGAGGACCGTATCGTACGCCTGCTCAATCCGCCTTGGCACCGGACGCCTTGATCACCTTGGCCCAGCGCACCGTGTCATCACGGATCAGCTGGGTGAACTGAGCCGGCGTACCGGGTGCAGGCTCGGCGCCCTGCTGCAGCATCCTTTCGCGCACCTCGGGTGTGTTCAGGATCTTCACGACCTCGGTGTTCAGCCGGGCGATGATCACCTGCGGCGTGCCGGCCGGTGCGAACAGACCGAACCAGGAGCCCGAGTCGAAACCGGGCAGCCCCTGCTCGGCTACCGTCGCCAGGTCGGGCAGCGCGACCGAGCGCTTGATCGTGGTGACCGCGATCGCCCGCACCTTGCCCGACTTGATCATCGGCAGCGCGGAGTTCATGTTGTCGGCCATCAGCTGCACCTGCCCGCCGACCAGCGCCGCCAGTCCGGGCGCCCCACCAGCAAATGGCACATGGACCATCTTGGTGCCGGTGATCAGCTGCATCAACTCCAGGCCAAGATGACCCGGGGTACCGGTGCCGGCCGAACTGTAGTTGAGTTCGCCGGGACGCTGCTTGGCATAGGCGATCAGTTCCCGGACATCCTTCACCGGCAGCGATGGATGCACCATCAGCGCCTGCGGCACATGCGCCACCAGCGTGATCGGCGCAAAGTCCTTGATCGCATCGTAGGTCAGCTTCGAATACAGACTGGGGCCGATCGCGTGCGAGCCGTTGGTACCCATCACCAGCGTGTAGCCGTCGGCATTGGCCCGCGCGGCGATGGCCGCGCCGACCGTGCCGCCCGCCCCGGCGCGATTGTCGATCACCACCGTCTGCCCCCACAGCTCAGTCAGGCGCTGGCCCACGATGCGGGCGAGGATGTCGGTCGCACCCCCGGCCGCGAACGGCACGATCATGCGGATCGACCGGGTGGGATAGTCGGCCCCGGGGGCGGCAGCCCACCCGATACTGCCAGCGGCAAGCCCCACGATCCCGCCAGCAACAGAACCACGAACAGCAGGTGACAGCGACAGGCAGTACATGGGCAACTCCAACGCAACCGGAAATCGATGGGCACAGACCCGCGACGCGAGCGCTGCGCTGCTCAGGGCCGCCGTCGCAGCCGTCCCGCGCAGGCGCTGATCGTAATGCAGGACGGCGACCCGGGGTGGCCAACTATGGGTCAGCGTGAACAATGACGTGCGACAATTCCGTGACGTGCCGTGTGAGGCCATGCGAACCACCCGCCCCTGATCTGAACCCGACCACGATTGCGTGACCCACCCGATGACCTGCCCATCCGTCTGCCTGGATCAGCGCGAACCTCTGCTTCATGCCTCCCGGCTGCTTAGAGTCCTGGCCGTGCTGACCTCGCTTTGGCTGGCAATCGGCGGCGTCGCGTCCGCGCAGGGACAGGGACAGGGCCAGCCGAAGCTGCCTACCATCTCGCTCGCTTTCGGCAAGCACAAGCTGCTCGCCGAGATTGCCGCCTCGCCGCAGACCCGGGAGCGCGGCCTGATGTTCCGCTACGACATGAAGGAAGACGAAGGCATGCTGTTCGTTTTCCCGGCGACGCAGCGCCAGTCGTTCTGGATGAAGAACACCCCGTTGCCGTTGTCGATTGCATTCATCGATGCCCGTGGCGTCGTTCTGAACATCCGCGACATGATGCCGTTCACCACCGACGGGCATGCCTCCGAAGGGGAAGCCTTGTACGCGCTGGAAATGAACCGGGGCTGGTTCGCCGGCCGCGGCATCAAGGCCGGCGATCGGGTGCTCGGACTGGACAAAGCCGGCAAGGGAAGTTGATCCCTCAGCTGGTTGTGCCGGTTCCCGCGCCCGCCCGCCATTCAATCAGCCCGGATTCCGGCGGCCTTGAGCAGCGGTGAATACTCTGCAACCTCGGCCCGGACGAACTTGTCGAAGTCGGCTGTGCTCATCGCCCGACGTGCGATCGACAGGTCGTCGAAGCGCTTGATCGTATCGGGCAGCGCGAGGACATCGGCGAGGTGCTTGACCATTGTGGCAGCGATCGGCGCTGGCAGGCCGGCCGGCGCGGACAGCCCGATCCAGTTCTCCGCGCCCAGTCTGGGATAGCCGAGCTCAACCACGGAGGGCACATCCGGTGCGGCGCTCACCCGCTTGGGCGAGGTGACCGCGAGTCCGCGCAGCGCGCCGGTCTTCAGGTGCGGCACGATCTGCGGCAGGGTGTCGAACGACATCTGCACC
>Ga0335394_10010838_pt1 | contig 10271 bp, 10 predicted proteins | sample MAT03_FD_205741 | JGI IMG/M metagenome (GOLD analysis project Ga0335394, IMG submission 205741) | Freshwater microbial communities from Lake Fryxell liftoff mats and glacier meltwater in Antarctica - MAT-03 (spades assembly) (version 2) ...
GACATCCAAGAGACCGACCACGCGCCGCGTCCCTCGCGCCTGGGAGCGCTGATCTTGGCGTCGCTGGGAGGCGCCTGCATCGTGTTCGCTTCGGCGCTCCTCCTGCGTGCCCCGAGCAAGACGGAGGTTACAGCGCACGATCCGCTCGGCGATCTGGTCGCCAGGACCAGCACCACCGAGCTGAGGAATAGTGGCAGCGACATCGACGTCACGTTCCCGCGGATGCTCTCCGACGGGGACAAGCCCACCACTGCGCTCGAAGCGATCGGCAAGAACGGCAAGCTGGTTCTCCCGCCCGGCCACCCGACCACGCCGCCTCCCGCGCTCGACCGCCTCCCGGTCTTTCCCCTACCGGCCCAGGACATCCTGGCGACCCGCGGGAGCGACGCGGCCGCGCCGAGAGATGCGCTGACGACGATGGCGCGCGAGGCCTCCAAGGAGACCGGCACGCAGGTCGAGGCCGGCACGCCGGGCGGCTACCAGATCCAGGTCAGCTCGTTCGACTCGAAGCCCGACGCCGACGCCTTCGCCGCCGTCCTTCGTCGTCGCGGCCACAAGGCCTACGTCGAGTCGGCCAACGTCAAGGGCAAGGGCGTCTGGCACCGCGTCCGCGTCGGGCCCTTCAAGCACAAGCGCTCGGCCGACGTGTACCGCCAAGAGTTCGAGGCCAAGGAGCGCCTCGTCACCTTCATCATCAGCCCGCCCAAGACCAAGGTCGCCATCGGCGCTGGCGACATCGACTGAGAGATCGGGACCGCGACCCCGCGTGCTCCGGCGCACCCTCGTGTTCGCCAGCGTCGACCGACGCTCTAGCTACTACCGAGTCGCGCCTCCAGCTCGGCGACACGGCGGACCGCCGCGTCGGCCCGCTCCGCTTCGCGCTCCGCTCGCTCCGCTTCGCGCTCCGCTCGTTCCTGCCCCGTCGGCAGGACGTTGCCGGCGGCGTCGATCCACCGGAGCCAGTTGGCGTCGATGTCACCTGCGCGACCGGGAACGACCCCGAGGGTCAACCCGGTGGCGACCGAGTTGAACCGCCCCTGCGCGTCCGCGGTGCGCGGTCGATACGCGCGCGTCTCCGGATCGACCTCGAAGGCCTCGAGGCGAGCGGTGAACGGATCGAAGACGTAGTATTCGGCTACGCGCAGGAGCCGCGCGTAGACGCGCATCTTGTCGCCGTGATCGATGTGCTCGGTGGACGGTGAAGTCAGCTCGATGACCACGTCGGGCGCGCGCCCGTCTTCCTCCCACACGACCCAGCTCTTCCTCTCGCGCTTGACCGTGTCCATCACGACGAACACGTCGGGGCCGCGAAAGTCGCGATGCTTCGCCTGCAGCTCGCTGTAGTAGACGAACATGTCGCCGCCGACGTAGTAGTCGTCGCGCGAACGCCAGGCATCCTGCAAGGTGGCGATGAGCAGCACCATCTGCTCGCGATGTCGCGTCGTCTCCATGGGCTCCCCGTCGCTGGTGGGGAGGTCCTCGCCGCGAGGCGGCGGCTTGTAGCCCGAATCCATGAGTGTCATCTCCGCGTGGTCCACGAGCGTACCTCCCGAGGTCCGTCTTGGCGAAGGTCGTGCCACGCCCCGTGTGGCTCTCGCAGCCGCGAATCGCGCGTCGGAATCCGGCGCCGTCGGAGGTGGGACTGGCGGCCGCCACCTCGGTCGTACCCTCGTCGCGCAGTCGTCTCGCGGTCGCTGGGCTACCGCTCGGCTGTGGCCGCGATCGCCAGCTCGGCAGACAGCACGCCCCTCGCTCCGCCGATGCGACCGGCCAGTGCGGAGAGGTCGGAGGCGCGCCCGCGCAGGACGAGGACCTCCATGTCGCGCGCTTCGTCGAGCGCGACGTGGGTCGAGCAAAGGATGCGATCGCGCCGGCTCGCGTCCGCCTCCAGCGCGCCCACCACGTGCTCGCGCTGCTGGCGGGCGTAAACGAGAGTGAGCGTTCCGGCGACGACGGAGTCGCCTTCCCAGGCGGCCTTGGTGAGATCGGCGCGCACGAGATCGCGCAGCGCTTCGGAGCGGTTTTCATAACCGCGCCTCGTGATCCGCTCGTCGAAACGACGCAGCAGATCGCGATCCATCGCGACGCCGAAGCGGACAAGCTCGCTCACTTCGGTCCCCTCAGTGCTTGCGTCGTTCGAGGTGCCGCATGGCGGCCTCTTTGACGGGCCCGGTCACGTTCTTGCTGCGCGCGATGGCGCGCAGATCGTTTTCGCGAAGGTGGATGATGAGCTTCATCGCGATCTGGACGGGACACTTGGGGTTCTCGGCGAGCTGCTTCTTGACGACGTAGCTCTGGGTGAACTCGGGCGTCGAGCCGATGATGCGCAGCACCTCTTCCGCGATGCTCCGGTTGCCGGCGACCTTCTCGGCCTCGGCCATCGAAAACCCGCCGGAGCGCACCGCCGCGACCGCGACCAGGCGGTTGTTGTCGCGGATGAGGATCATCCGCTCCTCCTTGTTGCCGAGGGTCGCGGTGCGGACCTTCTGAGACGGCGTCATCATCGAGATGCGCGCCTGCAGGGGGATGAACTTGTCGACCAGGCGCTGGTTGCCCTCATCGTCCTCGTCGAAGACGTCCACTTCGTCGCTGGCCAGCTGATCGGCGAGGGCGCGCGTCTCCTTGAAGAGGAGATCGTCGGGGCTCGCCTCGTCGGTGGGTTCCATGATCAGCTCTTCGCCGATCGCGGCCGCCACCTCCTTCCACGCCGGGATCTCGAGGACGACCTGGTTGCGCACCGCGAGCTCGACCAGGCGGTCGGCCGTCGACATGCGGGTGTTCCTGTTGAGGTAGAGCCGCTCGATGATCTTGGGGTTAGCGAGCAGGCGCTGCTCGTTGGTCGCGACCCACTCGCAGGCGGCCTCGCCGCCGATCCGCGCGATCTCTTCGACAGTCTCCATGTCGACCGCAGGCATCGAGAGGAGGCGTTCGAGGACCTCGACGCGTTCGTGGTAGCGGAGCGCGAGCTCGTGGATGGCCGGGGCAGCGAGCTCGGAGCCGATCGCTCCCTGAAGGACGGGCTCGGGGAGGGCGCCGAGGGTCTTCGACGCGATGTCGACGAGACCGGGGTCGCGCTGCCCCTGCGGGTCGCCCTGGGCGTAAAGAACGAGAAGGAGGACGAGCTCCGCCGGGCGAATGCCGGGCGCGATACCCTTCGCCGCCATCTCCTGGAGCTTGGGTGGCGCGCCGAGGATGCGCTGCGCGGGTGCGGAAAGTGTCGTCGGATCAACCAGGCTCGGCACGCGGTGCTCCTGTAATTCTTGGGTCCGCCGCGAATCTTTCGGCGGCGCCAGAAGCGCCGAGCCGAACGCTGTCCGACGCTCGCAATCTCGAACCCGGCGTTGCTCGCCCAGCGGGCGCGCATTATCCTCGTCCCCTACCGGACTTTCAAGCCGCGCACGGCCTGAATCGGGGAGGAGTTCGTCGCATGGGGATCATGAATTTCGTGAAGCAGGGCGTCGCCGAGATGATGATCGCGCGCCCCGATCAGCTCAAGCACCTGATTGTCTACAAGCATCCTGATCAGAACATCCCCGCGTTTTCGCAGCTCACGGTCGACAGTGACGAGTGCGCGCTCTTCTTCAAGGACGGCAAGTACCAGGGCTGGCTGCCGACCGGTCGCCACACGCTGTCGTCGCAGAACATCCCGTTCCTCAACAACCTGATCAACAACTTCACCGGCGGAAACGTCTTCATCGCGGAGGTCTACTTCGTGAAGACCCAGCCGATTCGAAGCATCCCGTTCGGCGGCAAGCTCGAGTCGATGGAGGATCCGATCCTCTTCGAATTCGTCACGCCGCGCATCCACGGCGAGTTTTCCGCAGTGATCACGGATCCGGTGCGGTTCGTCATCGGCTACCACGGGCAAGCGGCCGGCGCGCAGGACAACGACGTCATCCTCGACTGGGTGAAGCGCCTCCTGATGAAGAGCACCAAGACCGTCATCGGTCAGATGTGCGCGCAGTCGGGTCGCTCGTTGCTCAACCTCGGCGGCATGACCGAGGAGCTCGCGGGCCGGATGGTCCAGGCGGCTCCCGAGCTCAACGAGATCGGCATCAAGATCCTCCAGATCGCCGACTTCAATCTGAACTTCAGCGGCGAAGACGAGAAGCTCCTCCGCGAGGCGAACAAGGCTCGCGCCGATGCGCGCCGGGGCGTGGGCATCGCCGCCGACACCGCCAAGGCCAAACAGTTCGATCTCGACCAGCGCTTCGGCAACGATCAGCGCTACGTGCAGCAACTCGCCGGCAACTACACGAACTACGCGGCGGGCCAGGCGATGATGGGCGCCGGGCAGGGCATGGCCAAGGGCGAGGGCGGTGGCGGTGTCGCAGCGCTGGGCGCGCAGATGGCCGTGGGCATGGGCATGGGCAACATGATGCACGGCGCGGGGGGGGGTCAGCCGCAGTTCGCGGTGGGCGCCCCGCAGCAACAGGGCGGCTACCCGGCGGCCCCCGGCGGAGCACCGGCGGCACCTGGCGGCGCGCCGGCGGCAGCGTCTGCCCCCAGCATCGAGGATCGCCTGGCGAAGCTCGTCTCCCTGAAGGAAAAGGGCCTCATCAACGACGAGGAGTTTGCGGGGCGCAAGAACGCGATCCTCGCCGAGATCTGACGGCCTGAAGGCACGTCAAACGTAGTCGCCGAGCACGAGGCCGGCAGCGAAGGGGCTCCCCAGGGCCCCGCCGCTCGCCGGCCTCGGCTCTTGTCGGCTCAGTCGACAGCCCTCACGTCTGCTGTCGTCGAGCTTGACGGTCTGTCCCCCTCCCGCGAAGCTCCGCCCCGCCCGTGGCAAAACACCAGCTCCTCCTCGTCGACAGCGATCCGCGGAGCGTCCGCGTGCTCGAGGTCAGCCTGCGCAAGGCGGGCTACTCGGTAACGACCGCAGTGGACGGCCGCGACGCGCTCGAAAAACTGGAGCTCGCGACTCCGGATCTCATCCTCACCGACACTCGCCTGCCGCACCTCGACGGCTACGCGCTGGTCCGGAAGGTGAAAGAGCGCGCGGATTGGGCGCTCATTCCGGTGGTCTTCCTCACCAGTCAGCGCTCGATCGAGGACAAGATTCGCGGGCTCGAGCTTGGGGTGGAGGATTACCTCACCAAGCCGATCTTCGTCCGTGAGCTCATCGCGCGGGTGAACCTGCTGCTGGCCAAGCGCACGCAGGAGGGCATCGCCACCAAGCAGCCGCAGAGCTCGCGCACCCGCTTCACCGGCCTGCTGGAGGACATGGGCGTCGTCGATCTCCTGCAGACCTTCGAGGTCAGCCGAAAGAGCGGCGTCGTGCATCTCGATGCCGGAGAGACCCACCACGCGAAGATCTTCTTCCGCGACGGCAAGGTGGTCGACGCGTCGCTGGGGCGGCTGGTCGGCGAAGAAGCCGTCTACCGGACCCTGGTGTGGGGCAGCGGCAGCTTCGAGGTCGAGTTCTGCAAGGTCGACGCCGATGATGTGATTGAGGCGACGACGCAACACCTCCTGATGGAGGGCATGCGACGGGTCGACGAATGGGGTCGGCTCCTCGAGGCGCTGCCCCCGCTCACGACCGTGTTCGAGCTCGACGCCAACCAGCTGCTGGAGCGCCTCAACGAGATCCCCGACGAGCTCAACGGCATCCTGCGGCTGTTCGACGGGTCGCGCACGCTGATGCAGGTGGTCGATGCCTCGCCGTTCGAGGACCTCTCGACGCTGGGCACCATCTCCAAGCTGTACTTTGAAGGCTTGCTCGTCCCGGCGGGCACGGCCGCGACCGACGCCGATGATGAAGTCGTTCCCAGCGAGGAGGCGGAGCGCCCGACCGACGCGACGGCGCTCGCTGCGGGTGGCCCCTCCGTGGTTCCGCCATCGCCTCTCGGCTCGGTGGTCCCCGGTCGACCGTCGGCGGCGCCGCGGCCCTCGCTGTCATCGGGGCCGCTCACCGTGGCCACGTCGATCGCGGTTCCAGCGCCGCCTCCGGTGGCGACCGGGGTCAGCGCCGCATCACCTCCCGCTGCGCCCGCTGCGCTGGTGGCGGTTGCGTCGACGGCTCCTTCGCAGCCGCCCGCCTCGGCACGTCCCGACACGGCGCCGCCCGCTGATGCCGCGCCCGAGACACGTCCCTCGGCTGCGCCCGTCCCGCGCCTCATCGTTGGAAGCGATCCCAAGCTCGAACTCCGTGAGGAGACCGAGGAGGACGACGACGAGGACGACGAGTACGAGGAGGATGACGAAGCCGCCGACAGCGAGGATCCGGCGAATAGCGAGCCGCCCAGCTCAGCGCCGTCGTCGCACGAAGGCGACGACGGCCTCGAGCGCGCCCTCGCTGCCAACCGGCGCCACTCCCTTGCGCCGCGCGACGATCACGACGACGAGGAGGCTCCCGCCTCGATCGATCCGCGGCGGGCCGAGCGTCGCGCGCGCCTCGTGCAGATCGTGGCCGCGGTAGTCGGTCTGGCTGCGGTGCTCGCCGTGATTGGCCTCCTGAGAGGGCAGGGCGCCGGCACCAAGCTCCCGGAGCCGACCGACACGTCTCAGGTCGTGCCCGCTGCGTCGCAGCGAGCCGCGGAGCCGGTGGCGCCTCCCACGTCGCCTGCGCCGACCACGCCCGACGTGCCGTCCTCCGCCGCCTCGTCCCTGGTTTCGGCGGTCCCCAGCGCCTCGACCGCACCCAGTGTCTCGGCCGCACCCAGCGCGGCTGCGGCGCCAAGCGGTTCGGCCGCGGCGGTGGCGACCCTCTCCGGGCCGATGCCCACGGCGCCTGTTTCGAGTGGGTCACCGGGTGTCGGTGATGACGCGTCGATGCCGCTTCAAGGGCGCATCATGAAGGCGCTCGAAAGCAACGACGGCCCGCGCGCTGCAACCCTCGCTCGCCAGTGGACGGCACAGGCCCCCGGCAACCCCAACGCCTGGTACTTGCGCGGCGCAGCCGAGCAAGCCGCTGGTCTCGGTGGCCAGCCTTCCTTCAGACGCTGCGCTCAGCTCGCCACCCCGGACTCCCAGCAAGCCGAGGAGTGCAAGGCGCTCAGCGGCAGCAACTGACCCTTCCGCGCGCGGCAGGCTGACGACGGTGCGCAGCTTCTCGGCCTTCGGCCTTCGGTGTGGGCTTGGTTTCGCGGTCTGCTCCGAGTCAGGTTGGGGCTGCCGAGCACGTCCGTCCTGAGCGATGCTACCGTCCGCCGTCCGATGGCTGAACGCTCCCGCGATGGGCTTGCGCCCGCCGATCTCGACGACGACGCCCTTCTCGCCGAAGTCCTCGCCCGTCGCGATGCCGGTCGCGACGGCCGCGAGCACGTCGGGGCGCTCGTCGAGCGCTGGCGCAAGCCGGCGTTGTACGTGATTCGCCGCGTCCAGCAGAGTTACCGAATGGGCTCGGTCGACGACGCAGCCGAGCTCTTCCAGGAGGCGGCCGCCAAGCTCGTCGAGCGCGGGCTCGCCCAGTTTCGAGGTGGAAGCCCCAGCGAGCTGCCCCCCGAAGGACCTCCTTCAGGTGCGGCGGGTCGGGTCTTCTTCCTCCGCATCGTGAAGCACACGGCGATCGATCACTATCGCCGTCACCACGAGGAGCTGGCGGCGAAGCCCGGCGGCGAAGGCGACGCACCGGAGACGAGCGCGCCCGAGGCAGCCGTCGCCGAAAGGCGCGCCCGGGCCTCGGCGGCTCGGCAGGACGCTGCGGACCTTTACTGGCGCGCTTTTTCGCGCCTTCGCGCCGACCATCCGGGCGAGGCCGACGCGTGGGAGGCCTACCACCACCTCGACCTCGACGACCACGAGGCGTGCGCGAAGCGCCTCGGGATTACCGTGGCCAGCTCCTACAAACGCATCAGCCGGGCGCAGGCGCGGCTCCGCCTGATCTTGCTCGAGCTTCAGGCCGAGCCCGGCGCATCGTTGCGCTGACCGACCCTCGGCCGTCGATTCCATTCGCGACGCCGCTCAGCTCCCACCGCTCTCGAGAAGGACGACGCGACCCATGCCGCAGCGAATGCCCCGCCCCGATGCACGAACGATCCTCCGCAACGAGGCGCTGGAGAGCTCCGAAACGAGCTCGGTGCTGTGGGCCGCGGGGGATCTTCTTCGGCAGTCGGAGCCTCTGGGGGACGTGGAGGCGCGCGAGGCGCTCGCCCGGATGACACCCGCGGCGGCTTGCGGGGCGCTTGCGGCGATCGATGCCTCGGTTTGCGCGAGGGCGTTGTCGCAGGCCCTCGAGAGCGCCTTCGACGCGGGTCTGGAGGAGGACGCCGAGGTGCGAGAGCGGCTCGAGCAAACGGCGATGGACGGGTTGGAGCAGCGTGACGTCGTCGACTGCGTTCTCTGCGCGGTCGCGACGTTCGACGGCCGCGCCGACCTCGACTCCGAAGAAGCCGCTTCGCTCCGCGAGGCGGCTTCGGTGCTTCGGGGAGCGGTGGTCGTTGCCGACGCGCAGGCGCGACCGAAGGGGCGGTCCCTCACCGCGCTCAACGCGCGCCGCCGCGAGCGGGCCGATGTCCTCGATGACGTCGCTCGGGCCACCGCGTGGTGGTGGTCGGACTTCGCGGGTGAGGAGCACGACGGCCTGGTGGAGCTGCTCGGCGGTCTCGACGTGGACGCTGGCGAGGCGGCGACGCGCGACGCTGTGCGAAGCGCGATCACGTCCGGGCGCGATGCCCTCGGCGCTGCGTTGCGCGTCCTCGACGTCGGCGGACCGGCGGTGGACGACGCGCAGCGCTGGGCACGGAGCGCCGCCGCGCGCAGCGAGGCCGACGCGATCGCGTTCGAGCTGTCGCGCACGCTGCGCGTCGAGGCGATCGACGACGACGCCCAGACTCCGTCAATTGGGCGCTAGGGCGGCTGATCGAATCGATCACGTTGGGATGCCACAGCTGTTGGGCTGCAACAGACTCCAGCCCTGGCCGTCTGAGAGGCGAACGATCTGAATGTGCGCGTGGTGATCTCCTTCTTGTCGATCACGGCCACGAACCGCGCTGTACACTTGTCGGGCGACCGCACGAGCGCCGGGAACCGCCACGCTCGAGGACCTGCTCGTTCTGCCGAAAGATGAGCAAAAGCGTTCGAGCTCATCGCTGGCGAGCTCGTCGATCGGGGTGCAACGACCGGAAAACACGGCCGAGCACAGTTCAAGCTCTCCGTCTTCGCCGGGCCGTTCGACCGTCGCTCCGGTGGGCCGGGGCCGGGTGGGTGGTGGTTCGCGACGGAGGCGGACATCTGGTTCGACGCTGCCAACACGTTCAATCCCGACGTCGCGGGGTGGCGGCGTGATCGCGTCCCCGAAGAGCCCGACGAATTCCCGATCCGGCAGCGCCCGGACTGGGTCTGCGAGGTTCTCTCGACCAACCGAACGAACGATCTCGTCCGGAAGAAGCGCGTCTATCACCGGCATGGGGTCGGCCACTACTGGATCGTGGACCCGGTCGAAGGGACGCTCTCGGTGCTCCGCCGCGCCGAAGCGGGCTACGTCGAGGTGCTGTCGGCCGAGCGCCACGAGGTGGTGCGCGCCGAGCCGTTCGAGTCGGTGACGCTCCACGTCGGCTTCCTGTTCGGCGACGAGCACGACGAGCCGGCGAAGCCGCGCTGACGGCGGCCGCGCTCTCCGCCCGAGGCCGGGGCGCGGCTTACCGGGAAAATCCCCGACCGCGGTCGGCGATGCCCACCTTTGCGCGCTCGACCCGACTTACCCTTTCGTAGGAGACGTAGACGATCACGACCTTGCGGCGCTCGAACGCGACCTTGGGGGTAGCCGTACCGACCGTTTGCGGCTTCTCGCGCAGCGTCGACGCACAGACTTCGTCAATCGGGCGGTAAGCCCTCGCCGAGCGCGTCGAAGCGGATGCGCTGAATGGTGGAGCCGTTCGGCTCTCCGTCCTCCCAGATCTGAACGACGAGGAAGATCTCATTGCAGGTCATGCCGATCACGTTGGGATGCCAGAGCTGCGGGGTATGCAAAAGGTTCCACCCCTGGCCGTCGGAAGGCGAACGATCTGAATGTCCTTTCGCGAAGCGCCGCCTGATTTGGCGGCGCGGCCGCAGGCGACGTGGAAGCGATCATTGGAGATGCCGAAGCCCGCGTGGAGATCGCTGCGCAGCCGCCGCGGCTTCAGCGCAGCGAGATCGGTCGTGAACGGCGCGGTCATCATGCTGCGGGTGGCGTAGGTGTAAAGGTCGGGCTGGTAGTCCTCACCAGTCCTCACCCTCCATCCACACCAGGTCCACGCCGTCGGTGCCTGGCGTGCCGGCGCCGCGGGTGGGCTGGTCGAGGAAGCGAATGAGATCGTGGCCGTTCCCCCGCCGTTCCCCCGCCGTTC
>Ga0335394_10010840_pt1 | contig 10270 bp, 14 predicted proteins | sample MAT03_FD_205741 | JGI IMG/M metagenome (GOLD analysis project Ga0335394, IMG submission 205741) | Freshwater microbial communities from Lake Fryxell liftoff mats and glacier meltwater in Antarctica - MAT-03 (spades assembly) (version 2) ...
AAGGATTAGATTTTAATAGTGAAATGTACAAGAAGAATGTCGAAGATATCGTTGAAAGATTCAACAGTATAGATAAAGGAAGTTTAGTATCTTCTACGGATGAATCATGGTCGATTATAAATTAAATGTTCTTTGTATTAATTTTATGATATCAAATATATATCACGTTTACATTTATTTTCCAAAACATCTTTGAAGCATATACAACATAGTGTGACTGATTTTACATGTATCCAATTTTTTCTTTTTGCGTCTATAATTTTTTCAGCACAAGTATCTATATTTTGGTTAGAATTGCATATCTCACATTTATCTTTATGAATAAATGGAAAATGATACACGACGACTGAATTTGAAAAATCTATCATTGTTTAAATATCTATTTATTTGTAATAAAAAATCTACCAAGAATATATAATGTTTCGAATATCTTTTTTTGTTGGTTTCATTTTACCATTTTCTATTCTGGTTTTTATTTCATTCCATTTTTCTTTTCGATCTTCCATTGACGATGAAAAATCCTTTTCCTTTAATTTTCTTTCTTTTATCATTAAATTGAATATTTGATAAGTCGTTAAATTTTTGGCTTTCTCTAGTTTTTTTGTATTAACATGGATTTTTTTATACAAAACATTTCCCTTTCAAATTTTAACTTTTACATATTTTATATACCTTTTTTTTAGATTTTACTCTTTTGATATCCGAATCTCGTACCACAGGAATTACACCTCTGTGACCAATTATTTCTCCATCAATCAAATAACTCATTTAGAAAACTAATACATCTCAACAACTATCGATAATAACCTTCAACGGAAATTAAAGAATACTTTCCATGAGATTTAATAACAAACGAAATATTAGCGTCGAATAATAATTTCTTATTATATCCAATTAAAAAATGAACCGTTTTAGTTTATGCTTTTTTATTCTGTTTTCCTTTTGCAATTGTCACGAATTATGTTCCGATACTTCTACCGCAACAGTAAATATGTAATACTATTATTATTAAAGTTTTTTTAGATTCCATCACCTTTACTGGGGTTTTGTACAATGTATAACAACAATAGTTGTTGCACTTATAATACATCTGGTGTTATTTCTCCCAAAGATATTGATATACAAGCAAATTTTACTTCTTCTGGTGTTGCTATTGATACGGTTTGTGGCCAATTATTGCAAAAAATAATGTGTGTTAAATGGTAATATTTTCCAAATTTTGATTTTATATAGCGAACCTTGGAGTGCCCATTTATTGGGTGAAATTGGAAATGAAAGATCTGTTCCAATTCTATGTCCCAACTTTTGCTCTATATTTTATCTTGGTTGCAAAGATGTATTGATGAATGCGCAATTTTCTCCATTTGGTGTACCTTTAATAGGTATTTATTTTATGAAAAAACATTTTAAAAATCTTAGCAAATGTATGGCCTAATGAAAATTCATTTTGTAATCAAACTTTTTCCGAATCACAAGGTTATTGTTTTAATGGAGATCCATATATTGATCCAATTGGATCAGATTATAATTCTAATTTGGGTATTTATTAATTATTTTTTTTTCGATTAAATCCATAGGTGTTTGTCTTGATAGAGTTGTACCAAAATCTACCAGCATAAATAATTATATTACATCTGTTGCAATGCCAAATATTTATGGAAATTATATGCTTTTTTCAACTAGGGTAAAATTATAAATGGGATAATCATATTCGATAAGTCTGGACTTGTCGAAAAATGGCAAATTAATCAAAGAGGTCCATTTACTAAAATAAGCACTCTTTTAGATCTAACTAATCGCATTACTACTTATGGAGAAGGTGGTCTTCTCGGAATGGCATTTGATCCAAGAAATTCATCACGATTTTTTGTGGTAAAAATTCATAGTTACTCTAATTTGAATTAGAGTTATGTTTGTTTTCCTACAACTTTTGATGATTGCAGATGGGATCGTATATGTAATAGTGTAAGAAAATTACTTAATGTGATTAAAAATAAGTCTATTGATTGCACTTTTGCTTCGATTTGTTTACCTACAAAAAGATGCGGATGTATTACCAACAATAATTGTATCGATGGAGGAATTTGTATCAATAATATCTGTATTGGACCAACTCCTCAAATTCAAAGTGATATAATCTTTTACTATTTTTTTAATATCTTTAAAGATCATATAGTTATGAGCATAGTTGCAGAATATACGATATCTTTAAATACACCGTAAAAAAAATTATACTTTTATTTATTCTACACAGAAATTTTGCAAATCCGATAGAAACAAAAAGGATTCTCGAAATATCACAACCCGGTGCTAATCATAAAGGAGGATTACTCTTGTTTGGCCCAGATAATTATCTATATGTTTTTCTTGGAGATGGTGGTGGAAATGGAGCTAGAAGTGCTCAAGATCCAAAATCATTATTGGGAAAAATCTTGAGGATCGATATTAATACTCTAGAAAGATATTCTATTCCACCTACTAATCCTTTTGTAACAAATTCATCATATAGACCAGAAATATATGCTTTAGGATTAAGAAATCCATGGAGAGGATCTTTTAATGACAAGGGAGAATTATGGGTAGGAGACGTTGGAGATCAAAAAATAGAAGAAGTAAATTTTATTAAAGTATTAGATGTGGTTTAAATTCTTATTCGTGAAAATAGGCTGGACAAAATTATGGATGGAGAAAATATGAAGGAATTCTACTTCACGAACCTAATGATGCTTTACCATTACAAGTTATGTATCCGGAATTTTATTATTCTCACGATGATATGTATCAAACTGGTTCAAATGGTTTTTAATATTTATTATTATTTAACGGAATAGGAGCATGTGTTATTGGGGGATATTGGTATAGGGGACCAAAAGAAACATGTTTTCAAAACAAATACATATTCAATGATCAATTGAATGCATTTTTTAGTGGAGAAGAAGATTATCCTCCTGGAAGGTGAATACTTTTATTTATCTTTTAATCGTACAAAGAGGTTTATATATTGTCAAAAGAATCAGTTATGAATGCGGAAGTGATATTAATTCTCCATTAAATTGTAATGGAGTGACATTTCAGAGTATATTTTCTTCTGGAGAAGATTTACATGGAAATTTGTATTTCCTTACAGATCAAGGAGTATTCCAAATAGTGGATAATAATAGATGTGGAAATATTATCTGTAATACAACATGTAAGGATTTTTTTTTATTATTCTAAATAACCATAGTAAATACTTCTCCTACTCAAACTAGTGCTACTACTGGTAGAATAATCAATCCATTATCAAATTTTCCTCTTTCATGTATATCATCTATTCCTCTTCGGGAGAATGGATTAGTTTTAACTATACCTCCTTGCGATTCTTGCATATTTGGTAAATTCCATACAATTATCTCTGAATTAATATTAAGGTGGAAATAATAGATTAAATAATCCACCGACTGATCCTAGTCAAAAAGTAGTATATTTCATCAAGAATTTAAATGGAGTCTATAATATCACCAAGAATAATGGAGCTGGAATTACTCATATCATAGTAGATTCTGGAAATGCTGCGCAACAAACTATCCAAGCTAGAATCCGATACGATTTTGAAAGTGATGGAAATTGGGATAGAATCGAATTGTTTGATAAATTTGCGATTAATGATATCCCAAATTGGGAAGATTATCATATTAAAAATATTGCAAATAGATTTTATAATCCTGGAACTAGTGGATTTTTTTCGGATTTTAATGGAGGATCTCTCGAATTCACTTTATGGCAATCTACGGGAAATTCAATAATTTCTATCATACATGGAGGAAGTTTAAATACATTTACATCTTTTATCGAAATTCCATATGATGATTGTAGTTTATTAGCTTTAAATTTTACAGAATCCATTATTTCTACTACAAATCATATGGCTACTACTGGTAATCAAATCGCTACTACTGGGAATCAAATCGCTACTACTGGTGAAAAAATAACCAATACCTTTAAAAATATTACCAATTTTTTATCGGATCAAATAGAATCGAATTCTTGTGTAAATTCTATTTTCATTCTTATTATCTTCATACCATTTGTGATTTGAAATAAACTATTCGTATAACAGCGTATTAAAAATTATGACCTCTTAATTTTTAATACAATAATTATAATATTTCAATTGGATTTTTAAGCTTTTGAAAATGTCAAAAAGCTTTTTCGAATCTATGATGAATGAAAATCTTACTATAAATCAGAAAATGGATAATATTACTCCTTCCGAATGGCAACCTATGGTAATTATTTTTTTTTTATCGTAATTTTTTTCTAGATAAAAAAAATTATCCAAAAAGCTCTTCAAGAAAATCAGGAGAGTATCAATAAACATTCTATTAGGCAAACTCTTGAATCTCATTTTAAATGTGATCTCTCTTCTCAAAAATCAGAAATACACAAATACATAATCCAATCGGCTCAAGATCAGATAAAAGAAAATGATAAATCGAAAATGAATCCTTTCAAAGAAGCAAAAAAAGCTGGAAGAAAGAGAAAAATAACAAAATCCAATTCGCAAGACGAGGAAGAATATTTTTTCAAAATAATCAAAAATTCTGAAGAGGAAGAATATTTCACCCCAAATATCCTTAGTGTTGCCAAAAAATCAAAAACCAAAAAGAAAGAACGATCTCTTTATGCACTTTCTTTAGCCACTTTGGATATATATCCCCTATCGCCAACAGAAAAAAAGGAAGCTTTAAAGCGAGGAATGATATATCAATCAAGTCCTTTTGATTTCCCAAATCAATTCTACTTGTCAAATAATATATTCTTCAACTTAAAGACTACGACCCAAGTGCAACGAAATGATCTGTTACGTCGACGAAAAGCAAATGATGCAAGCGTATCTGAGGAGATTCTTAAAGTGATGGTTCCATTGACTATTACTGCTATTCGCTGGATTTGCTATGATAAATCTCTCGAAGAATGGACTCCTGTAATAGATGCAAATGTTTTGGGAAAATCTGTTAGTGAAGATGCTGAAAAGAATACACTCTCCTTTGAACAGACAATTTTAGCAGCAGTAAAAGAAATTTACTCTGTTTCAAATTTCGCTTATGAAAAAATGACGATTGCAAAAGCAAAAACTAATTTCGTCATGGAAATATCGGGAACAGGAAAAACCCGCACTAATCTATATCTAAAAGATTGGTGTCCTAAATGGTTCAATACAAAAGAATGGAAGATTTATAAAGATTCCGTAATAGATTATGATATCAAAGGAAAAGAAGATGCTCAAAAATTACGCAAAAAAATAGAAGAAATGATGAAGGTTGGACAAAAAGATGATTCTTCTGATTCTTCATCTGATTCTGATGAATCTTCTGATAATAACAATAATTATACGGTTTTTTAAACATTATTATTCAATCTCAGAAGATTTAATTCTCCAATATGGCATATTTGATTCATTGATCATTAGAATATTATTTTGATGTTTCATTTGATAAAGTTTTTTGTTCAAATCGTATTTCTTGAATTTTAATCCTTTTCTACGTAGTTTTTTTCTTAACTCTGTAGTTGATGTTCCAATATTTGTCAGAGATTTTAAAATTTCATCTTCCAAATTTACACTTGCATCAAAATCAGTCATCTATTTAATACACAAATAATTTATTTAAATATATTCAGCATCAATAATAATTACACCATTTCCTCCATTTGATCCTGAAGTATTCGTATCACCTCCTCCACCTCCTCCACTTCCACTAGTTCCAGAAGTAGAAGGGTTTACATTACTACCAGTTCCTCCATTTGCCATAGTAGAGTTTGCTCCAGTTCCACCAATACCACTGGATCCGGAATTTCCTGTTATTCCAGCAACACTTAATTGATTCACAGTTGCAATTCCTCCTGCACCTCCTGCACTTCCTGCAATACCTCCTGCACCCCCTAAAGTCGCTAAAAACGTAAGAACCATTCCAGATATTGTTGTAGCTCCTCCATCAGTTCCTGAAATATTAGCAGTTCCTCCTGTACCTCCAGATCCGATTAAGGTATTTAAAACTGAGCCAGGTACTACTTGAACACCAGCAGAATATAAAGTTGCTCCTGATCCACCACCTCCTCCTCCAGCTCCAGCGACTCCTCCTCCTCCAGGAATTACTCCACCACCACCTCCTCCGGCTCCCACTAATGTTATTGTGATATAATTAACAGTAGCAGGAACTGTATAGGTATCTCCTCCAGGAGTTGAAAAAATAGTTCTTATTAGAGTATTATCCGGTATAATTCCTGTAGCTCCAGTTGCTCCTAGTAATCCAACTCCTGTAGCTCCTGTAGCTCCTAATAATCCAATTCCTGTAGCTCCAGTTGCACCCAATAATCCAATTCCTGTAGCACCCGTTGCACCAAGTCCTGTAGCTCCCAATAATCCAATTCCTGTAGCTCCTGTTACACCAAGTCCAGTAGCTCCCAATAATCCAATTCCTGTAGCTCCTGTTATACCAAGTCCTGTAGCTCCCAATAATCCAATTCCTGTAGCTCCTGTTACACCAAGTCCAGTAGCTCCCAATAATCCAATTCCAGTAGCTCCTGTTACACCAAGTCCAGTAGCTCCCAATAATCCAATTCCTGTAGCTCCTGTTACACCAAGTCCAGTAGCTCCCGTTACTCCTAATCCTGTTTGACCGATTGAAATTAAACCAGTAGCACCAGTAGCACCAGTTCTAGATCTAGGTCTGCAACAATTTCCACACGAATTATAATTTGATCGACAGCAACTCATTTTTAATTATACTGAATTCAATTCTAAAATAAAGTTTTATTATTTATAAATAATGAATTTTCGATTTTTTATTCCGTTAATAAATAAATCTATTTAAAGTTGTTTTTACACAGATTACATTAAAATCAAATAATGTCTTCTTTTGATATTATTGTTACAATGGAAGAAAATTCTAGAGGAATAGGATTCGATCAAAAATTACCTTGGAAAATCGAGCAAGATTGGAAATATTTTCGTCAAATAACATTACTAAGAAAAAAAGATTCAATTATGAATAATCCATTAAAAAAAAATGCAGTAATAATGGGTTTAATTACGTGGAAATCGATTGGTGAAAGAATATTAGCGGATCGTATAAATGTTGTAGTAACTAAAAGTTTAAAATATTCTAATAATCAAAATTTAAATATTTGTTCATCTCTTGTTGAAGCTTTAGATTTTTTAAAGCAAAACGAAATAGTAGATAAAATATTCGTTATTGGAGGAGAAAAATTATATGAAGAAGCATTAAAAATGAAAGAATTATCCAATATATATATCACTATTATAAAAATGAAAGATTGCAAATATGATAAATATTTTCCAGAAATATCAAATGATGATTTTATATTAAAAAAAGAGAGCAATTGGATTCATTTAAAAGATACTTTGATCAAATTTCAAAATTTCAAAAGAAGGGTTTCTGAAGAATATAAATATCTTGATTTGATATCGAAAATCTTAAAATATGGAAAAGAAAGAATAGATAGAACAGGAACAGGTACAATTGCCATTTTTGGACATACAATGAGATTTGATATATCTAAGAATTTTCCTCTTTTGACTACGAAAAAAATGTTTTGGAGAGGAATCATAGAAGAATTATTATGGTTCATATCGGGATCTACTGATTCAAAAGTTTTGGAAAATAAAAAAGTAATGATTTGGAAAAAGAATTCTTCTAGGGATTTTTTGGATAAGCTTGGAAATGCTTGCGAAATAAAAGGAAATACGGATTTAGCGAAAATATTTTATAATAGAAGAGAAGGAGATTGTGGACCTCATTACGGATTCAATTTTCGACATTTTGGAGCAAAATATACAAATTGCGATGATGATTATTCAGGAAAAGGTTTTGATCAAATCAATTGGTTGATAAAAGAAATCAAAACAAATCCTTATTCCAGAAGATTATTATTGACTGCTTACGATCCAGCTTCAGTAGAAGCTACTGTATTACCACCTTGCCATATTCTTTGCCAATTCTTTGTTTCGAATGATCAAAAATTGAGTTGCCATTTATACCAAAGAAGTGTAGATGTCGGTTTGGGGATGCCTTTTAATATTGCACAATATTCATTACTTACTTATATGATTGCTCATATTTGCGAATTGAATGTTGGAGAATTTATATATAGTTTAGGAGATGCTCATATTTATAAGAATCATTTAGAAGCGATGGAAATACAAATAAAAAGAAAACCATTTCCTTTTCCTCAAATCGGTTTTACGAGAAATGTAAAAGAAATGAATGATTGGAAAATTACAGATATAGAGATAAAAAATTATATATCTCATGATACTTTACAAATGGAAATGAGCGAATAAAAAATATTCATAAGTCAATTTCCAGAAAATATAAAAGTTTTTAGACAAACAATAAATTTTCCCATTTATTTTATAAGGATTTCAGAAATGATATTATAAAAATTTGTGACTTTAATAATATCGTTTATATATTCTTACTATTTTAGCAAAAATTATTTATCCATAAATTTGTGAAAACTGATATTCGATTTGTATGCTTTCGAAAAAGGAATTTATTTTTGTTAAAGGAATGAATAAAATAATCATTATGTTAAATATTTCCATAAAAATATTCCGATTATGTAATGGAATAATTTGACTTACAAAGCAATTATTATATATTTGAATAAAATAGATGTTTTAAACTTAACTATTATTATTTCTTTAAATCAAAAGGAATAAAATTTATATTATACCGTTTTAATTGAAAAATATAAATTTTATTTATCAGAATTAAACAACAAAAAAACCCAATTTAAAATATTAATAAAAGAGTATTCCAATTTTAAAATATAAATGATAGATTTTTCATTCGAAATGTTAATAAATATATTGCTTGTATTCTAGTTTTATACCGATGAATACTACGGAAATACCTTCTTTAATTACTGAAACTTCTACTACCACGAGAATTGAAGAATCAAATTTTGCAAGTGATTTATATGGTGCTTCGATTGGAGTTGTAATATTTTCTGTAATCGTTGCTGTAGCAATAGCTATTTTTCTTATTATTTGGTTTATATTACCACGAACATTTTCATCCAATCCGATTTCTTCTCTTATTGGACAAGATGCTACTGCAATTAATAATTTAGTTCCTTTTGATATGTTGCCGGAAAATCAATCTATTGGTTCTAATTTCAGAGATATTAAAAGATTTATTCAATTTTCATTTAGTACGACGGAACAATCTTTAAGTTGTATTTTGGGAGAGATTGCTAATCAAAGGATAAATCTAGAAGGATATTGGATAAGCAAACCAAACAATTCTAATTTTACCAATGTTAGATTGATATCTGGTAATAATGGAAATCAACAAAGTTCCCAAAATTCTATGATTTCGAGAATATTGGATAATTATAGGATTAATTTTTCACAAAGACAAGTTTTAGGAGTAGCCATCGAAAATATTCCTGGACAGTACGATAGAATTCAATCGATGCTTTTTTGCAGAGTTGTAATTCGGGCAGTTTATACACTATATGGAACGAACAGAACCATTTATGATGTAAATAACATAAATGCTGCTCAATATATTCTGGAAAATGCATCCAGAATTAGATCTTGTTATAAAACATGTTTAAGAAGATAAATATTTGAATTTCTACCACTAGTTTTTTTTTTTAAATCACTATGAAAAAGTTTCTAATACTAATTATTCGTGAAAAATTAAAAGAGTATAGTTTTTAGCAGATATAAAGAAAATAGACAAATCAAGTTGTTTTTTTTCATCTTTTTGGAAGAAGAATACTGATACTTTGAGAAAAATATACTTTGTTATTTGTCCACCACAATAAGATATTTTTATCGAATTATTGGTGAATGAATATTCTCAAGATGATTCGATTAGATCAATTTATTATCTTGCAAAAAGAAAAATTGTAAATTTGACGCTTTTGATTTTTTTTTCTAATATTCTATTTAGATGAATACATTAATTAAAAATACGTTAAAATCTGAGTTTGATAGCTCTTCTCCTTTTTGGGATGTAAAAATTATTGTGGATAAAGTCAATTTTTACGCTCATAAAAATATTCTAGCAGCATCATGTAGCTTCTTTAATGCTTTATTTTTTAATGGAATGAAAGAAACCGCTCAGATAGATATTATATTGAATGATTGTGATATAGAAGGATTTCATACGCTCATATATATAATATATGATAATTCTATATTGAATACTTTGAGAGATATTGGAAATCATGTGAATAATACATTTCAGAAATA
>Ga0335394_10010843_pt1 | contig 10269 bp, 6 predicted proteins | sample MAT03_FD_205741 | JGI IMG/M metagenome (GOLD analysis project Ga0335394, IMG submission 205741) | Freshwater microbial communities from Lake Fryxell liftoff mats and glacier meltwater in Antarctica - MAT-03 (spades assembly) (version 2) ...
TAGTGTTAGATGGAAAGCTGCCTAACTGGCTCTGGGCGGGGCTGGCCCGCGCCTACAGGGGGGCCGCGTGGGTGGGCGTCTACCGACCGCAGGCGGGCGATGCCGTCGTGGTGCGGACGGGCGAGGGTGGCCCGCCGGTTGGCGACCTGGTGAGTCTGAATAGCCCGTAACGGAAGCGGAGAGGACCCAGACCATGCCACTTGCGCTTGTCTACACCCTGCGGCCCCGGCGAGCGGCGAATGTGCCGACCGGGCTTGGCCGAGCGGCCCACGCGCTCGTGCTCGACATGATCGCGGCCGAATCCCCGGCCCTCGCGGAGCGGCTGCACGCGGCCAACAAGCTGCGCCCGCTGACGGTGAGCAACCCGCTGGGGCTGCCGGGGGCCGGGGCCGAGGTGGGGGTGCGCCCCGAGCGGGCGTACCGGCTACGGGTGACGGCGCTGACGGACGAGCTGGAGCGCCTGGCCCGTGGGTGGGCCGAGACACCGCCGGCCGAGGTCAGCATGGGCGGAGTTGCGTGGGCGGTGGAGCGAGTGACGGCGCGGGCGGCGGACGACGGGTGGGCGGGGCGTGAGGGCTACGGGCAGCTCGTCGAGGAGGGGCTGCGGCGCGCGGGGGACGGGCCGGGGCGCTGGACGCTGGAGTTCAGCTCGCCGGTGAGCTTCCGTCAGCGGGGCATGTGCCAGCCGCTGCCGCTGCCAGAGCTGGTCTTTGGGAGCCTGCTGGACCGCTGGAACGCCCTGGCGCCGGTGCCGCTGCCGGGGGAGGTGCGGCGCTACGCGGCGGAGTGCCTGATCGCGAGCCGCTTCGACCTGCGGACCGAGGCGGTGCTGAGCAAGGGCGGGGTGCCGCAGGTCGGGTCGGTGGGGCGCTGCAGCTACATCGCGCTGGAGAACGACGCGGTGATGGGCGGGTGCATCGAGGCGCTGACGCGCTTCGCCTTCTACAGCGGCATCGGCGCCGGCACAGCGCGGGGGCTGGGGCAGGCGCGGGCGATCGGGAGCGGCACCCGGGCGCCTGCGCGCAGGCGGGGCGTGTCGGCGCTGGCGTAGCAGCGATGAGAGCGCGGCAACGGCGCCGCGACACGGGCGAGGCGGCCCTGGCGGGAGCACCTTACCAACCTGTTGGAGCACGATGACCAGTGACCGCCAAAACTGGTTAGAGTCTGCCCATGGGAGCGGTTTTGGCCACATTGCGCAGATCGCGATCGTTTAGCCGGTCATTGGTCAGTGGCTTTGTATGGCGTCCGCATAAGCCCCAGCGCATCGCCCGTGATGCGAGGCCCTCAGAGACGACCCACGCCCCGCCAGGGGACGGAGACGCGTCCTGGTAGCGCGTCTCGGCGGCCAGCTGCGCCTCGTGCTCAGAGACGACCCACGCCCCGCCAGGGGACGGAGACATCCCGATGGCCCGGTTGTCGATGCGCGTGATGTCCAGCTCAGAGACGACCCACGCCCCGCCAGGGGACGGAGACTCGCTCCCGTGAACATACCGATCGGTGCCTGACGGAGCTCAGAGACGACCCACGCCCCGCCAGGGGACGGAGACTTGCTGACCGCCGTCGAGGGAGTAGGCCTCCCAGACGCTCAGAGACGACCCACGCCCCGCCAGGGGACGGAGACATGGTGAAGCTGTTGGCCGGGAGTCCACCGGTGCGCCTCAGAGACGACCCACGCCCCGCCAGGGGACGGAGACGAAGCCTAGAGCGATCATGGCGCACAGGCCGATTAGCCTCAGAGACGACCCACGCCCCGCCAGGGGACGGAGACATCACTAGGAGTACCATCTGAAAAATCCCCACAGACTCAGAGACGACCCACGCCCCGCCAGGGGACGGAGACCCTACAAACTACTTGGTAGTCAATTTCTTGACAATGGCTCAGAGACGACCCACGCCCCGCCAGGGGACGGAGACTACGCTCCTCTCTGGGTCAGGCGGGGCTACCTACAAACCTCAGAGACGACCCACGCCCCGCCAGGGGACGGAGACGCGATCACGTTGTCAGTGACGGCGAGGCCGTCCACCGCTCAGAGACGACCCACGCCCCGCCAGGGGACGGAGACTGCGCGCAGGCCACCTGAACGCCTCCAGGACGGTCCTCAGAGACGACCCACGCCCCGCCAGGGGACGGAGACACATAGGCTTTAAGCTCCTCCATGCTGTGCAATACAGCTCAGAGACGACCCACGCCCCGCCAGGGGACGGAGACGTGGTCTTGGACAAGGTGGCTGCGCTGCTGGTAGAGTGCCCTCAGAGACGACCCACGCCCCGCCAGGGGACGGAGACTCCGTGATCTGTCGCCCGCTTGCGCTTCCGTACTTTTGGCTCAGAGACGACCCACGCCCCGCCAGGGGACGGAGACCCGCTCATGTCGCGCTCGATAACACAGCGGTGGTGCAGCTCAGAGACGACCCACGCCCCGCCAGGGGACGGAGACAAGCAGGATAATGCCGACGACCACCACCACCGAGCACCTCAGAGACGACCCACGCCCCGCCAGGGGACGGAGACCTGCATGGCAACCTCCTTTATCGTGCGACCAACAGGTTCTCAGAGACGACCCACGCCCCGCCAGGGGACGGAGACGTGCCCGTGCCGCTCACCATCAGATACAGCATCATCTCCTCAGAGACGACCCACGCCCCGCCAGGGGACGGAGACGCGGAGAAGCCGCCGCTTTGCCACCCGTACACCCACTCAGAGACGACCCACGCCCCGCCAGGGGACGGAGACCGCTTCTTCCATCTTGTCAGGGAGTAACATATCATCACTCAGAGACGACCCACGCCCCGCCAGGGGACGGAGACGGAGAATGGCGGCAGCCTGAAGCAGCCGCAGGATGAGCCTCAGAGACGACCCACGCCCCGCCAGGGGACGGAGACTCGGGCGTGGCACCGATGAATCGCGAGAGCAGCCAGGCTCAGAGACGACCCACGCCCCGCCAGGGGACGGAGACTTCCGGTATCCGTCAGGGTTGTTGCCCGGTTGAGTGCTCAGAGACGACCCACGCCCCGCCAGGGGACGGAGACACAAGGAGGGCAAATGCCCATCCCTTGTAGTTCCACATGCTCAGAGACGACCCACGCCCCGCCAGGGGACGGAGACATCGCTGTAGCGTTCAACCAGTTTCTTCGTCTCCTCCTCAGAGACGACCCACGCCCCGCCAGGGGACGGAGACATGGAGAATGCCCATGCAAACTGTTGGGACATATACGTCTCAGAGACGACCCACGCCCCGCCAGGGGACGGAGACCTTTCGAGCTACTCGCCCTTAGTGTCCTCCCACAAAACCTCAGAGACGACCCACGCCCCGCCAGGGGACGGAGACTTGAGGAACGGTGACGATGAAGGTGCCGCCAGTCGGGCTCAGAGACGACCCACGCCCCGCCAGGGGACGGAGACAAGTCCATCGTAACCTGGGCGCTGAACGCCCCAACCCTCAGAGACGACCCACGCCCCGCCAGGGGACGGAGACGCCAATCTCCAGGTTGGTGGCCGAGCAGACCATCAGCTCAGAGACGACCCACGCCCCGCCAGGGGACGGAGACTTAAAGCGGAAGTCCTCAAACCCGTCACGGTATGCCCTCAGAGACGACCCACGCCCCGCCAGGGGACGGAGACCGCTGTGGGCTGCACCGCAGGCGCAGGGACGGCGCTACTCCTCAGAGACGACCCACGCCCCGCCAGGGGACGGAGACACAGCAAGGTTCTTCCACTGGTGGAACCCCTCTCGCGACCCACCGGGCCGAAAAAGCCTTCTCCGACAGCTATAATGAGCGCATCGCGCCGCGCCAGAGGTTACCTGTATGGACCCGCTCGCATCCATGCTGCTCGCCGCCGTCACGGCGGCCACCACGAAGATCCTTGACGGCGCCCAGGAGCAGATCGGCGCGGAGCTCTGGCAGTGGCTCAAGCCCCTCGCCCGCCTGGCCGACAGCGACACCACCGGGCAGGCGGCGTTCGATCAGGCGGTCCAGCGGGCACGCCGCGAGCTGATCGCCGCCGACCCCACGGGCGCTGCCGCCACCGCCCTCGCCCTGCTCGCCGACGCTACCCCAGAGCGCCGTGCGCTGCTCGCGGCCGCCGTCGAGGAGCTGCTTTTCAGCGCCCAGCCCAACCATGGCCGCCTGCGCGATATCTATCAGCGCCAGATCGGCTTCCTCGCGTTCCTGCGTAGCAGCGCCCTACCCCCGTGGCCCGCTGTCGAGCCCCACCTCGCTGCGCTCCTCGCGCGCGTGCGGGCCGCAGCCGCCGGCAGCGCCGTGCTCGGCCCGCTCTCCCTGGCCCGTGAGCAGCGCGCCGCCCTCGATGAGGCCCGCGCCGCCCGCCGCGCCGGCGAGGAGTCCGCCGTCACGCTCCAGCGCATCGCCGCCCTGCTCGACGAGCTCCTGCGCCAGCCTCGCATCAGCGCGTCGATCAGCGCCACCGACGGCGCCAGCATCAGCGATGCCAGGCTCAGCCTGATCGTCGGTGACTACCGCAGCCTGCCCGCGACGGTGCTGCCCGACCTGGAGCAGCTCTACCTGCACTACCGCACATTTCTGGTCAGGCGCTACGGCGAGCTTGGCACCCACGCGATCACCACTCCTGGTGATCGGGCCTATGTGTCCCTCGCCGACGTCTATGTGCCCCTCGACGCCCAGCGCGCCCCCCGCCCATCCCGCTCCGGCACAGCCGAGCTCTACCCGGTCCACACGCTCGTGCGCGATGAGCCCGCTCTAGCACTTCTGGGAGCTGCCGGCAGCGGCAAGAGCACCCTCGTGCGGCGCTTGATGCTCGCCCTCGCCCAGGGCCAGGCAGAGGCCGTGTTTCAGCTCGACGATAACTACATCCCGATCCTCATCCCCGCCGTCGCACTCGTGGCCACCAACCCTGCGAGCCCGCTGCTCAGCCCGATCGATCTCCTCCAGCGCTCCTTCCAGGCGCAGGGCGCGCCGGACTACACGCCGCTCCTCCGCCGCGCCCTGCTCGCCGGCCGCGCCCTGGTTATCTTCGACGGCCTCGACGAGGTTGTGACACGCGAGGGGCGCGTGGCGTTGCGCCACACGATCGAGCGCTTCGCCCAGGTCTGGGACGCGCCCGGCAACCGGCTGCTCGTCACCAGCCGCGCCCAGGGCTACACAGACGTACGCCTTGACGAGCGGCTGTTCGCCCACGCGATCCTCCAGCCCCTCGACGATCGCCGCATCGCTCACGCGGCCCGCACCTGGGCCACAGCGCTCCAGCTGAGCGCCGCGCCGGGCGTGGACGACCCACCCCGACGCCTCCTGACCATGCTCGCGGCGAACGCTGCCGCCCACGAGCTCGCCCGCACCCCGCTTCTGCTCACGCTGCTGCTGGTAATCTGCGCCCGCGGCGAGGCGCTACCGACACGGCGCGCCGATCTCTACCTGCGCACGGTACAGCTGCTCGCCGACGATTGGGGCCTGGAGCGCTCCTTCGCAGAGAGCCCGCAGCGCGAGATCTTTGCGCGCACCGGCGACCCCATCGGCGCCTCGTTTGTCACTGCTATGCTCGGCGCCGCGGCGCTGCGCGCCCGCGTGGCCGCCACCGACTCAGCGGTCGGCACACCCGCGCTACGCGACCAGCTCGCCGCGCTGCTCTACGACGAGTACGACGTTCCACGCCCCAGCCTCATGGCGGCGGTTGATGGCTTTCTCGACACCGTTGCGCGCGGCACCGGCCTGCTCACGCTCGATACGTCAGGTGAGATCCGCTTGCTCCACCGCTCGTTCCTGGATTACATGGCCGGCCACGCCCTCGCCGGCACGCACGCGAAGCAGGCCGACGACTACGTGCACCGCTACGGATCGCTGCCTGCCTGGCGCGAGCTGCTGTGCTTTGCCGTCGCCACGGCCGCACCCGAGGTGGCAGCAAGCCTGGTGCGCGGGCTCCTCGCCGCACTGCCGGGCGCAGCTGGCAGGTGGGAGGCCATGCTCACCGCCGGCACCTGCCTGGTGGAACGGGAGGGACTTTCCTTTGACAACGCTGTCTCCGATGCGGTCGTGGCAGGGCTCGTGACCCTGCTTGCCGACCAGGAGACCGGCTTCCAACAGCGTGTAGAGGGCGGCGCGTTGCTCGGCCGTCTCGGTGATCCCCGGCTCCTCGATCATCGGCGCGGCGACGCTGCGGCGGGTGGGGCGCAGCGCCAAAGCTTCTGGTGCGCCGTTGGCCCAGGCAGCGTCGCCTGTGGCGATGATCGCTACGAGACGCTGCGCCCGGTCGCCCTCGACTATGCCTATGCCATCGCTCGCCACCCGGTGAGCAACGCCGAATTCGCGCCATTCATCGCCGCCAACGGCGCCGCAGGCTATGCGCCTGGCCACCCCTGGTGGACCGAGGGGGGGCGGGCACTGCTGCCGCTGCTCGGTCGCCACGCCCCACGCCACTGGCGCGACTGGCGCTACGCTAACCCGTCGCAGCCAGTCGTCGGGGTCAGCTGGTATGAGGCAACTGCCTACTGCCGATGGCTGACACTGGTAGGGCAGGCGCAGGGCTGGCTTGACGCCGACCATGAGCTGCGGCTCCCGACCTGGCTGGAGCGCGAGCACGCAGCGCGGGCACCCGAGGGACGCCGCCACCCATGGGGCGATACTCCTCCCAGCCTGGAGCACGCACACTATCTGGCCAGCGGCGTCGGCTACCCCGCCCCGGTTGGCTGCTTCCCCGCCGGCGCCGCCGCATGCGGGGCGCTCGACCTCGCGGGCAATGTCGCAGAGTGGACCGCCAGCCTTGCGGCATTCCCCCTGGCCCAGGCACCGATCACCGACGCAGCCCCCACCGCAGATATCATCATCTCGGACAGCAGCTTCTGCGATCCGGCCGACAGCCTGGGCTGCGGCGCCCGAGCAGGGGCCATGCCGGAGATTGTGAGCGATAACCGCGGCTTCCGGGTGGTGCGCGCTCCGATCGTTCGCACGCCAGGGCCGAAAGGAGGCAACGCGTGAGCCCAACCGACGAGGCGACCCTCCACACGCTCCTCGCCGTGCCGGAGCTGCTCAGTGCGGCGCATACAGCCCCTGTCGAGCTGCTCGCCAGGGTTGCGAGCGCTCTGCTCCCCCTGGTAGACCGCCCAACCCTGAAATCCGCGCTCGACGCAGCGCTCCCCTGGCTTGACCAGCTGGCGGCGCTGCAGGTTGAAGCGCGCTCAGCTGCGCTGTCGCGCGGCCTTCGCACAGGCGATTCCGGCGCCGCGCGGCTGATTGGAGCGCTGCTCATTATCGGCGGGCCACTGCTCCGCGCTGCCCTGCCCCGCACCTCGCGCACCGTCCTGCTCGAGAGGCTCACCGCCGCCCTCCGTGACGGCCCCGCTCCGCTCCCAAGTCTGGCACCTGGATTGCGCAGCGCCCTCGGCGATCCACCGCACGCGGGCTGGACAGACCTGCGCGCGATCCTCGCAGCGCCACCAGCCATCCTGGCGACGATTGAGGCAGCGGACGAGTCGCTCATTGGGCGGAGCAGCCAGCAGCTCGCTCCTACCCCTGGGCCGATCAGATCGACGATCCGCGCCAGCGGCGGCTCCACCATTACGGACAGTTCGATCACCATCGGGGGCGCGCCTGCGCCCGCCGCCCCGCCGGTCCCATCACGGCAGGAGCCCGCGCGATTGGAGATCGTTGTTTATGGCACAGACGCCCAGCTTACCGTTGAGGCGCGCCTCACACGCGCTGAGAGTGGCGCCACCGTGGCCTCCAGCATGGCGCGCCCCGCGATCGCGACGCTGGATCTGGCCGCCCTCCACGCCGTATCGCTCGACCCGCTCGCCTATGGCCGACGACTGACAGCAGACCTCCTGGCTGACCCAGCGCTGCGCACACTGGTCTCCACCGCCCTACGCCTCGCACAGGCTACCAGCACCCCGCTGCGCCTGCAGGTGCGCCTCGCGGCGAGCGCTGCTGCGCTCCACGCCCTGCGCTGGGAGACCCTGTGCGACCCTGAGACCGGGACGGCATTAGCCTTGAGCCAGCAGGTGTGGCTCGCGCGCACCCTGGAATCCAACGACTGGAGCCCCGTCGTGCAGCGGCGGCGCCATGCCCTGCGCGCGCTCGCCATCATCGCCTCCCCCGACAATCTCAGCGACTATCAGCTGGCCCCGCTTGATGTAGACAGGGAGATTAGTCTCGCGCGTGCCACCCTCGGCGTGCGCGCCACGCTTCTCGCAGGGGCCGACGCGACCTTGCCGACGATCTCGGCGGCCCTGCGCGATGGCTACGACATGCTCTACCTTGTGTGCCACGGTCGCGTGATCGACGGTGAGACACACCTCTGGCTCCACGCTGAACCTGGCGCTGCGGCGGTTACGCCTGGCAGCGCCCTGGTGCAGCGTGTGCGGGAGCTCCACCAGCGGCCCCTGGTGGCCGTACTCATGGCCTGTGAGAGCGCGGGGCGCGGCGATACCGACGCCACTATCTCGCTCGGGCCACAGCTGATCACCGCCGGCATCCCAGCGGTCATTGCCGCCCAGGGAGCGCTCACAATGGAGACGGCGGCAACCTTCGGCCCGACATTGTTTCGCTCGCTCCGCCGACATGGCCAAGTGGATCAGGCCGTGGCTGAGGCGCGGGCCGCCGTGCGCGCGCGCGATGACTGGTGGGTGCCGGCGCTGCTGACAAGCCTCGCCGACGGGCGGCTCTGGCGATGATCACAGACTTGCCGCGACTCACTCATCGTCACCATTCGCTGTTGGAGGTAGGCCGAGGTGCACCGTTACGTTGGGCATTGGCAGCGGCTGAACCCAGACCATCTTGACGCCGCTGTCGAAAACATCTCGCGCAGGCCATGGAGCGGCAGGCTGCTGTTGCGATCGCGCGCATGGGCGAGTCAGCGATGCGGCGCTGGAGCGCATGTCATCACGAGGAATCTTACCCTCGTGTAAAGCTTTTTACGGTCGCTCCATTACTATAGAAGTATTTAAGGTTACTTTGTATAGTATCAGGAATGCGCGCTCGTATAATGCGGACGTTCCACGGTGGTGGTGAGGCCGAAATGCGCGCAGCGGCATCGACCGCGTACCATAGATAGCCCCCACCACCGCGGGCAGCCCAGGCAGAACCGTATCGCGTGGCATCGACCACGCATCACGCGCGTTGCCCAGGGCTGCCGACGCATCGACCTCCCGCGCGCATGCTTCAAGGAGCTCAGCGATGGCACCTCCCTACCACCTGTATGTCGACGTCGATAGCGCCGCCAAGACCTTCGTGGCCACCTGGGCGTGTGACCCGGCGACGGCCCTCAAGGCCAGCACGTTCGACCAGACCGATGCGGGCTTTGCGGCCTTCCAGCAGCAGCTCGCCGCGACCGGGGTCGCCCCCAGTGCCACCCTGGTGGTGCTGGAAGCCACCGGCAGCTCCTGGATCGCGCTGGCGGTTGCGTTGCATCAGGGCCACTACGTCATCAGCGTGCGCAACCCCGGCCAGGTCGCCCAGTACGCCCGCTCGCTCCCGCGCCGCGCCAAGACCGACGCCCTGGACGCCCAGGTCCTGATCCGGTTTGCTGCCGAGTGCCAGCCCACGCCGTGGAGCTCGCCCGAACCGCTCTACCACGAACTGCGGCAGCGCCTGGTCGCACGATTCAGATAGCGCAAGGCCAGAGCGGGCGATGCCCGCCCTGGCCTTGCGCGCCTACGCACCGCGACAGTAGGCGACCATGTCGCGCTGATAGCATGGATTGGCCAGCTCGAAAAGGGTAAAGTGGAGCAGCATGCAAGCATCGTCGACCTTGCCTGCGGCGAGCAGCGCGCCGAGCTCAGCGCGATCAGTGTCGCTAGCGGTGAGCAGAAGTGCGAGATCAGCGGCGCTCAGGCTGATGGCGGTCTCACGCAGCGCCTGGGTGATCGCGGTGTGGTCAGCGGCAGTCAGGGTCTCGTCGTCCATGGTGGTGCTCCTTCGTGTTCTGCCCAGTGCGGGCGTGTCCGTTCCTGGCCAAGACACGCCAGCGCCCGGTCTGTCGGCAAGGATTAGTGCAACCCGTCTTGCTCGGGGCAGGGGTCCCCGAAAGACGGTTGCGCCCTTGCCGACGGGCCGTGGCGTATGGCAGGCTGATCAGGCCAAACGGACCCCGCACGGCCGCGATCACGGGGAGCAACGAGGGCGCGACTCTGACCGAGCCCCACGGCGGTCACCCGTGCGCGTGGCTGCCGTCGCCGCGACGCTGCACGCGGCACCGCGCAGCACCCGCCGCGCAGCTGCGCGGAGCTCCTTGCTGCCGCCAGCGATCAGTGCTTTGCGGCTGATCCTTGAGACAGCACCGCCTCGCGTATCGCTCGCAGGC
>Ga0335394_10010846_pt1 | contig 10266 bp, 9 predicted proteins | sample MAT03_FD_205741 | JGI IMG/M metagenome (GOLD analysis project Ga0335394, IMG submission 205741) | Freshwater microbial communities from Lake Fryxell liftoff mats and glacier meltwater in Antarctica - MAT-03 (spades assembly) (version 2) ...
CGTCGGCTGCCCGGGGCGCGTGGCCAGCTGGGCGTAGAACAGCAGCAGGTAGGCGCCTGCGAAGGCGCCCGCCAAAGCCATGGCGATGTCCAGCAGCGGCACGCGGTCACGCGGTGAATTGCCGAACGCCGGCCAGGCCATGAAGGCCAGAAACAGCGCCAGGCCCAGGTGCAAAGCGCGGGCTTCGGTGTCGTTCAGGATACCGATGCCGAACGTGAAAGGCAGCGGTGAGGCGTACCAGAGCTGAAACAGCGCCCAGCCCAGCGAGACGCAGAAGATCACGCTGGCGGCCAGGCCCTGGGGCTTGCGCGCACCGGTGTCGTTCTTGGCGACCAGCTCTTGCAGCGCGTCGGGGGCTTTTTCGATGTCGGTGGCCATGCGGAGGTTGCGGTCTGCGGGGAGTGAGGGACAAAAAAAGGGACAAAAAAAGGGGCGAAGTGTGAGTTCGCCCCTGGGTGCTGAAGATCGTCGAAGCGTCAGAGCTTATTTGATCCAGCCCTTTTCCTTGTAGTACTTGATGGCGCCTTCGTGCAGCGGTGCTGACAGACCGTTCTTGATCATGTCTTCAGCCTTGAGGTTGGCCAGCGCGGGGTGCAGCTTCTTGAATTCGTCGAAGTTGTCGAACACCGCCTTGACGACCTGGTAGACCGTATCGACCGGCGTCTTGCTGGACGCCACCATGGTGGCCGTCACGCCATAGGTTTGTGTGGGGTTGGGGTTGTTGGGGTACAGGCCGCCAGGAATTGTGGCCTTGGCATAGAACGGCTTCTCGGCCACCAGTTTGTCGACGGCCGGGCCGGTCAGCCCCACCAGTTGCGCGCCGCAGGACGTGGTCGGGTCCTGGATGTTGGCGCTGGGGTGGCCGACGGCGAAGAAGAAGCCGTCGATCTTGCCGTCGCACAAGGCCGGGCCATGTTCGTCGGCTTTCAGTTCCGAGGCCAGCGAAAAATCGCCCAGCTTCCAGCCCATGGCGGCCAGCATTTCCTCCATCGACGCGCGGGTGCCCGAGCCGGGGTTGCCGACATTGAAGCGCTTGCCCTTGAAGTCGGCAAAGCTCTTGATGCCGGCTTCCTTGCGCGCCACCACGGTGAAGGGCTCGGGGTGAACCGAGAACACGGCGCGCAGGTCGCCATAGGCACCAGCGTCCTTGAACTGGTTCAGGCCTTTGCTGGCGTTGAACTGCACGTCACTTTGCGCGAAGCCCAGGTCGAGTTCACCGGCCTTGATGGTGTTGACGTTGAACACCGAACCGCCCGTGGATTCGACCGAGCAGCGGATGCCGTGCTTGGCGCGGTCCTTGTTGACAAGGCGGCAGACGGCGCCACCGGCTGCGTAGTACACGCCGGTGACGCCACCGGTGCCGATGGTCATGAACTTCTGCTGCGCGGCGGCGGGCAGGGCCGACAGGCCAAGTGTGAAGGTGGCAGCCAGGGCCAGGGTGGTCTTGAGATTCATCGGGGGGGTTCTCCTGAAAACAGTTTTGATAAGACAAGCGCCAACGGTTGGGAAATCTTCAGCGGATACACGTGCGGACTCAAAGCGCCGCATCGACGGCTGCCCGCAGGCGGCTGACGATACGGTCCAGGTCGTCATCGGTGGCGATGAAGGGTGGCGCAAGCAGCACATGGTCGCCACTCACACCGTCGATCGTGCCACCCATGGGGTAGACCATGAGCCCGCGCGCCATCGCTTCGGCCTTGATCCGGGCGTGAAGTTTGAGCCCTGTGGGGAACGGGGCTTTGCTGGCCCGGTCGGCAACCAACTCGATGGCCTGGAACAGGCCGCGGCCGCGCACGTCACCCACCTGGGGGTGGTCGCCGAACGCCGACAGCAGGCGTTGCCGCAGGTCCTGGCCCAGGCGCTGCACCCGGGGAATCAGGCCGTCACGCTCGATCACCTGCTGCACCGCCAGCGCGGCGGCACACGCCACCGGGTGGCCGAGGTAGGTGTGCCCATGCTGGAACAGGCCCGAGCCTTGTGCAAAGGCATCGACGATGTGGCCTTGCGTCAGCACCGCGCCGATGGGCTGGTAACCACCGCCCAGGCCCTTGGCGATGACCAGCAGGTCGGGCAGCACATCTTCAGCCTCACAAGCATGCAGGGTGCCGGTGCGGCCCATGCCGCACATCACTTCGTCCAGGATCAACAGGATGCCGTGGCGCGTGCACAGCTCGCGCACGCCCTGCAGGTAACCCGGCACCGGCGTCAGCGCACCCGAGGTCGCGCCGCCGACCGTCTCGGCAACGAAGGCGATGACGTTGTCGCCACCCAGCCTGTCGATGGCCGCAGCCAGTTCAGCGACCAGCCGCTGGCCGTAGGCGAAAGCCGTTTCGCCTTCGACACGGCCGCGGTACTCGTAGCAGGACGACACATGGGTCACGGGAATCAGCAGCGGTGCGAACTGCTGGCGCCGCCAGGCGTTGCCGCCCACCGCCAGCGCGCCCAGGGTGTTGCCGTGGTAGCTCTGCCGGCGCGCGATGAAATGCTGGCGCTGCGACTGGCCGATCTCGACAAAGTACTGACGCGCCATCTTCAGTGCCGCCTCCACGGCCTCGGAGCCGCCGCTGACGAAGTAAGCGTGGCTGATGCCGGCCGGCGCTGTCCGCACGAGCTGGTCGGCCAGTTGTTCGGCGACTTCGGTGGTGAAGAAGCTGGTGTGGGCGTAGGCCAGACGGCTGGTCTGCGCGTGCATGGCCGCGAGCACCTCGGGGTGGCCGTGGCCCAGGCAGGACACGGCTGCACCGCCGCTGGCGTCGATGTACTGCCGGCCCTGGCTGTCGGTGATGTGCAGGCCCTGGGCGCTGACGGCCACCGGCAGCGTGTGGCGGATCTGGCGATGCAGGATGTGGGTCATGGCGGGGCGAGAGGCTGTTGCGGCGATTGTTCCTCAGCGCGCATGCCAGGATTCAGCTGCTGCTCACCACGCCCGCGTCACCCGCCCCAGGATTTCCCACCAGCCCTCCGGCGCCCGCTCCACACGCTGAGCGGCGTTGAAGTCGCGCAGACGGCGCAGCTCACGCACGATGCTCGGCGCAAAGCCGCGACGACCCCCGCGCCGGTCTTGCAGCAGGTCGTCCAGCACCAGCGCGCTGGTCGCTGCATCGGGCCAAACCCAGGCCAGCCGGTTGGCCACGCGGGGATGGTCGGCACACAGCCGGTAAGGCCGGCGGCGCGCTGGCAGCCTTTGCAACCAGTGGCGTGCGGTGCCGGTGAGCGCCTGGTCACATTCGCGCTGGCGCTGGCGCAGCGGTGCCGTGGCGGCGTTGCGCCGGGTTCCGGGGTTTGCTGTGGGCGTGGCGTGGGACAGGGCCATGGCGCTGCTGATTCCTGCATGGCGGCAACGCGCCGCCCATGCTTCTTCGGCAGCCGGCGCCCCGGCCTGAAGTGCAAATGTCAATGCGAAGAGCGCAGCGCCCGGCTCAACATCAACACCGGCAACAAACCCACCGCTACGATGGCCAGCGACGGCAGCGCGGCTTCAGCCAAACGCTCGTCACGGGCGAAGTTGTAGGCCACCACCGCCAGCGTGTCGCTGCCAAAGGGCCGCAGCACCAAGGTCGCCGGCAGTTCCTTCATCACGTCCACAAACACCAGCAGTGCCGCGGCCAGGGCTGAGCGTTGCAACAACGGCAGATGAAGTTTGAAGAACAGCCGATGGGGCGCGCTGCCCAGCATGCGCGCGGTTTCGTCCAGCGTGCTGGGCAGGCGCGCATAACCAGCCTGCACCGATTGCAGCGCCACCGACGAGAACCGCACCAGGTAGGCATAGAGCAAGCCAAACGCCGTTCCGGTGACCAAGGTCGCCGCACCTGCCTGCGGCCAGCGCGCCTGCACCCAACCCAGCGGCACGAGGATGCCAATGGCAATCACCGCACCCGGCACCGCGTAGCCCAGCGACAAGGCCGCTGCAGCAGGCGCCAGCGCAGCGCCCGTCGCGCTACCGCGCCCGCTGCGCAAGGCAAAACCCAGCGCCAGTGCCAGTGCCGTGGCCAGCAGCGCGGCCATCGCGGCCAATCGCAGGCTGGCCCAGCCCCACTCTGCAAACCGGGCCAGCGGCAGCCCGAGTTCAGCGCTGGCCGCTTCGACCCACACCAGGCGCAACAGCCACAGCACCGGCAGCAGGAAGCCCAACACCACCGGCAGCGCGCACAGCAGCCAGGCGGCCACGGCCGGTGCGCCACGCAATGGCAGCGGCTGCGCTTCTTTGGCTTGCTGGTTGCCGGGCCGGCTGAGGGCAAAGCGCTGGCGGCGTTGTGCCATGCGCTCAGCCGCCAGCAGCCCAGCCACCAGCAGCAGCAGCAGCGACGCCAGCTGCGCAGCTGCCACGTGGTCGTTCATCACCAAGAAAGCCCTGTAGATGCCGGTGGAGAACGTCGTCAGGCCAAAGTACGCCCCCACGCCGTAGTCGGCCAGCGTTTCCATCAGCGCCAGCGCGGTTCCGGCGGCAATGGCCGGCCGCGCCATCGGCAGGGCCACGCTCAACACGCGGCGGCGCAGCGGTGCGCCGAGCAAGCGCGCGGCTTCCATCAGTTGCACGGCGCGCTCGGCCAGGGCGGTGCGCGCCAGCAAGTAGACATAGGGATACAGGCACAGGACAAACAGCACCACCGCACCGGGCAGGCTGCGCACGTCCGGCCACAGCGCTCCTCGCAACCCCAAGCTGGCGCGCAAGGCGGTTTGCAGCGGGCCACTGAACTGCAAGGCGTCGGTCCAGGCGTAGGCCAGCACATAGGCCGGCATGGCCAATGGCAACAGCAGCGCCCACTCAAAGAACCGCCGGCCAGGGAAACTGAACAGCGTCACTGTGGCAGCCAGGGCCGTGCCCAGCACCATCACCCCCACCCCCACGCCCAGGGCCAAGCCCAGGGACTGCGCGACATAACCCGGCATCACGGTCTGCCATTGGTGGCGCAGCACCGCCAGCGCGGCTTCGTCCAGGGCCAGCCAACTCGCCAGCACGCCCACCACCGGCAGCGCCAGCGCCAGGCACAACAAAGTCAACAAGGGTCTCAAGACGAGGACTGCAACGGGCAAGTAATTGATGGGATAGGAATGCGAACAATCCGCATTCGCGTGTGACTGATTATGATCGGCACATGTTTTTGACCTTGGACGACATTGGCGTGCGCTACGCCCAATCCACCACCGGCCGCGCGGCCGTGGCCGGCGTGAGCCTGGGGCTGGAGGCGGGGCAGATCGGGGTCCTGATCGGCCCTTCAGGCTGTGGCAAGACCTCGTTGCTGCGCGCCGTGGCAGGGCTGGAGCCGTGCAGCCAAGGGCGTGTGGTGATCGACGGACAGGCCTTGTCAGACCCGGCCCGACGCGTGCAAGTGGCCGCTGAGGCGCGACGCATTGGCATGGTGTTCCAGGACTACGCCTTGTTCCCGCACCTCAGCGTGTGGGACAACGTCGCCTTTGGCGTGGCCGCCCTGCCCCGGGCTGAGCGGCAAGCGCGGGTGCAGCAGGTGCTGAGCCTGGTCGGTTTGGCCCACGCCGGACAGCGCGCTCCGCACCAGCTGTCCGGCGGGCAGCAGCAGCGTGTGGCACTGGCCCGGGCCTTGGCCCCCCGGCCGCGCTTGTTGCTGCTGGACGAACCGTTTTCCAGCCTGGACGTGGACCTGCGGGAACGCCTTGCCCAAGAAGTTCGAACGATCCTGAAGGACAGCGGCACGACGGCGCTGCTCGTCACCCACGACCAGCTGGAAGCCTTTGCCATTGGCGACCAGATTGGGGTGATGAACCGCGGCAGGCTGGAACAGTGGGCCGACGCCTACACCCTGTACCACCGCCCGGTGTCGCGTGTTGTGGCCGAGTTCATCGGGCACGGCGTGTTCGCGCCCGCGCAGATCGTCACCTGCGCCCACGGCGCGTGTGTGCAAACGCCGCTGGGTGAGATTCACGACATGGCCGGCGCACCGCTGCCGGCCGGCTTGCCACTGGGCGACTGCGACGTGCTGCTGCGGGCTGACGACATCGTGCACGACGACGCCAGCCCGGTGCGCGCGCTGATCGAACGCAAAGCTTTCCGCGGCTCAGAGTTCTTGCTGACCCTGCGTCTGCAAAGCGGCCACAGCGTGATGGCCCATGTGCCCTCGCACCACAACCACCAGGTGGGCGAATGGATTGGCATCCGTGCCGAGGTTGACCATGTGGTGACCTTCCCGCGGCTCAAGCCGGCGCACCAGGCCGTCGCCTGATTCTTCGAGGCCTTCGCCCGAAACCCTCGAAATACACGCGTTGCCACTGCAACTTCTTGGCGCCGCCCAGCACCAAGCGAGGTGCCAGTCCTATACTGATCGTCATTGTTATTGCCAGGAAAGGCAGACGCCATGGGTGCCAAGTTCAAGGTTGCGGGGCTGTTGTTGGCGGGTGCTGTTGCTGGTGCGTTGGCGACGATGCAGCTAACCGCAGTGGCTCGCAGCACCCTGTCGCCGCTGCCGTTGGAAGAGTTGCAGCAACTGGCTGCCGTGTTCGGGTTGGTCAAGGCCGAATATGTCGAGACCGTGGATGAGAAAAAACTCATTTCCGACGCCATCAGCGGGATGGTCGCTGGCCTTGACCCCCACTCACAGTATTTCGACAAGAAGACCTTCAAGGAATTCCGCGAAGGCACCAGCGGCAAGTTCGTGGGCATCGGTATCGAAATGGGCATGGAAGACGGCCTGGTCAAGGTGGTCTCACCGATCGAAGGCTCCCCGGCTTTCCGCGCTGGTTTGAAGCCAGGTGACCTGATCACGCGCATCGACGACACACCCGTCAAGGGCTTGAGCGTGGACCAGGCTGTGAAACGCATGCGCGGCGAGCCCAACACCAAGGTAACGCTGACGGTGTACCGCAAATTGGAGACCCGCAGCTTCCCGGTCACCATCGTTCGCGAAGAGATCCGCATGCAGAGCGTGCGCGCCAGGATGGTGGAGCCCGGCATCGGCTGGATCCGCGTCAGCGTTTTCCAGGACCGCACGGTCGACGACTTCGTGAAGAAGGCTGAAGAGCTTTACAAACAAGACCCCAACCTGAAAGGCATGGTGCTCGATCTGCGCAATGACCCAGGTGGCCTGCTGGACGCCGCTGTGGCCATCTCGGCTGCGTTTTTGCCGGCGGACGTGGTGGTGGTGACGACCAACGGCCAGGTCGCAGAGTCACGCGCCACCTTCAAGGCCAGCCCGGAGTTTTATGCACGTCGCGGCGGGCAAGACCCGCTCAAGCGGCTGCCGGCGGCCATGAAGACCGTGCCGCTGGTGGTGCTGGTGAACGAAGGATCAGCCTCGGCGAGCGAGATCGTTGCTGGCGCGCTGCAGGACTATCAACGTGCCACCGTCATGGGCGCACAGACTTTTGGCAAGGGCTCGGTGCAGACGGTTCGTCCGCTGTCAGCAGACACCGCGCTGAAGATCACCACCGCGCGCTACTACACCCCCAAGGGCCGCAGCATCCAAGCCACAGGCATCGTGCCTGACGTGTGGTTGGACGAAACCGCCGAAGGCAATGTCTTTGCAGCGCTGCGCATGCGCGAGGCTGATTTGCAAAAGCACCTGCAGGGCGCTGACGAAAAGAAGGGCTCAGACGAAGAAAGAGCCCGAGAAAAGGCCCGCGAAGAAGCCCGTGCCAAGCTCGAAGAGCAACTGGCCAAGAGCAAAGAGCCGATCAAACCCTTGCCTGAGTTTGGAACGGCTGAAGACTTCCCGCTGGCCCAGGCCGTGAACCAGTTGCGCGGCAAAACCGTGATGGTCAGCAAGACCGCCGTCGAGCGCAAGGCCGAGTTGAGCACGAAGTAATTCAGCCGCTCAACCACAACCCGAGCGCACCCCGCGCACCCAAACCCGCCACGCTGGCGGGTTTGTTGTTTGGGTCGCTGCTGGGCGACAAATCCCGACCATGACCGACGATCAACTGCTGCGCTACGCCCGCCATGTCATGCTGGGCGACATTGGCATCGAGGGCCAGCGCCGCTTGTTGGCAGCGCACGCCCTGGTCATCGGTGCTGGCGGCTTGGGTTCGCCCGTGGCGCTGTATCTGGGCAGCGCTGGCGTGGGCCGTATCACGCTGGTGGACGACGACAGCGTGGACCTCAGCAACCTGCAACGGCAGATCGCGCACCGGCTGTCGCGAGTCGGCTGGCCGAAGGCGCAGTCAGCCGCAGCCAGTGTCCAACAGATCAACGCCGACGTGGCCGTGAACGCTGTCATGCGCCGGGCCGACGCCGAATGGCTGAATGAGAACGTACCGCAGGCGGACGTGGTGCTGGACTGCAGCGACAACTTCGCCACCCGCCAGGCCGTCAACGCCGCCTGCGTGCAGCACCGCAAACCGCTGGTCTGGGGCGCAGCCGTCGGTTGGGCCGCGCAGATGAGCGTGGTCGACCCGCTCTGCGCAACATCAGCCACATCGCCCTGTTATGCCTGCTTGTTCCCCCCGGAAGCACTGCACCAGGACGTGGCCTGCGCCACCCTGGGCGTGCTGGCGCCGCTGGTGGGCATCGTTGGCAGCCTGCAGGCCGCCGAGGCCTTGAAATTGCTGCTGGGCGTGGGCTCGTCCCTGGCCGGCAGCTTGTTGATGCTGGACGCCAAGACGATGGCCTGGGACCGACTGGCCGTGGCGCGCAATCCGCATTGCAGTGTCTGCGGCACGCAGCATGCCTTTGACTGATCACACCGAAGAAACCCATGAACGATCGACACCCGCCCCTGGCCGCACGCAACTTTCCCAGCGCTCTCGAAGACGCGTGCAACACCCAACCTTCGCCGCTACTGGGGCGCTACGCCGGGCCGGAAAGTGCCTTCAGCCTGGCCTTCACCGACACCAATTTTTTACTGCGCGAAGAGCTGCGCCCGGTGCGCATGCAGTTGGAACTGCTCAAGCCCGAACTCGTGCAGCGAGAGCTCGGCATCGAATCGACCATCGTCGTCTTCGGCAGCGCGCGCATCCTCCCCGCTGAACAAGCCCGGGCCGCGCTGGCCAGCGTGGACCCAACCGACACGGCCGCCTTGCGCCGCGCGCAGACTGCCGTGCAGATGAGCCATTATTACGACGAGGCGCGGGCCTTTTCAGCCTTGGTGACGACACGCTCCAAAGCCTTGGAGACACCGATCTACGTCGTCACCGGCGGCGGCCCCGGCATCATGGAGGCGGGCAACCGCGGGGCGTTTGACGTGGGTGGCAAAAGCATCGGCCTGAACATCGTGCTGCCACATGAACAAGCGCCCAACCCCTACATCACGCCCGAACTCTGTTTCCAGTTCCACTACTTTGCGCTGCGCAAGATGCACTTCCTGATGCGCAGCATCGCCCTGGTGTGTTTCCCAGGGGGGTTTGGCACGCTTGACGAACTGTTCGAGACCATGACCCTGGTGCAGACCGGCAAGAGCCGCAAGCGCCCCATCCTGCTGTTCGGCCGCGCGTTCTGGGAACGGCTGATCAACTTCCAGCACCTGGTCGACACCGGCATGATCAGCGCCGACGACCTGGGCCTGTTCCACTACGTCGAAACCGCTGAAGAGGCCTGGGCACAACTGGCCGCGCATTACGGCTTTGACGAGCCCGTCACCACCACCGGGGAGTTTGCTGTTGATGTTTAAGATCTTCTCGCACGGTGCTCGATGTGCCGCGCTGGCGCGCAGTCCGGCCGGGGTGGCTGATGCACCCTCTGCCCGGCGCGCGGCAGCGTGCGCGGTGACGTCACTGGTGCCGACGTGAGCGACTTGTTGGTGCAGGTCAAAGGCATGCGCGCAGCGGCGATGGGGCCTGAAGAACTGCAACGCGTGCGCAACACATCGCTGTTGACGCCACCGGGTAAATTCGACACCAACGACACCAACGACGCCATCACCCAGCGCCTGGGTCGGGCTTGGTCCATCGGCCAAGGCGCCGACCACTTTGCCAAGCGGCCGGGCGGGCTGGCGGCCATGGACGCCGCGGCCACGCTGGCCGCTGTCCAAAATCAGGTTCGCCCGGAAACCCTGACCTTGGTGGCCGTCGGCGACCTGGCGAAGATCCGCCCGCAGCTCGAAGCCTTGAACCTGGGTGCGGTGGAAGTGCGTCACAGCGCCGGCCGCAAGGTCGGCACCAACCCGGAAAAATCATGACCACCTTGATCAGCCTCATCGGCGCACCCACCGACATTGGCGCGGGCGCGCGCGGCGCCAGCATGGGCCCCGAGGCCTTGCGCGTGGCCGGCATCCAGGCCATTTTGGAAACCCACGGCCTGCAGGTGGTTGACCGCGGCAACGTCAGCGGCCCGGCCAACCCCTGGCTCCCGGCCACCGATGG